>Ga0213862_10001423_pt1 | contig 10020 bp, 8 predicted proteins | sample PICome_7_FD_160092 | JGI IMG/M metagenome (GOLD analysis project Ga0213862, IMG submission 160092) | Coastal seawater microbial communities near Pivers Island, North Carolina, United States - PICO266 | ecosystem: Environmental > Aquatic > Marine > Coastal | place: USA: North Carolina | collected... | reverse complement strand
ACTTAGAAAAGATACCTTTTCAATTTACTACTTTTGCAAGGTTTAAACTGTTGGGATTACAAGTGTTTAACTTGAACTACCCACGTGCTACGCACAAATAAAGAACGCTATTAAAAGACTAAAGACTGAAGCACCTTGCAAAGTGGTAAACTAAGAAAGGAAAGAACGTTATCACCTAACGAACTACTAAAGCCAAAAGAAAATTAACCTTTGCAACGTTTGAAGCACCCTGCAAAGTGGGTTACTTGCTTCGCTACAAATATCGCAAAATTATTTTTGAACTATTGCAACGTTTAATGTTATCAGTATGTTAAATGATGAAAATAGCTGTATCCCTCTGGTAGCAAGGAATTGACCGACAAAAAAAGAGAGGGTCCTTAGGCAAGCCTCACGGAGCGGGGGGAGGGTTCGGGGGGAAGGGGTGATTTACGAATCTCAAAAGTACCTTTGGGAATATTGTATTATAATATATACTATTATTATAATAGTCTTACTTTACCCTAATACTATTATCATAATAAACTTTACTATGGGAGTAAAGTTTATTATAATTAGTTTATTATAATAAGGGGGGGTGTAGGGAGATAATAATGAAAGACACTGAACATTCAATATTGTATATTCAATTAGAGGCATTCTAAGAGCCTTTAATTAATCAATCTATACATACATACCAAAACGATGAGATATGTCAACTAAGGACCTTCTAATAGCCTTATTGAGCGGCACAATGCCTAAAGGTGATACCAAGTCAGAGATGTTTAAGTTTTATAACTCTATGGTGGGGAAGAGTAAATACTTTCCAAGGAGTGAGAATCCTAAAACTGCGTGTGGTAGTTGTATCCAAAGGGTGAAGACTTCTATTTGGAAATGGTATCATAGTGATGAGACAGCACCAAGCTTTAGTGAGTTAACCTTTACGGGCAGGTTGGGCGCACACAATATTCCATTATACACAATTACTGATGCCAGCAAAGAGAAATAGTTTCGGTAAGATTGTCAAAGGCAGAGGAGCCGAACTAACAGACCTTCAGTCCGAGTTCCTTGAGAGGATTCGTGATGAGGGTATGGATGCATCAAGTAAGGTAGCTAAGGAAATGAACTACACGAACTACTATCGTGATAGGAGAACCTCGGGTACAGCATTTCATAAGGAGTTAATGGCAATAGCCAATGCAGAGATGAAAAGCATTGAGGCGGCCAAGGGAACGAATCTAAGCGCATTAATTAAGATTAGGGACATAGCCCTTGCCAACGATGATATGAAGGCTGCTATGGAGGCTATAAAGATTATTAATGATATGCAAGGGTATAAGGCTCCGACTAAGGTGGAGCAGACCAAGATTGATATCACAGCTACGATAGATTTAACCGCTCCTGATGAAGAGCAAGACTATTTGGATATAGATGCAGATTAAGTTATATAAGCCTACTAAACCTCAAGTGGATTTCCATAAGTTGGTACACGAGGATGCTCCCTTTATTAGTGCTTTAGTTGCGGGTAGACAGACGGGTAAGACTTTCTTTATGCAGAATGATGCTGTGTTAAGAGCATTAAACAACGCTAAACACCGAATGTTCTGGGTATCTCCAATACAAGACCAAGCGAATAAAGTGATGAAGGACATTGAGGGAATGTTCAGTAGCCACCAAGATGTTTGGAATAAGATAATCAAGAGGTATGACCGCAAGGCGAATGAGATGTATTTTTACAATGGTTCATTTATTAAGTTTCGTTCTGCTGATTCGGGGGATAACCTTCGTGGTGCCACATTGGATTATATATACTTGGATGAGGCGGCATATATGAAGCTGGACTTTATCAACGAGGTGCTGTTGCCTATGGTTACAAGAACGGGTGGTAAGGTTTGTGCAGCATCTACTTTCAATGGTCCTAATTGGTTCTACGATTGGTACAAGGAAGGGCAAGTAGAAGAGAATTGGGAACAGATTAAGTCCATTAAAAGGACTTACCTTGACCTTAATGATGATAAGGTTGCTAAGACCGTACTCGGGATTAAGAAGAGTATGACTAAGGCTCAGTTTGACCAAGAGTTCCTTTGCCGACCCGTGAGTGCAAATGCCTTGTTCAGTAATGTTGAGGACGCTATTGTAGATAATTTAGATACAAGATGCGAGAGGGTTTATATCGGAATGGATATTGGGGTAGCGCAGGATTATACAGTGCTTACAGCAATCTCTGATGATTACAGGGTGATTGATATAGACCGATTCAACTACAAGGAAGAGGGGATGGACTATGAGGAGTTTAAGGAAAGAATAAAATCATTCTACCTAAAACACGACAGGAACTTAGCTGCCGCATACTTTGAGGTAAATAATAACGACCTCTTGTTTGATGACTTGACTGATGACGATAGACTGTACAAACTAATCCCATTTACCACCTCAGCACAGAGTAAGCCCGAGATTATCCGTAACCTCATAAAACTATTTGAGGATAAGGTGATTAAGATACCTAAGAACACGGACTTGATAAAGGAGTTGTATGACTTTAAGAGTAAGCGTAACGCTATTACGGGTAACCTTCAGTTTAGCAACACCGATGGAAAGCACGATGATATGGTAATGTCGTTAGCTATTTGTGCATATTGTGCTGCTGAAGAACAAGATGGTGGGGTAACTTTGTTCTTATGATTACATTTAGACAGCACATTAAACTAATGAACTTTATTGGTTCAGGAAGAACTACGGAAGATTTTATAACAAGTTTAAACGATATAGAAAAAATAAACTTTATAGCTTTCTTTGATGAAGTGTATCCAGTTGAAGAAAATATGCTTGGTGATGATAAAATACCTTCAAGTAAAAAAGTATATACTGACGTTAACAACTTAGTTCTTGGTCAGTTCATAATGCTTGAGCAAATTATAACGGGTAAGACTAAACTTCCAGACCATCTAATTGACCTTGAAATAGCGAAGTTAATAATACGGCCAAAAGAAGATGAGGTTTTTGACAACGAGGACCCAAAAAAAGAGTCTGGTAATCAAGAAGATATACTTGATTCTGATGTTAGACGTATATACTACCTGCTAAATAATTACATAGAAAACAGGAATAAAATATTATTTGAGGATTTTGCAGGTGTTTTTTATGATGCCGATGATGAGGATGATGAAGAGGAGTCTGATGATAATAGTTCTGATATGTTGTTCAACCAACAGTGGTATTGGTATTCTATGGTTCGTATGTTGTCGGGGGAAGATATACATAAATATGAACAAACTTATATGCTTCCTATGAGAACTGTTTTACCCGAAATGTCTTACTTAGCACAGAAAAGTAAGATTGAGTCAGCGAGTCAGCGTCAACAAGCAGCAATGCGTAAATTGTAAATTAAATAAAGACAATATGAACAACCTAACAGACCTTTATAATGAGATTAAGTCCTTTGCTAATGGGCATCTTATGGTCAATGAGTTTATATTTGCAGCATCAGAGGATGACCTTCAGCAATACGATTTTAATTATAGAACACTTGTATTGATACCAAGTTCATCAAACTTGTCAAGAGACTTGAACTCACCTGTTTACACACTTTCTTTTTCTGTGTTAATTTTAGACAGAACAATAAAAGACGATAGTCTTGCATCAATACAATCTATAGAAGAAAATATCTTTATCATAGGTCAATTGCAAGATAAACTTATGCAGTTGGGTAGAGATGTGGAATTTGATGAGGTTGAGTTACTAAACACGCCTCTTGAGGATTACAATGTAACCACAGCCTTCTCAGACTTTGATATCGTTCTATCACGCAAGCCGTACACAAGGAGCATAGACGAAGCGTAGATGGCTTTTAGCGAGGGGCAATATAAGAATTTTATTAAGGTAATCGTTGTTGCTGCTGTAGCAAAGGAGTTCCGTAAGTCTGCTATTATCAAGAAGGTAGTGCAGAAGATAAAGTCACAAGACCTTATTGCTACGGGAGAACTTTCAAATCCTCAGCTAACAGCAAGTATATTGCCATCAAGAGATGACAAGTTTCTTGTTGAGAAGGGCGGTGTAGTAGTTAAGACTGCAAAGATTGGTCCTAAAGGAACACCAGTAGCGACAGAGATATCTGTAAATATCAGATACGGACTTAACGAGAGCAAGTATTTTTTCTTGACAAAGGATAGTCCCGATAAGAGGTGGTTCCCAGATTTAGATAGAATAGCAGAGTGGGTTAAGATAAAACAATCAAGAGGCAAAAGTTTTAAACTAACACGTAAAGGTGTTCGTAAGGAAGCTAAAAAGGAATGGGAGATAAGGTCTGTTGCTTTTTTTATAGCAAAAAAAATGAAAAGTGAGGGAATAGATAAGAAAGATTTTCTAAGCCCTTTTGAAGATAGAGCGACAGGGGTAAAAGCATCCTTAGCAAAAGCAGAATCAAAAATAACAAGCAGATTACTTGAGTTGTATGGAACTACTTTTGTAAACATACAAAACGACGTAATAGGAAACATATTATAAGATGGCTGATAATAAAGTAATAGAATTACAGAAAGAGATATTAAAGCTTACCAAGGTTATAAAAGATAATGGTACTGCTACTAAAGAACAGTCTAAGCAATTAGATAAACTTGAAAAGCAGTATCAACGCCTTAGCGGCAAGGTTATGCCTCAGTATCGTAAAAGGCACGATGAGGTAAATGACGCTTTAAAAACTTCAAAGAAAATAACATCTGAATTAGACAAGGCTAACAAAGGTTTTTTTGGAAGACTAAAAACAGCCGTAGGAACTTTATTTAGATATTCCTTAGCTTATACAGCAATAAACGCTGGTCAAAAGCTTTTAAATGAATTGTTTATTCAATCCTCAAAGAGGGCAATAAGACTTGAAAAAGCACTTGCTGATGTTGCTGCGATAGCAAACCTAACATCAACGGAGATTGGAAAGTTGGAAAAAGTTGTTTTTGATGTAGCGGGGACAACATCTTTGACTGCAACAGAAGTGGTTGAACTTCAAAAGCAGTTAGCAAAACTGGGTACAAGTGTATCAGACATTGAACAATTAACAAGGCCAATAGCATTATTATCTCAAGCACTTGGCGAAGATGCAGGTGGTGTGGCAGCAGCACTAAAGAAAACATTAAATCAGTTTCAAGCGACTACAGAAGAGGCGGATAGATTTGCCAATGTATTAGTAGGAGCGGTAAATGAAACGGCATTATCATTAAACGACTTAGGAACTGCTTTACAATATGTAGGTCCTCTTGCTTCTCAGTCGGGAGTTTCTTTTGAAGAAACGGCAGCGTTACTTGGTATTCTTGCTGATAATGGATTCCGTGCTTCTCGTGCGGGTACAGGTCTTCGTAATGTTCTTTTAGAATCCGCAAAATCTGGCGTTCCCTTTGCTGAATTTTTAGAAGACTTAGCGGGAAAAAATCTTGATGTTGCAAGAGCAACGGAATTATTTGGAAAGAGAGGTGCTTCGGCGGCTATTGTTTTATCAAATAATATTGAGAAGTTTAAGGGATTGTCATTAGAACTTGAAGACTCTAATAGATTGTTTATTGCAAATGCAAAGCAAATGTCTACAACACAAGGACAGATAGATTTGCTTTCATCAGCTTATGACAAATTTTCCACAAATCTTGGAGAAGCAATTACACAAACAAATTTCTTTATAAACATATTAGCTGTATTAGATAAAGAGGCTGCTGGATTAGCGGGGGCTTATAAAATACTATCTGAAGAGACTAAAAAAACAAAGGACTTAACGGAAGAACTTGTTAATTCTTTTAGAAATTTCTCAAAAGGAAATGATAATCCTATTACTCAAAGTGAGGCATTAGGAAAAGCTATACGTTTAGTAGGTGAGGAAGGTGATTTCACTAAGTCAACAATAGATGACACCTATGGTTTATTGATGTTTTATTTGAAACAAGGCAAAACACTTCAAGAGTCTTTTGCTATAGCTTCTGAAAAAACGGGTAGAAATCAGTTAAGGCTTCTAACAACGACAAAAGAATTAGTAAATTTATTATACGAACAGTCAAAGGGTCTTGATGACGCATTCATATCTCAAGAGGCTAATAACGATACGGTAAAAAAATACAGAGAAGAATACGCTGGTTTGTTATCTTTAACTAAAGAAGGTGTTAATGTAGATAGAGAAAAGCAGCAGCTTCAAACTCAAATAAACGCAGACACTTTATCTTACTCAAATGAACTTCAGCAACTTAGGGGTAGGATAGGCGCACTGTCACAAGAGGAAGAAGAGCGCGCAAGAATACTTGAGAAGAGGATAGCATTACTTTCTGAACAGTCTGAAAAAATAGATAAACTTGCTGTTGATGAAGAAACACTTTCGGATAAAAGAAAGAAGGCGGATAAGCAGGCGCAAGAAAGGCTAAAATCTGAACTTTCTGATTACATAGAAAGAATAAAGGAAACTGAAAAAGTAATTGGAAATTTAAGAGTAGAGGTTGGAGAAAGCGCGTTCCCAACTCAAGTTGATTTGCTTGATGGATTTTTTGGGGGAGCAGATGATGTAATTGCAGAAGCTGTAAAAAGATTTGGTGCAGACTCTAAGTTTGTTAAAGACTTAATAAAAACACTAAAGGACACAGCAGATAAAGTTAGTGTTCAGTTGCCAAAGGAAGTGGGTGAAACTATAGATTTAGCTGCTAAAGAAGTGTTTGGGATAGATATTGTTGATTTACCACAATTAGAACTTGCTCCTATATTTGCTCCAGAAAAAGCAAAAAGTCTTGCTGATAAAATAAGAGAGGCGTTTAAAGATGTCAAGCTTGCAGATGTAATAGCTGAAGGATTAGACAAGGCAGCAGAATCTATTGCTGAATTTAATGCAGTTGCTTTAGAGAATACCAAAGGGAGACTTGATGCTGAAAAGAGTGCTATAAGCAATCGTTACGAAACAGAAAACGATATATTAAAGTCTCAGCTTGACAATCAGTTAATTACTGAATCTCAGTTTAGAGTTAAGCAGCAAGAGTTGCAAAAAGCCAAGATAGCTGAAGAGAATGATATTGATAAAAAGATATTTGAAGCTGAGAAAAAACAAGACAGGCAAAACGCTACTACGGATTACCTTCAGTCTTTAGCTTCTATTATACCTAACCTTATTATTTATGATAAAGAAGGTAACCCTGTAAAACTTGCTATTAAGTCTGCAATATCAGCGGGTCTTACTACAGCGGCTTATGGTGCGGAACTCGCAGCTATCAGTCAAAAGAAGTTTTTCCCTAAGAAGTTTGCTGATGGTGGTATGGTAAATGGGCCATCTCACTCACAAGGAGGAGTACCGTTCTCTGTTCAAGGACAAAGCGGTTATGAGATGGAAGGTGGCGAGTACATTGTTAATAAGCGAGCCACTTCTATGCACCGAGATTTACTTGAGCGTATAAACAAAAGTGGTATGACTCGTCCTCAAGCGGGTAAATATAAATTTGCCGAAGGAGGTTTAGTGTCTTCTCCTATAAATGAAAGTGTAGATTACCTAAAGGCTATTGCAGAGGCTACGACCTCAACAGCTATAGGCGTAAGCAAACCAGTTCGTGCTTATGTTGCAGACAAAGACTTGCGTGGTAACGCTACAGAACGTAGAATTAGAGATAGAAACGACAGAATATAATGGCTGATTTAGTATTTAGACAAGGCATTTCCAATCAGTATAACGGAATTGCATTTATAAAATCTGCTGATAATATTATCCGTGCAACTGCGGGTACTATTGGAGCAGTACAGAATAGAGATGTCGTAAAGGTTGTATACACAGATGTTTATGAAAAAGCTGTGTATGGCGTGTGTACAAACCAATCCACAGGTGAAATTACTTTTGATGAAAATATATACCCTGTAAATCCTTCAAGTTTTACGGCTACTGTATTCCTTTACAATGATACAGATGTGGATGAAGTAAGCGTTTATAGAATAGGTGTAGATGTTGAGAACGGGCTTTATTCAAAAGCATATAACCAATATGAATCAAACATATCCTACTCTTTAATTATACCTGCTAAAAGAAATCAATACTTTGGGGTAACGTCAACGATAGTAACTTCCCCCAATGTAGCTTTTTTAGACTTGTGTGATAGTAAGGCGTATGGTGTAGGTTTGTCAGACATATCTTTAGACACACTAAACAATAGGTTTAAGTCTTCTTTAGAATTTAATATCGCAACTCGTTAGTATGGAGTTTAAGTTAGAGATTAGCAGGGATAATGTCACATATAACGATGTTGACTTATTTCCAGAGCAGCAGTTAGAGTACGATTTAGATTTCTACGATAGCGTAGAGATTGACAAGGTAAAGCTACCTTTCTATACAAAGCTGCGTATACCACTAACAACAAACAATAAGGCTTCAAACAGGTTTAATTTTGAGCCTATAACATCACCCGCATTAGACTTCCCAAAGGATGACTTCTACTTTAAGATAACCATATACGGTTCCTCTTCAACAGAGATAGCGGGTATACTCAATGTGATATCATTTGAGTATAATTCTTCTCAATCATACATTGAAGTTGAATTAAAAGATTACTTGTCAAAGTATTTAGCACAAGTAAAAGACTTAAAGTTAGGTGAGTTATATACCGATAACTACTACACTACAAGACACACGCTGAATGACTTCCGAGCAACCACCGCAAGTGGTGGTGAGGCTGGAACTAAAGGGACTAATCCCGACTATACAAGACCAATGTCTTTTCCTTACATAGACTTCTGTAACGATGTAGATGGAAAATTTGGATATGGCGCAAGACAGTTTCTTGAGTATGGGACGGGCATAGACAGAGCTGGTATTATGCCTGTGTTCTCGGTGAGAGGATTTCTTCAGTACCTAACAGCTTACATAAGTTCAGCATCTTTTCCACTCCGTGTGGACTCAAAGCTATTTGCATTAGGTGACTATGCTACTGCACCCGCTTTTGCAGACTTTCAAGCTGAAAAGCTACATATGGTTATCCCTTCGCAATTACTTGCTAAAGAGGATATAAACAGAAGAAACTTCTTTGTCAGACAAGCACCTGCTTGGTCGGGTACTAATCAGTCCTTAAACTCTTGTGTTGACTTAAACAACGACCCAAAGCTAATACACACCCAGTGGTTTGGTAATATGGAAACTGCGGGTAACTATGGAACTGATGCAGAGGGCAATCCATTGTATGCGAGTGTTGATTGGGGCGCAGAGAAAAGAATGGGATTCTACCCTGCTGACCTTGATGATAATGGTGACTATTTCTTTGACGGTATACGAGGTTTCTTCTGTCCAAAGGTTTCTTTCAATGCAGACATAAGATTAAACTCGGGTGCTACATCAGCAGTTATAGAAAGACCAAAGTTAGAGATACCCGTAGTAGGTGAAGACAAGCTTGTAGACGCTATATACACTAATAGTTCTAATATGAGGTTCAAAGTGTATGTAGGTGTTTATGAGGATGGGTTTATGGTCAAAAAAATTTCCTTAAGAGATTCTCAAGGAAATGACATCATCCTTGATATGTCTAATGTAATTTCTACTGAACAAGGCAACTCAAACAAAGGCAGCAACTCTGACCCTTATGATTACTTTCAGTGTGAAGAGAATCACGAGGACCACGGTGTGCTACTGTCTAACGGTGCTACTTGGAGAGACGTATTATTATTTGAGGACTTCACAGCATACTTTCCACAAGACCAAGAGTTATTTGTAAATGGCGGCAGTAGATATGGAGTAAACTATTTCATTGAGCCTTTAGATGGGGAACTTGATGTTCGCTACGCTACTGACTATGCTCACGGAAGTTCTCATCACAGTGCTACAGCATTTGCACAAAGTATGTTTAGTGTTGGTGAGTTAAGAAAACTTGTTACAAGAATATCAAGCTATGGCTCTTTAAATATTAAGTTCAATTCTAACGCAGATACATTACTATATAAGCTTACGGATGAGTTTATAATTAGTGATTCTATCAATCAGACTTGTCCACTGAATGTGTCCGAAATACTCACGGGTCTTTTAAAAAGATTTGATTGTGGATTGTTCTATGAGTATGATGACTC
>Ga0213862_10001422_pt1 | contig 10023 bp, 9 predicted proteins | sample PICome_7_FD_160092 | JGI IMG/M metagenome (GOLD analysis project Ga0213862, IMG submission 160092) | Coastal seawater microbial communities near Pivers Island, North Carolina, United States - PICO266 | ecosystem: Environmental > Aquatic > Marine > Coastal | place: USA: North Carolina | collected... | reverse complement strand
TGATGAAAGGGGAGACGCCGGTGGGATGGTGCGTGTACGATTCGGTTTCACAACTCGTCGCGCTGGCATCCGGCCCCGGTCACGCCAGGCTCACCGCGTGGCAATTCGCGACGTCCGGCGCGCTTAAACTCCCGCGGTTCGAGCTACCACCCACGCACGCGTCGCCCAGGTCGCCGCCGATGTCACCGGGCGCCGGGGCGGACGCCCTGAGGGCTGAGGACGTGCGACTCTTCTCGCTTTACCAACGCGTGTTTTTGGCCAGGGTCGATCGACGGAACGGTGAGCTGGTCATGTACAGGGTACACAGGGACGCGTTGGTCCGGGCGCACGTGGTGAACCTGTCGCCGCTGCTCATGTACACCGAGGGCGCGTTGCCCGAGGGTGTGGCGCTGGACGTGAACGTGGTGGACAACGTCCTGTGCGTCCACGCGCTGGGCAGCGGAACGGTGTCCGTCATCGACGTAGCCGGTCATCGCGACGTCAGCGCCGGTCGTAGCCGCGGCGGCGAGGTGAGAGCGCTGACCGCCCCGATGCGACTCGGAGGTGTCCGCGGTTCATCGGAATGTCCATCCGAGCTGCGCGTGCTCGCGCCGGACGTGGTGATGGATACGAGGGCGGGTGTGGCGTGGAAGCTTGGTTTGGACCTCGGGGCAATCGCGGAGGGGTCCGGGCTCGAAGGCGCGGATTTAGTCTCATTTCTGCAGAGGCGGAGCCAGGGCCCGTGGGTACCGCCGAACGATGCGATGTTCGAGGAAGCCGGGATGCCGCTCGAGGCGTCGACGGCGATGACGTTGACGAGGCACGGCGCGACCACCCCGCCGTTCTCACCGCCGTTCTCGCCGCCGACCTCGCCGCCGCCGAGGGGACGAAGGGACGTCGTCGTCGCGAGCGAGAAGGCCGATCGTGAAGCCCGGGATGACGCGGGCAGCCCAAAGGCGCTCACGCTGGATGCCATGCGCCGCGCGCTCCACCGCGGGGACTCGCTCGACTCGCTTCGGTCTCTTTTCGCCGCGGCCTGCGGGAGCTACGTCGAGGCTCGGTCCCGCGGCGCGGCGATGCGCGCCGGCGCTAGGTTCAGGGCTTCGTTTGGAAGCGTCGGCGCGCTCAACCTCTCGGGTATCGACGAGGATACCGACGGCGGGTACGGGGCATACGCGCCGCCGCGCACAGCTGTGTCGGCACCCTCGGCCGCTGAGGTGCCGACGACCCCGCGACGGTCCATGCGCGTCTCCTCGACCCCGCGATTGGACCCCGAGTCCAACGTGGATTCGGCGCCGTCGATTGACCGAAACGCAAACGCATTCCGATCCACCGTACCCCCGTCGTCCCCGGCGGTATCTCCCGCGGATGTATACTCCACGGTGTTCCGCCCGCACGTGGACACGCTCATACACACGCCGCACGTGCGCGGCGATCACGGACGCAGGCGGGCGCTGCGCACGGCGAGAGCCGCGGTCGTCGAGTATCTCCTCGCGGCTGAACAGGCGGGGATGAATGCGTGTTCTGATTCATTCGGGGACGGGGCGGTGACGGGTACCGCGATGTGCGCGCGTCTCTGCGTCTCCGCGTCGTTCGCGCTCGGGGACGCGCGGCGGGCGCGCGTGTGGGGTTCGTTGCTCGTGGGATCTGACGAAATCACGGGGGGAACTAAGGACGGCGCGAGCAAGGGTGATCCGTCGTCGTCCGCTGCAGAGTTTCTCCGCTCGGAGGCGGCGGCCAAACGTCCACCGAACGGTATGGACGAATGCGACGCGGACGTCGTGGCGGGGGACATGGAACGGCGCGGGAGGGGAACCGCCGCGGTGGACGCCGCGGTGACGACGCTCGTATCCACCGACGTCCTGGGCGCGCTTCGCATGGCGGATCGGAAGCTCGCGACGCTGTCGCCGACGGTGCCGAGCCTGGTCGATTGCATGGACGCACTCGCCTTGGATCCAGTAAGGCTCGCGGCGGCGCACCGGTGGTTCGAGGCGCGCGACCCGGGGATCCGCGAATCACCCCTCGTGGCCAAGTACCGCGCCGCGTTCGACCCCGACGGCGAAGAAGACGTCGACGAGGAACCCGACGAAGAAGAGGCTCCAGCGGCATAAGTGTTAGATGCTTAAACTTAATTTTAGAAACGCCGCGTCGACTGAGCATTACTAACTAGCTACTAGCGTTGTTCATCTATGATGGGCTACTGTTCTTCTAGATGACTATCGTCCGCGGTCCAGTCCGCGCGTGGTCCGTACAGGAATATGCGTTCCTGCGTCGACTGCTTCACCGAGTGGTACCCCAGCGCCGCGCCCTTGCGCTCCAGTCCGTACCCGTGAAAAGCGTCCATCACCGCGTCTTCCCTGTCGCTGATGAACGCGAGGTACACCGGAGCTTTGGCCTGTGTTTCGTTCGCCGCCAGCAGGTCCACCGTGCGACGCAGGTCCGCCAGCTCCACGTTCGCGAACGGCGGGTCCACGAACACGGCGTCGTATTGGAACCGCATCTGCCTCGGCTGCGAGAGCTCAAACTGCCGGAATTTGCCCTTTGGCAAAACCGATTTCCATCTCGGGTCGCTGTCCAGGAGGAGGTAGTCCATCCCCGCCGCCTCGGCGCGCACCGCGAGCGAGGGGTTGCAGAGGAACAGCGGCCGTGCGTGGTTCTTGACGAGTCGCATGATGCGGTCCTGCGTGGCGTCGTCGTAGAAGAACTGCTCGTGCGCGTGGTCCTCTAAGACGCCCGCGACGGAGGATGGGCGCAGGTCGGTGGCGACGCCGTCGGGCCGACCCTTGCCGCCGCCTCGCTTGGACGATGAGGACGACGCGCCGCGCTTGCCTCCCTTGGGACGACCGGCGACGACGACGAGCGACGCGCGGGGCGCCGCGAGCGACGCCATCGTCGTCAGCGCTCGATGCGTTATGACATGGCGCGCCCCACTTCCGATATCCGCGCAGCTCTGATGATGCGCGCCACAACCTCATCTGGGCGGCAAATGAGCAGGCCATCTATTTAGGGTTAATGACTGTACGGGCAATTGGTCATAGCTAGACGACCCTTGGTATGACATTTCTAATTACTCCTTCTCACATGACGGTGCATCCCGGGGGCATGCCGTCCGCCCCCGCCGCCCCCGCCGCGCCCGGCTGCATCCACGGCGGCAGTTCGTACCCCCCTCCCTTCTTCTCCTGCAGCTCCTTCATGATCTCTTCCGGGGGCTGACCGAACGACTGCATCTCCTGCAGGAGCGTGACGATTGACTGAAACTCGACCTCGCCCTCCGGCTTTTCAAACTCCTCGATGATGGACTTGACCTTCGCGAGCTGCGCCTCGTACCTGACGATCTCCTCGTCCGGGAGCTTCTTCTTGTTCTTCTTGATCCACGGCGGGTACATCGCGGCGATCTCCACCATGGGCTCGTAGAGGACGTCTTTGCTGAGCAGCTGCTGCAGCATGGTGTCCATCATCTCCTGCATGCCTTTTTGTCCCTGCGACATCGCCTCCATGAACCCCTTCATCGCCTCCTCCTGCTTCGCCGGATCGCCGCTCTCTTCACCCGCGCCGGACAGCGACGCGATGGCCTCCTGCATCTTCTTCTGCGCGTCCGCCTCCTCCTCGGGCGAAGGCTTGGGAAAATCGGCAAACATCTTCTGCATCTGCTCGGCGAGTTCGTTGGCGGCGTCGGGGTTGGCCGCCCACGGGTTGGCCGCGCCGCCGCCCATGCCGCCACCGCCGGGCATCAGGTCCGCGAAGGGATCCGCCTGCGCGTAAGGGTTGGCGCCGAACCCGCCGCCGCCCATCTGCGCGTACGGGTTACCTCCCATCCCTCCCGCTCCGGCCATGGCTCCGAAAGGGTCGAACGGGTTGAACGCGGGCTGCGCGCCGGATCCCCCTTTCTTCTTCTTCCCTTTGCCGCCCTCCTTGGCGCCCACCTTGTCCTTCGCGGGGAGGCCGAGCGAGCCCATGCCCTTGGGCTGCGGCGGCGCCTTCTCCGTCTTGCTCGGCAGGCCGAGGCCGCCGAGGCCCGCGGGCTCAGCCTTCTTCTTGGATCCTTTCTTCTTCTTGCCGCTCGACTTGGCCTTGGCGCCGCCGAGCCCGTCGTTGAACTCGCCGAGCGCCTGGTCGAGGATAGCCTCCGCCTTGTTGTCCATCGTGTTCGCGGTGCGTGGGAAGTGGTGACGCGCGTCTCGGGTGCCGCGCGAAGTGTCCGATCTCGCGCAGAGATCTTTTCACGAGTAACCCTACACCCTGAAAATCCACCTCTTGCTTTCTCCGATCGCCAGCCACTGCGGCTCAGTGTCCATCCGCGCCCGGACCGTGGCACCGACCCGCGTTTCCCCGACGCTCCGTCGCAGTCGAGATGTCGATCGTGGCCGGACGCGGTCTCGCGCGTCCCGCCGTCGCGCCGTCGGTGCGCCAGCCGCCCGCGTCGAAGCGGGCGACAGCTCTGTGCAGATCTGTCGATAAGGCTGCCGATCGGCGTGCCAACCGCCGTCGCTCCGTCGCGGCTGCGTGCGCATCGAGCGACGCCGTGGACGGCGCGGAGTCGAGATCCGCTTCGAGATCCGCGGCGACGTCCCGCCGGGGCGCGCTCGGCGGCGCGCTCGCCTCCGCGCTCGTCGCGGCCACCGCGCGTCCGTCGCGCGCCGATGACGACGTCGCGACGCCCGACGCGTCATCCGCACCCGAGTCGGAGGCCGAAGCGCCGCCCGCGCCCACGCCAACCCCAGCCCCGACGGCGGTACCCCCAGTCCGCTACAAGGGCAGCTCCCCGGGCAACTGGTCCGTCGTCGTCCCGGGCGAGTACCGCCGCATGAGCACCGAGAAACCCCGGCGCATCTACGAGCAACGCACCGACTGCGAACCAAACTGCCGAGACCTCCAGGCCAAACGAACGGAGGAAACGCCGCTCGTCGCCCGGTTCGGAAGCGCGGACGAGCGCGAGGACGTCTCCGTCTCCGTGCGCGGCGCCAACACGCTTAAGCTCACCTTCCTCGCGATGAAGGACATGGCGGAGTTCGGGGACGTGGACGAGGCGGCGCCGCTTTTCGTACCGCCGGGTGCGACGGTGCTCTCGTCGTCCTCGCGAGTCGGCGAGACCGGCAAGGGGTATTACACGTGGAATTTCGAGTTTGGCAGCGCGCGCGTGTTGCTCACCGCGGCGGTGGAGCAGGGTAACTGCTACTTGCTGGGTCAGACGGCGAGTGTCGAGCGGTGGGCGGGCAGTGAGGGCGGGTTCGAACGAGCCGCGGCGTCGTTCAAGGTTGGTCCCGACGCGGTTCCACCGAAGGAAGCGTCCGTGACGCTCGGGACGAACCCTAAGGCGGCGGTGAATACGCCGGAGGTCACGCTGGACGACGGATCGCGTGCGAAGCAGAAGCCGCCGGGCACGCTGGACTGCAAGGGGCCGCTGCCGATCCTCTGCTCCGTGGAGGACTGACGACGAACCGAAGCCGTTGCTCGCCAAAAATACATTTTTTTATTATTACGACACCGAGGTACTCCTCGTCACTCCTCGTCGTCCAAGGCCCACGGCGTTCGCACCTTTGGGGGACTCCGCTGGTCCCCTTCCACCACGAGCTCGTTCCCCGTCGCCCACCGTCCGTCGGGCAGCCTCGACGACGGCGGCACGAAGTTATCCCTCGCGCTCAGTCGATCGGGCGGCGCATCCGTCAGCCCTTCCTTTAGTATGAAATCTTCTCTGATTGGCCGCCGTCGTTCCGTGCGAAGTGCGCGTCGCTCGTCGAACGCGGACATCTCCGGCGTCCGCTCCGGGAGGTGCCTCGGCCCTCGACCCCGCACGTCCGGGTCGATGTCGCGCCCGTTGCACCGCACGTGCTTGGACGGGTCGGTAACTTCGCCGGTTATGGGGTGTACGCCAGTCTTGTCCATGTTGTCGCGTATGAACTCCCGTCGTATCGCCGTGTGCGCCTCGTGCTTCTGGAAACGTTGCTCAATCTTCTCGAACCTGTCCTTCGCGGGCTCCTCCGCGCGAGCCTTGCCTTGCCATCCGACCCTGAACGGCTGCTGTCTTGGCAGCGCGAGCGTGCCGGGCGCGTCCGGCGCGGACGGTGCACCCGGCTCGCCCACGAGAAAGTCGTACCCGGAGCGATGGGTGTCCGGGGTGATTCCCGCGAGCTCGCGCTTCCGTCCCAGCGGATGCGAGTCCTCCGCGAGCTCCATGAGGGGGCCTTCGTTGAGGTGGCCGCGGAACGTCATCGCGCCGGCGGTTCAGACGGGTGCCGGGCGCGGAGACGAATGGGGGGACCAAAACCAAATTGGGCACGTCGGCAAGTTTTGACTCGACCGAGAAAAGTGCTGTGCCTTTCGCCACATCCAAAGGGCGGGGAGGCGTGTACGAGTACCCGCACGCGTCCGCGTTCGCGGCGGATAGGCGGCGCGATGGCGCGTGTCGCGGCGACCGCATGGGCTCGCTCGCCGCTGTTCGTGGCGATCACCGCGCTTCTTCTCGCGTCGGCGGTGGGCATCAGCGCCGATGATGACCACGACGGCGTGGCGCCCACCCTGCTCGTGTCCCTGGACGGCTTCCGCGCCTCCTACCTCGACGCACAGCCCGAGGACGCGCTTCCGAACCTCAACGCGATGTGGCGCGGAGGTGTCCGCGCGTCGCTGTACCCGCGGTTCATCTCCAAGACGTTTCCAAACCACTACTCCATCGTCACCGGCCTACAAGAAGAACACCACGGCATCGTCGCAAATCACATGTGGGATCCGCGCCTCCGTTCCGAGTTCAACCTCGCGAGCACCGAGAGCGAGTGGTGGAACGAGGGCGAACCGATCTGGGTCACCGCGTCCAGGGCGCGAATCACCAACAAGGTGTACTTCTGGCCCGGGAGCGAAGCGCTGATACGCAAACACAGGCCGGACGTGTACTTCAAATACGATATAAGCGTAACCTACGAGGAACGAGTGGACGTCGTTTCTAATTGGGTTAAAGAGGCGCACGCTGACGTGGACATCGACACTGGCAAACCCAAACCCGCGTTCATGGCGCTGTACTTCGACGAGCCCGATCACACCGGGCACGTCTACGGGCCGGCGTCGGATGAGGTCAAGGCTGCGGTGCGAAGGGTGGATGAGTCAATCGGGCGATTAAGGATGAACGTCGGCGAGGACGTCTGGAACGCCACCAACGTCGTGGTCGTCTCCGACCACGGCATGGCGCAGCTGTCGAGCACGCGCGTGGTGAACCTCGCGGACGGCGCGTGTGGGTTGAACTTCACGGAGTTGTTCGTCACCGGCGACGGCGTCGCGGCGCACCTCTGGCGCCGGCGCGGTCCGAGCGATCAATTCCCGTCGGAGGTCCAGGCGGAGGATGCGCGTTTCGACCCGCGCGTGATCGCGGCGCGGATCACGGCGTGCCACCCGAACGTCACCGCGTGGGCCAAGGAGGACGTACCGGCCCGTCTGAGGTATTCGGACAACGCGCGGATCGGGCCGGTCGTCGTAGCCGCCGACGTGGGATGGCTGATGTGCGGTGAGTGTTTACGTTTATTTTTTGTATTTGTATTTCCGTATCTGCGTATGGGCAATTGTATTGACGTCGTGTTATTTCTATCATACAGGGCACGGAACGTTCGACGCGGATGCCTCCGGTAACGGAACCTTCGCCGACCTAGCCGCCGCATCCGCCGCGGATCCCGCGAACTGGGCCTTGCGGCACGTCACTGACGAAGGGTGCGCGCCCGTGTGCGACGGCACCGGGTACTGCGGCACGCACGGGTACGACAACGCCGCGAACGAGATGCGAGCCGGTGAGCTTCTTTTTAGTCTACTTTCGTACGGTCAATTAGTATGACGTCATGTTTTGTGTACAGCGTTTCTCGCGGCCGGTCCTCTGTTTCGAAACGACGGCGCGCGGCTCGTGGGCGAGCTCGGGTACGAGTCGTCCATCGCGGAGGCGTTGCTCGGGACCGACGCGGCGACTGGCGGGGTGCACGGTGGGACGGAGGATGACGCGGCGCGGTGGGAGGCGCGGACGCTGGGCATAGACAACGTAAACGTGTACGCCATCGTCGCCGCGGGTCTCGGGATAAACCTGGATGGACACGACGGACGCGTGATGGCGGACGGGTTCCCGCCGCCGAGCGTCGACGGCGCCGTGGACGAGGAGCTCGCGAACGTGTTGTTCCGCGACGGCGTCGGCGTGCGCGCGAAACCGAACCAACCGGCGCTCGTCCCCGATGAAGACGAAGACGAAGAGAACGAAGGGAACGAGGCGACGAAGGTTGACAAGAAGGCTGCGGCGATCGGCCTCGTCGCCGTGTTGCTCGTCGCGTGCGCCGGTATCGCGTTGGTACGACGGTATCTGCGCTACAGGGAGGAGAACGCCGCGTACATGAAGCTCGGGTCCATGTTCGAGCCGAGGTTTAACTCGGGCGGCGAGATGGGCGACGGACGCGCGATGGAGTTGGAGATGCCGCAGGTTCACGCGCCGTCGACGCCGATATTCGCGAGCTTGACGACGGGCGGGCCGGACATCGAGGAAGCCGCCGAATCGCCCGCGGTCGAGCCGCTGCCTCGGGAGGGTGACGAGAACGCGTAGACGCTTGTATTCAGCTTCGTGTACAAGTATTCTTTGAGAATGTAATTTTTTAACCGCCGTCCTCGTCAATCCCGATAGCGCGGGTATGTCGTCGCGTCGTGCTTTGTCGGGTCTGGCTCGCGCGGCGGGCCGCCTCGCGTCCCGTCGCGAGCAGCGCCTGGCGCCGATGGTGTCCGCCGCGGGGGGTACACGTGTCGAGGCGTTCACGCGCGGACTCCAGTGGATGTCCACGTCGCGAGTGTGCGATTGGTTGCCCGGCAAGGCGGGCGGTGGGTCCGCCGGCGTCGTCGAGCAGCGCCGCGGGGTGGCGTCGGCGAGCAAGGACGAGATGATCTTTCACAAGGTTGCGGACGAGACGCTGAACAACCTGCAGGACGTCGTCGAGGCGTGGGGCGAGGACAACGCGGGGGAGGACTTCGACCTCTCGCACGAGATGGGTGTGGTGACCATCGCGGTGGGATCGGGCAAAGGGACCTACGTCATCAACAAACAGGCGCCGAACCGGCAGATCTGGGTCTCCTCACCGGTGTCGGGACCCTTGCGGTACGATTACGACCCGAAACAGAAGGCGTGGATCTACCACAGGGACGGGCACGCGCTGCACGAACGGCTGAGGGAGGAACTCCTCGGAATGTTCGGGGGAGACCTAGACTTGAACGGGCTCAACGAATGAGACGGAATGGGGGACGAATCGTCGACTGACCCTCGGTTTTGAGTGCGGATACCGGGGCTACTCGTGGCGACGTCGTGCGGTACTCGTAGCGTGCTCGTGTTGGCATCGAAAGAATCGTAATAGACTAATGACACTCGTCACCCGCGGGAGCGTCTTTGTTCCGGCGGGTGCGAGAAAAAAGAATTGTTGAGCTCATCCATCACTGCTCCCTCTCCGGCTCGGGCTCTGACGCGGTCGGGGGCAGACCCGGCATGTTCTTCCAGATCTCCTTCGTCGTGTAGTACATGCACGGGTTCCTGTACTTCTCGTGGATGACGTCAACCTCCGCCATGAGCTCGTCGGGCAGCTCGAGCAGCGCCGCGCCGACGCACTCCTCAACCTGTCGCGTCGTGGTGGTGCCGATGATCACGCTGCCGTTACCGTTGCACGGCCGCGCGATGCTCCACGCGATCGCCAGCTCCGCGGGCGTGATTCCCCACCGCTCCGCGAGCTCCACGCACTCGCGCGTCGCCGCCATCGCCTGAGCGCAGCCGTACCTAGGCTGAAAGTCCGGACTCACACGCTGCCTGCACTTCTCCAGCGGCCTCTCCGCCGCGTCTTTGGCGCTGTACTGCGGGTGTGACTTGTCGAAGTACTTCCCGCTCAACGTTCCGCCGGCCAGGGCGCCGTAAGGGAGGCCGACGATGCCGAACCTGTACGCCGCCTCCCACGTGTCAGCCTCGTACGTTTGGTTTAGGATGCTAAAGTCGTTTTGGCACGAAACCGGTAGCGGGCATCCGAGTCGAGTCGCCGTGTTGCAGAGCATGGTGATCCC
>Ga0213862_10001421_pt1 | contig 10024 bp, 10 predicted proteins | sample PICome_7_FD_160092 | JGI IMG/M metagenome (GOLD analysis project Ga0213862, IMG submission 160092) | Coastal seawater microbial communities near Pivers Island, North Carolina, United States - PICO266 | ecosystem: Environmental > Aquatic > Marine > Coastal | place: USA: North Carolina... | reverse complement strand
CGGTGGGAAGAACGGTGGGAAGAATGGAGGGAAGAACGGCGGGAAGAACGGTGGGAAGAATGGGAAGAATGGTGGGAAGAACGGTGGGAAGAACGGGAAGAACGGTGGGAAGAACGGTGGGAAGAATGGAGGGAAGAACGGTGGGAAGAATGGGAAGAATGGTGGGAAGAACGGTGGGAAGAATGGAGGGAAGAATGGAGGGAAGAACGGGAAGAACGGTGGGAAGAATGGTGGGAAGAATGGAGGGAAGAACGGTGGGAAGAACGGTGCAAGAGTTGTCACATTGGCAGTGCTGGCACCAGCTGAAGTACCATTTGCATTAACGTGATATAGGGTATAGTTTTGCTCTGTTCCGCCGACCTCGGAGACAGTCTTAGGGTTGGTGTCTAGTGTGATGTTTCCAGGGTTTTGGGTTTGGTCAGAGGAAACGGCATAAGTGCTGGTAATAGCAGAGCCACCATTATTACCGTCAGACCAAGAAATAATGTCTTGATTAGCAGTAGTTGATGTAGCAGAAGGACTCTGAGGAGCCTGCGGAACAGTAGTAACTGTCTCGGCTGTTGCGGCTGTTGCAGAAGAAGTACCTGAATCATTAGTAAGAGATACGTCAATTGTGTAGCTAGTTGCCGAAAGAAGACCAGTTACAACTACTGTATAGACACCGCCATCTGGTGTTGGCAGGGATCCCGTAGAAAGAGTGCTTGTTCCATCAGTAATGGTGTATGAAGTTGCTTCTGGGGAGAGAGCGTTGATTGTCCAAGTTACAGTTAGAGCACCATCATTGTAGGGACGATTAGTTCCTACGTCAGTAGAAGTTACATTCTCGGGTGCTAGCGGCTCTAGAAAGTCATTCTGGGATGAAGACTTTCCACCTGCTTCTTTCTTTGCCATTAGTTACTCTCTCTTAACTTACGCTGTCAGGTCGCCGTAAACAATCCAGCTGTCGGTTGCTCTCTTCATTATAGTACAGCTTGACCATTGCGTCCTGAGCTTATTTCCTGGGGTGTAGTTTAGGGTCACTCCGCTATCTGGGGAGATGGTTACCTGTCCAGCACCAGTCTGGATAATGTCCATGGACGCGCCTACTGGCCAAGCCAATGATGCGTTAGTTGGGATGGTGAAGGTCATTGCGCTTCCGCTGTTCATCTCAACTACGTTGTCTTGGTGATCTAGGGTGTCAAGCGTGTAGCTTGCAGTCTTCTCGGTAAAGCCAGTCAGCGATGGAACACCAGCTGAGGTCTGAACCGTGTTGTCTGCAAAGGTAACGCCTGTGGTAGCTACAACGTTGGCTGCAGTTACAGTTGCTGCTGCAAAGTCTGCAAGAGCAAAGGTGTTATCGCCAGTGTCGATAAATGCTGACAAGTCTGGCTCTGGGACGTAGCCATCGAAGACCTTAAATACACCGTCAGTTGCATCACGGAAGAATCCAGCGTGTGCATAAGTGTTATCTGCGTAGCGTCCAGCAGCCCAGCCGAGGTCTGGGTTGAAGTGAATCTTGCCTCGTGCGTCACCACCACTTGTGTAGGTGTCGGTTACAGAGCTTGCAACGGTAAATGTGTTGTCTGTGACTGCAAGAATCTCAACGCCGTCTCCAGCCCCAATGTCGAATGAGCTTGGAGTGGTGTTGGCTACAGTTACAAAGTCTCCAACTGCGTAGTCGTGGTTAGATGACGTGGTGTAGATAACGTTAGTTCCATCACCAGAAGCACCTGACAAATCAAACCCACCAGCTTGGTTCAAGTAAGTCATGTTGTCGCGGAGCTTTAGGTTAGAGGTGCTAATTGTGGTTGTTGCACCCTGAACGTAAAGGTTTCCAGTCAGAGTAAGGTCTACAGCCTCGACAGTTCCCGTGAAGGTTGGGTCAGCAATTGCTGCCTTAGCATCCAACTGAGTCTGAATTGCAGAAGTTACGCCGTCTAGGTAGCCGATCTCAGTTGCACTTACGTTTCCAATGTCAGTGGACGCTGGAAGAGTGGCTGAAGTGGTGAATGTCGGGCTGTCAATTGGTGCGTAAGTGCTTGATGCCGTGGCAGAAGCAAGCTTTGCATCCAACTGAGTCTGAATTGCCGAAGTAACTCCGTTTACATAACCAATCTCGGTTGCAGAAACATCTCCGATAGAAGTAGTAGATGGCAGAGATACGGTGCCAGTTAGAGTTGGACTAGCAATCGGAGCATAAATGCTTGCTGCACTTGTGGTTGCAAGCTTTGCATCTAGCTGAGTCTGAATGGCAGAACTTACGTTGTTTAGGTAGCCAATTTCGGTAGAAGATACATCGCCAATAGAGGTCGTAGCTGGGAGGGATACGTTTCCAGTAAGAGTTGCATCTGCAATAGGAGCATATGTATTGGCTAGATCGTCTGTGGACGTGTATGTCTCTGAAATAGAATTGAATTGAGCTTGAATAGAGGATGAGACTCCTACTACATAACCCAGTTCTGTGCTAGAGGCTCCTCCAAGATCAGAAGTGACAACTAGGTCACCAGTATCTGAAATTCCATGCACATTGGTAGTAACATCAGCGTGAGTGTCTAGATCGGCCGTTACAAGTAGGTCAGCAGTATTTGTAATCCCATGTACATTTTCAGTGACGTTTGCGTGATCATTCAGATCGGCTGTCACAAGGAGGTCACTAGTGTCTGCAATTCCGTGAACATTTGCACTGACGTTTGCGTGATTATTTAGATCAGCCGTCACAACGAGATCAGAAGTGTCTGAAATCCCGTGTACATTGGTAGTAATGTCAGCGTGAGCGTCGATCTCGGTCTGGGTTACTAGGGCCGCAGTGTTAGCTATTCCGTGAACTGAAAGAGTAAGAGCTTCGTGATCCGTAAGGTCACTTTGTACATTTGCAATATCAGTGCTTACGTATGCAATATCTGCAGTGTTAGCAATACCGTGAACATTGGTTGTGTCATTGGAGTGGGTGGCTACAGCCTCATCTGTGTAGTACTCGCCAATTACTGGAACGTCGTTGTAGTTAGTTGATCCGTCACCAAACCGAGCATAGCTCATGCCGAGGTCAGTTGTTACGTAAAGAACGTTAGCGCTGGTTACTGCATTTGCGCTTGAGAAATTGTTTGAAGTGTCAAAAACAACTGAAACTTTATTTGCAAGATTGTTGGTTACGGTAGATGCAAAGTTTGCGTCATCGCCTAGGGCGGCAGCAAGCTCGTTAAGGGTGTCTAGAGTTCCAGGAGCCGAGTCAATGACATTGGCGACGGCATTATCAATGTCGTCTTGATTGATGCCTGCATAGTCTAGTGAAGACCATGAAGTGCTTCCATCACCCAGCTTAAACTTGGCTGTGTCGGTCTCATACCCGAGCTCTCCCGCGGCTAGCGTCGGGTTGGCCGAGGTCCACTCTGCGGCGGTTCCTCGCCTAAATTGAATTCTGACTGCCATTTGTCCTAGTTCCTCTTCTTAGAAGCTGTCTGGGCCTCCGCCGTCCCAGTTTAAGTTGTAAGTGGTAGAGGCGTCTCCGCCGTCTACATTTGTGATGTCGCTTGCGACCATGGATACCCATCCAGTGCCGTCGTAGGTGTACATCGAACCTATGTCGGACCTGAAGAAGAGGTCGCCCTGGTCGGCGTCTGCAGGGAAAGAACTTCCCTGAACGATATTGATTGGTGTTAGAAATTTCTTACTTGCCATCTCTAAACGACCTCTTTCTTCTGTCCTATTTTACCTTATTTATCCGATTACGACTACGCGGTAGCTGTTAGCAGCAACAGTGTTGGCAGCTGACCAAGTAAGTGTTACGACGTTGGCGCTAGTGTGCTCAACATCAACCACAACTTCGGAGTCATCTGATAGGTCACGGATTGAAACAACCGTGTCAGAGCTGTCGAGGTTGTGCGTAACGGTCCAAGTCGCGGTACCGCTCGAAGGGGTGATTTCTGCGTTGCTTGCAGCGTACTTGGTGGTTGCACCGAGGTTGGAGCGAGCTCCAGCAGCGGTAGTTGCACCAGTACCACCCTGGCTGATAGCAATAGTGCCATCAAGATCAGCAACTGGAATGGTTGCGCTGGTGGTTAGACCGCCAGTACCGTTACCTACTACGTACTCGCCAGAGGCAAGAGAGGTAACTCCAGTACCACCATAAGCAACACCAACGGTAGTGCCGTTCCATGTACCAGTGGTGATAGTGCCAACGGTAACAATCGAAGACTGACCTTCGTAGGTAGAGGCAATGTCAACAGCATCAGCACTTACAGTAATACGGTCAGTAGTTCCACCAACAGCAAAGGTAGTGCCCGAAAGGGTAAGACCGTCGCCAGCGGAGTACTGTCCAGCACCCGAGAACTGAGTGAAGGTAATTGCCGTGGTTCCAACGGTGATGTCATCGTTGGTGGAAACAACCCATCCAGTGTCAGCGTAGCTGGTACCTTCTGTTACGAAGGTGAACAGACCTGCAGTTACTTCAGAGTCTGAGTCAGCGTCGGTTGTTCTGGTCCATGCTCCACCGTCAACTACTACATAGAGACCGTTCTCGGTGCCGTCAGTCTGGTCTTTTACCAGTACGCGGTCACCAGCTGATAGCGATACGCCATCAATTGTCTGAGTTCCCGATAGGGTGATGTTTCCAGTGGTAGCAGCACGTACTGAACCCTTAACGTCAAGACCCTGAGCTGAAGCAGATACCTGCTCGTCAACGTAGCTCTTGAGGGCCAAGGTTGAGGTGTTAGCAGTGAAGACACCAGTTGAGCTGTTGTAGGTAAGGGTGTTGTCACCAGCTGCTACGGCGTCACGTGCACGAGCATCGGTGTAGTAGAGGCTAGTACCCTCTGCGATGTCGGTGGTGGTTAGACCGTTGATGGTGTTGTTTACATCCGAAACCTCTTGGTCAACGTATGCAACAGTTGCAGCGTTGGCAGTGTCAAGAGTGAAGACACCAGTTCCGCTGTTGTATGCAATGTAGTCGTCGCCAGAGCTGACTGCACCACGAGCGCGAGCGTTTGTGTAGTAGAGGTTGGTTGAACCTTCCGACAGGTCATCGGTGTCCATGCTGCCCGATACGTAGCTGTCTACGCGTGCGTCGGTGTAGTAGAGGTTGGTTGAACCTTCAGTTAGATCGTCAGTGTCCGAGTCAGCAACACCATTCTCTGCAACGAAGCTAAATGTGTTGCTAGCGTCGTCGTAAGTAACGGAGATGTTGGTCTGAGTTCCACCAGTAAGTGCGGTAGCTACTGCATCTTGAGCACGCTCATCGGTGAAGTAAAGGTTATTACTTCCCTCTGTTAGCTCGTCAGTGTTGGCTGCAGCGTCTGCCCCGATAGCGACCTGCTGCCAAGCAGAACCATCGTACAAATATATAGCATTGTCTGAGGTGTTGTAGTAAACTTGACCTGATACAGGAGACGAGGGCGCAGTTGACAGGTTTTGAATCCTGGCATTGAGCAGCTCATTCTTGTTGAGGTCAAGCCCTGTTAGGAATTGCTTTGCCATTTACTCTTTCTTTCTTAGGAGAGGTAGGCCTTCCCCGATATTGCAGCGGAGAAGGTTAGGGTTAGGTTGTTTGCGTCAGTGTGACTGACAGCGCCCTCGACTAGGTTTGATGCTGAGTCGAAGATTTGTACGGTCGGATAAAAGTCCAAGTTGTGGGCTACCGACCAAGTGTTACTTGTAGCACCCTGAGTGTGGGTGTACGAAACTTGTGATTTATCTACTGAAACATAAGCAAGAGAATTCCATGCGGTGGAGCCATCGCCAACCTTCATTAGGAAGGTATCTGTCTCTACACCAACCTCGCCTGATGCAAGAGTAGGATTTGCGGATGCCCAGTTGGCTGCTGAGTCATTTCTAAGTTGTATCTGTACGGCCATGTTTTAGTTACCTTGCTCTTTAAAAAGTAGAGGCGTCTCCCCCCACTATTGTACCCTGAATATTTTGACCCGATATGGACAAACTGCTGCTCTGCTCGTTAGTCCACATCGCGTTTGCCGCATCGTAAACTACGACATCTCCTGGTAAAGGAGTGTTAAAGTCCACGTCAAGTAGATCTTCAAAATTGTTTACAACTCCAGCGTCACCAATAGGTGCAACAAGCAAAGAAACAGACTCGTTGTAAGTGAACTCTGTTGCAGTTCCGTCTAGGTAGACAAGAACGAACGTCCTCCATCCAGAGTTGCTAGTAACGGAACGGACGTAGTGCCTGCTCATGTTGCGAGTGTTGTCGTTTGATTGGATAGTGATGATGGATTTGTATGTGTTGGTTGACTGAGTCATTGCATTTAGCAAACCAAGCTGGCCATCTGTAATTGCATCTGTTTCCGAGATATACAACTCTGTTGCCAAGCTTAAGTCAGCGTTGTCGAAAGCCATGTAACCCCCGCCAGGATTTGCGGCTGAAACAGAGTTGTTAAATTTGTAGTTAGCACTAAGACCAGCACCAGCCTCACCCTGAGGCCCCGTTGGTCCAGTGGCACCTGCAACACCTGCTGGACCTGTTGGACCTTGAGCGCCCTGCGGACCAGACGCCGCTACTGTGATCTGGCGAGCGTACTTACCAGACGTTACCGAACTTACTGTGTAACCTGCCACTAGTACGTCACCTCCGACCTAACTGCAAAGTTTCCTTGCAACAATTTGTATACATATAAATCTTCTGACGGAGCGATTAGCTCTAGGTCATACTTGTATAGACCTTCGTTGAGCTGAGCTGTAATAGTGTCATCCACGTATAGATAAATGCTGCCGTCTGTATCCCCTAGTTCAATCCCGCCGTTTTCAGTAGTTAGCTCTAGAGTTACTGTTGAGCTGGTAACTGTTGGTCGAACTTGCATTCTTGCCTTGTAGCCAGTAAATGCAATTGGCTTATTGGCTGGGTCCTTGTAATAAATGACGCGTGTCATCGTCGAGCCTTGGTCGGCTACTAAGTTGTACTGTCCAGCTGGTGCGCTCATCGGACTCTTTCGGCGGGAGAGATAAAGAGGTCCCTTTAATTTTACCTCATTGCTGGCGGGCCTATAAGAGAGGTATACTGGGTCCATGTCCTCGGTTATTGAAGAAACAGAGCTAGAAACAACAGAAGCTGACACTGGTGAGCCAAAGTTTGCTCACTACGCTGACTCTGTCTCTGTGACCGAAGGATATATCATGGGGAAAGCTGTTATGGCTATTTGCGGTAAGATGTTTATACCAACAAGAGATCCTCGTAAGTTCCCCGTGTGTCCCGTATGTAAAAAACTTGCAGAAGCACTATTTTTAGGGGTTGAAAATTAATGTCCGATATTATTGTCAATGATCTTCCTAATGGGATTATTTATATTGAAAATGCATTCCCTGAGTCTGAAGAATTTTTAGAGGATCTCGAGAAAAATGACGACAATCCTACTATTCATTCCGTAATCCCTAAATGGCAGGAGTGGGTAGACGGCTGGCCAACTAAAAGAGTAAATGAAGACGGATCTACTGCATGGAGTCAGGTTCTTCGTCCTAGCAGTCATCATAGGGGTGTTGTCAAAACTGTTGATTGGGACAAAAGTATTAATATGGAAAATGGTCTCTGGCCAAGAAATGAAATCTCTCCAGACCATGACATCGCTCACGAGCAGGCCTACAAAATCCTCAAGAAAATAGACGAGCCGTATCGAGAAATGTTAAAAGTGTGGTCTGAAAAGACGGGCAACCCTGTACCTAAAAATTGGATCACTAAGAACTACACCATAAGAAAATATAAGACTGGTGGCCACATGGGGCCTCATGTTGATAAGAATGTCGACAACCCAGAAAATAGCATGGACTGGACAGCTCTTATATATCTTGATGATAGCTATGAGGGCGGAGAACTGGTCTTCGATAATCTTGGAATTGAGCTGAAGCCTTCAGCTGGAAGTATTGTCTTTTTTCCATGCTTAGAGTCTCATTCTGTAAATAAAATTATTAGTGGAACAAAATCATATATCTTTCTTTTTATACATTTAGATGTCAGCATATCGACTGCTCTAGGAGAGCCTTATCAGGGTCTCACTAGAACTATAAAAGAAGCAACAGAACTAAATTAGTCGATTTGCAAAGCTAAAAATCATCCACTAGAATTTGCCTTATACTAGTTACTCCAACTGGTCCTGACGGGGGCTTCAAGCCCTACTTAAACGTCAGGATTTCTCGTCTTTACTACTGAAAGGTACCTCAAATGGTCACTGTGTACTCTCTTCCAAATTGCGTTCAATGCGAAAGCACTAAGAGGTTGTTGACCAGAAGTGAGGTGGCCTACGAAGAGGTAGACCTAAGCAAAGACCCCACTGCCATGTCTATGGTCCGTGAGCTTGGGTATAGTGCAGCACCAGTAGTTGTTGCAGGAGACGAGCACTGGAGTGGCTTTAGGCCAGACAAGCTTGCTACACTCTCTGAGTAGTGCATGACATTGTTTATTTCTCTAACGTCTCGAACAACACCCATCGGTTTGTCGAGAAGTTAAATCTTCCTGCTCAGCGGATACCTCTCCGCTGGGACAGTGAACAGCCTTTTATGGCGACGGGGGAGTATGTCCTCTTTGTTCCCACCTATGGTGGCGGCAATGATGAGCACACAATCCCGAAACAGGTCAAGAAGTTCTTGAACATCAAGACCAACAGAAACCTACTTCGCGGTGTTGTCGGCTTCGGCAATACTAATTTCGGTGACCACTATTGTGGAGCAGCTGAGATGATTGCAGCAAAAACAGGTGTACCTTTGTTGTATCGCGTAGAGATTATGGGTACGCCATACGACGTAGAACAAGTTAAAGAGAGGCTTGAGCAACTGTGGACAATTACAGCTACCACGAACTAAACGCAATGCTAAACCTTTGGGGTGAAGGCAAGACGATTCAGTTCGATAAAGACAAAGAGGCAGCACGCCGCTACTTCCTGGACCACGTAAACCAGAACACCGTATTTTTTCACAGCATCGAAGAGAAGCTTGAGTATTTGGTAGAAGAGGAATACTACGAGAAGGAGATTCTAGACCAGTACTCTCCTGAATTCATCAAGTCACTTTTCAAGCACGCTTACGACTACAGGTTCCGTTTTCAAACATTTGTTGGTGCCTACAAGTTCTACACCTCATACGCTCTAAAGACTTTCGATGGAAACCGCTACCTTGAGCGCTTCGAGGATCGCGTTGTAATGAACGCCCTTATGCTTGCCAAGGGAGACGAAGAGTTTGCCAAGAGCTTGGTAGACGAGATTATTTCTGGCCGTTTCCAGCCAGCTACCCCTACGTTTTTGAACGCAGGCAAGAAGCAGCGCGGTGAGTTTGTCTCCTGCTTCCTGCTCCGCATCGAAGACAACATGGAGTCAATCTCTCGCGGCATCAACTCCGCCCTGCAGCTTTCCAAGCGTGGTGGTGGTGTTGCACTAAATCTCTCTAATCTTCGTGAGTTGGGCGCTCCTATTAAGAAGATTGAGAACCAGTCATCTGGCGTCATTCCCGTAATGAAGCTTCTCGAGGATGCTTTCTCTTATGCAAACCAGCTAGGAGCTCGTCAGGGTGCAGGTGCTGTTTACTTAAATGTCCACCACCCCGACATCATGCGATTCCTAGACACCAAGCGCGAGAACGCAGACGAAAAGATCAGAATCAAGACACTTTCTATCGGTGTGGTTATTCCTGACATCACTATGGAGCTAGCTAAAAACGGAGAAGACATGTATTTGTTCTCTCCTTATGACGTTGAGAAGGTCTACGGAAAGCCGTTTGGTGACATCTCTGTGACCGAGCACTACCACGAAATGGTAGACAACCCAGAAATCAAGAAGACAAAGATTAAGGCACGTGAGCTTCTACAGCGTATTGCTGAGCTGCAGTTTGAGTCTGGCTATCCATATATTGTCTATGAGGACACGGTAAACGCCGCTAACCCAATTGACGGACGTATTAATATGTCCAACCTCTGCTCCGAGATTCTGCAGGTGAACACCCCAACTACCTACAACGATGACTTGAGCTACAAGAAGATTGGTAAGGACATCTCTTGCAACCTTGGCTCGCTCAATATTGCAAACATGATGAAGTCTCCTGACTTTGCTCGGTCTGTGAA
>Ga0213862_10001420_pt1 | contig 10029 bp, 9 predicted proteins | sample PICome_7_FD_160092 | JGI IMG/M metagenome (GOLD analysis project Ga0213862, IMG submission 160092) | Coastal seawater microbial communities near Pivers Island, North Carolina, United States - PICO266 | ecosystem: Environmental > Aquatic > Marine > Coastal | place: USA: North Carolina | collected... | reverse complement strand
GGAGACGGTGGTGTTTTAGGTTTAGTTGGTGCATTGGGAGGTTCACCTGTATCGTCGGTTACTGGTGAAAAATGGGAATTTAATAAAAACCCCACAGGTCAAATGAAGACCGATAAAGAAGAGGTCGAAAAGTTAGTACAACAAAAGAACCCAAGAATAGAAGACCAAATCTATGTTAGAAAACTTGATAATGGAACCGAATCATTGGTCCTTGCAGGTAAATTAATACCTAAGACTAATAATGACAAAGGTGAACCCGCATTATATCCTATTGCAAAAAATGATAATGGTGAGTGGGGTTGGTTAGATTTGGAAAATAACAATAAATGGTACGATTTTAGTAAATATTGATATGAAATTTGTAGGTAGAACAATTAAGGAAGAAGTGGAACAACCATCTATATCAGAAATGATAGATGATAAGTTAAAAGAATTTAACTTTTATAGTGCCAACGATAAGGGAAAACAAAGAGTTGTTTTTACTGATGAAGATAGAGAAAATATCAGTAAAGAGTTTGATGACCTTATCAAAAAATACCCTGAAGATATTGCATTCATTAGAGCTGTCGTTATCTCTAAGGGTGAAGATAAGAAGACAGGTGAACCTATCGTTAGATTGGGTTCATACTATAACAATGCAAATATTGAATTACCATTCAATTCACAAATGAATGGGTTAGGTAAACTACTTGATGGTGGTATTGTATACTTCACCGTTCTGAACAACGAAGGGCCTGATTACAGGGACTTTAAGATAGTAGGTGGAGACAAGATACCTGAAGTAGATTTTAACGACAAAGAGAAAGAAGAAATAGAAACCGATTCTTACGTTCAAACTCATAATCAAGAAATGGAAAAAGAAGAACCATTTGAAGAGGTTATGAAGGAGAAAGAGAAGAAAGGTTTACAATCATTATTGGACGGTGAAGGTCTTACAAACGAACTCACAAAGCGTCAAAAGGAAATGTTAGAAAATTTGAAAAAAAAAGGATTTAAGTTTGACAAACCAGAAAACGCAGATATTTATGAGAGAGTGAGGATTAGTAGTAAGGAATTTAACGAATCAATAAATGCTTGGAGACCAAAGAAGTAAGATGAGTTTAAAGAAGATAGTAAAAAAGAACCTAAACGACACAAAGACTGTCAAGGTTACTCAACTCACAGAATCAAAGATTGTTAACGGACGTTTCAGTATCATTGCAGAATCAGTCAATCTACATTCTAAAATCCAAACAACTAAGTTTTTTAACAAACTCTTCGTAGAATCGAAGAACTTAGTTGATATGGGTATATCTACCAATATTATAAACGAGGACCTTATAATGGTTTTAAAGGGTCTTATGGGTGACGAAAACTCTCAAGTGATAGATGTACTTAAGGATAGATTAATAACTTACTTAGAATCAAAATTAGATATGGATACTTTTGAAAAAGAAGTATTAAAACAATCTATTATGGAATTAGATGAAGACGAGTTTCCACAAGTCTTCTCTGACAAAAGATTCTTAGCCAGAATAATAACAGATACGTTCATAAGAGAGTTTGGAGAGAAATATTTGGATGGTTTAACAGATATGACTAAAGAACTGTTAATGAATAGAATAGATAACGAAGATTTTAAAAGAGAACTAGAAGATAAGTTCACAACGGCATTGGATTCCTTATTGGATTCAATAGAGTCTAACATGGACTCGAAACTGAAAGGCATTAGAGATAGTGTACTTTCATAAACTTTTTTAAAAAAAAGGGGGTTAATATTATCTACGAAGAGGGCTGACGGTGTCAGCCCTTTTTTCGGTTTAGGTGATATTTATTATTATAAACTATAAAAACTTAATTATTATGGATTCAGCACAAATTAAAAGTTTAATCAGACACGCATTAACCGCTATTGGTACTTTACTCGTACTAACAGGTCTTAACTCATGGATACCATTAGTTGACCTATTAACCGAAAATTTAGATGGTGTCTTTTCCGCCATTGAAGTTCTTGTCGGTTTAGGAGTCGCGGTCGCTGGTTTCTTCCGGAACAAGGATAGATTCGAAATAGTTGGAGAGGCCGAGGCCAAACAATAAACCCCCTCAAACTTTAAAACCCCCGACCACAAATCGGGGGTTTTTCTTTGACATATATAACAAATTATTATATTATTAAAAAAAAAGATTAATGAACAATGTTTTGGTGTTAAATGCCGATTACTCCCCTCTGAATATTACAAGTCTTCAGAGAGGGTTTGTATTGGTTGATAAAGGGAAGGCAGAAATAATAAAAAAAGGGGAAAATGATATTGTTACAACTATAGGTAATTTTGTTAGACCTGTTATTATAAGATTATTAAACTTTATTCGTTACAGACCAAAAAACATTAAAGTTAATCGTAGGAGGATTTTTAAAAGAGACAAATCAACGTGTCAATATTGTGGTTCTAAAAAACATTTAACAATTGACCACGTTATACCTCGTTCTCGTGGTGGGGGTAATACATGGACTAACTTAGTCGCTTGTTGCTCAGGTTGTAACGTATATAAGGGTAATAGAACCCCAAAAGAAGCTGGTATGAAGCTATTAAATAAACCATACGAACCGTCTATATTTTCGTCAGTTTTTTATGAAGAAGCTGAGGATATTTGGAACAATTTTAAGAAATCATTTCACTCTTATTGAGTAATTTAAACTATTTATAGGTAGTAGTTCTTCAATAAACAAGTAAACCTATAAATGTATGCTTTTAACTTTTTTAAGGAATTTATTCCTTCTTACACTCCCCCTGTTCCTATTTAATGGTAACTTAGGGGCTCAATGTGACGTTTTTATAGAACAAGGTTCTGTAGTCGTTACTGATAATGGTAGTGGTGTCAAATTTCAATTTGACGTTACAAACAATTCAGGTAGTGAATGGGAAGGGGATGTACTTAAAATGTATTGGTCACTTAATTCAAGTGCACCTATATGGACCATAGATTATACCTCAAACAACAATGTTGGACCCTTACCTCCTGGACAAACTAGGACAATAACCACCCCATGGTTCGACATTCCAAATCTCCCTTCATGGTTTCCTGAAGACCCCGGTCCGGGTGGTGACTTGGACGATTATTGGGTCGAGGCTTTAGAATGGCCTTATTGGTCTGCAAATCCAAACGGTTTTGATGGGACGTGGTCGCAAATGAATCTACGTCTCGGAAGTTGTGGTTTGGGTGATGGTGCGTGGGTATATAACGATAACGGTGACCCTTATTATGGTCCTTTTAATAGTGATTGTCCCGATGTAAATAATGATGCGTTTTGTGATTGTGATGTTAATTTTCTTGGGTTTGACCCTGAAACATATGACGTAAGTATTGAAATAGTGTCTCATTGGAATTGTGGTACCTCTTTAAATAACAGTGGTTTTTCGAGTGAAATGGATTATGTAAATATGATTCAAATCGGAGCTCATGTACCTGGTTGGGATTATCCGTGGGGTTGTACTGCAGCTCAGTACCATTTAGGATGGACGTTTGATAATCCTGTAGCTTTTGAAGAGTTTTATGCTGGTGACACAATTAATTATAATATGTTTTCAGACGATACATTCTATGATGATTGTTTTCAGGAAATATTAGAAAGTGATACTTTAACTTCATGTTTAGAGATTGTTTTATGGCAAATTAATTATTCTGAAACCGCGATTGTCGGTGAGATAGATGGTGGATGGGCGGCAACATGTGGTACTTGCGCGGACCAAACTCAATTTTACCCTGATATGTCTATGGAGTTAAACTCAATGAATATTTGTAATGTGCCACCTCCATTGTATCCTGGTTGTATGGATTCAGATGCTGAAAATTATAACCCTAATGCGGGATATGATGATGGTTCGTGTACGTACCCACCAATTTTTGGATGTATGGACCCAACAGCGTGTAATTATGATGTTAATGCGACTGAAAATTATGGATGTATAACTTGTGAAACACCTTATGAAGAAGGTCTTGCGTGTAACGAATTTCATAATTCAGACTCATATTGGGATTGGTATTTATCCGTTTTTGACTGTAACCAAGGGTGTACAGACCCTGAAGCGATTAACTATGATGAAAATGCTGAAAATGATGATGGTTCATGTGAGTACGATACGGTAACTTCACCTGACGCAAGTGGATACGTCACATTTCAAAGTACTTTGTGTGATAATGGTACACCATCTAACGAAGTTAATATAACGGTGATTAATCCCGATACTGGTAGTTTTAATGCAACTGATACTTTATTTAATTATTGTGTTGAAGTACCTGAATTAGGATTGGATAGTTGTCTGTACGGTGATGTTAACGCTTCCGATTATATGTTACCAGGTGAAGGTCAGTTAATATGGAATGTTAATGTACCTAACTACATAACACAATTAACCGTAAATGTATATTATGCTGAAGGTGAAATTGATGAGTACTCTTCTAACAATACTTACTTTTATCCAAATCTTATTCAAGACCCCGATATATGTCCTATACTAGGATGTACAGACCCTATCGCTGAAAATTATAATCCGTTGGCAGATGAGGATGATGGTAGTTGTGAATATATGACGGATTTATCTTTAGATAGTGTAACAATAAACGAATACTGTGACGGATTTACCCCATATTGGATTCCTACATTACACCTAAACAATCTAACCAATCCCGCAATAAATGAATACTGTATCAAAGTTCAAGTCTTAGGACAAACAAACGATACTATTTGTTTTAATGCGATGGGTACAACAATAAATTCATTCGGTGACCTCTCATTAGAATGGCCCGAACCGATTTATTCATATGGTACTATTAGTATTCATGTGTTAGATATTAACGGTGAAAGTGAAAACTCATGGGAAGATTTCGGTGAAGATGATAATATTGGTAATAATATGTTTGTTACTAGTATCTTAGGACCATCAATAAATTGTGATGTTTTAGGATGTATCGACCCTGAAGCGAATAACTTTGATGAGGGTGCTAATGTAGATGATGGTTCTTGTACTTATGATATTACAGAATTAACATATGTTGGTGCTGAATGTTATGTAGATTGTGATGTAGACGGACCTTACTGGTATGTAATTACGACTTGGACTAATACAGGTAATGTTGTAATAACTGATTTCTGTTCTGAATGGGACGTAACAGGAGGGCAAGGTGATGATATAATGTGTTTTAACGGTAGTTTATTACCTGGTGACACAACATCCCTTCAGTATGGTCCTTATAATGTTGACGTAGGTTTATTGGCGTGGGCTTATGTAACAGAAATAAACGGAGTTACCTACAATCCACCATTAGAAAACTATGAAACTTTATATTGTTTTGGTGAGGCTCAAGCAAGTTGTGTTTATGGATGTATGGATGAAACCGCTAATAACTATAATCCAGATGCTGATTTTGATGACGGTAGTTGTAATTATGACGTTTATGGCTGTACTGACCCCGAAGCTGAAAATTACAATCCTGATGCTAATATAGATGACGGTAGTTGTCAAATAGGTGGTTGTACAATAGAACAAGCTTGTAATTACAACCCAGATGCAACATATAACGACGGTAGTTGTGATTTTGAAAGTTGTGTTGGATGTACTGACCCCGAAGCTATAAATTACGACCCTGTAGCAACAGAGGATGACGGTAGTTGTATATACCCAATTTATGGATGTACTGACCCTGAGGCATTTAACTATGACCCATTAGCAAACACTGATGACGGTAGTTGTGTAGATGTGGTAATAGGATGTATGATACCCGAAGCGATTAATTATAATCCTTTAGCTAACACACAATGTACTCCGATAGATGAATGTTGTATATTCCCTGAGGGTTGTACAGACCCTGAAGCTAATAACTACGACCCTAACGCGTTAATAGACGATGGTAGTTGTTTATATGACATATATGGTTGTACTGATATGAATGCTATGAACTACAACCCCGATGCAAATATTGATAACGGGACTTGTATATACCCTGGACCATGTGACGAATTTGATGGCATGGCATTTGCACCTAATGCATTTAGTCCTAATAACGATGGTTTAAACGATTCGTGGGGATTCATCACGGACTCAGAATGTTGGAACACTTGGGAAGTATTAATATTTAACAGGTGGGGACAAGTAGTTTATGAAATGAATAATCCTAACGATAGATGGAATGGTAGTTTCAGAAACGGTAACTATTACACACAAGATGGTGTTTACGGTTACACACTCAGAGCAGTGGCATGGAATTTGGAGTCCATTGAAATGAATGGATTTATAACCGTTCTCAGATAAACAATCGATTAAAAAGAAAAGGTGACCTTCGGGTCACCTTTTTTGTTTCATCACATCTTAACCATCACTCCCCCCATACCATTCCATTTAACAATTGCTTTCTTTGGAATCCAAAATTCAAACTCCCCGATTGAATCAATCTTTTCAGACATATTCTTCTTATAGGCCTCAATTTCGTTAGTGTCATAGAGGTTACGGGGGTGAGGTACTCCAACATACTTAGAACAAATAGGGCCGATACCGGTGACTTTAGAAATATCATCCGTAAGGGTTTTAGCACAACAACGGCAAATACCTCCGTTTTCTTTAGTCAACTTACCTTTAATACGAAGGGCTCGGTCCGTCATACCTGTAACTGCGGTCACATCGATAAGAATAGGGTGAAACTCAAGACCATACTCTTCTTTAATACCCAAAGCAATCTTACGACCAATCTTAATGGTATCACCAACCAAAGTGATATTCATCCGTTTTTGCGCTTGTTCATGTCGACGAGCACCTTCAATAACACGAATAGCTGCAGAAGTTTGGTTATCAGTAAGGGAACCGTATTTCTTAAGTCCTTTTTTGAGCGAATTCATGAAACTATTAGTTCCGTTATAGTTTTCAACTTCTTTAGTTACTTCTTCTTGTGTCATGTTGATGATGTTTATGTGATGATTACAGTACAAATATAATAAAAAATCCTCGACTGCCAAAACAATCGAGGATTTATTTTAGTGGAAGCGGGGAGACTCGAACTCCCGTCCTGTATACCCCAAACAGAGAGTACTACACGTTTAGGTCATTATTGATTCTCAACAATCCGAAATATGTGGTTGAATTTTAACATCCTCTACCACCAACAGATGTGTGACTCAATTTAGGGTTTAGTCACTTTTCCACCTCAACAACGGACTTCTGTTCCTAGGTATATGTCCTGACCGACCTGCGGTAAACGATGCCTTAGGCAGCGTAGACCTCTTCAGTGCGGAGTAAACCGACAGCCTGAAGTTTTGCGAAAGTTTCGCCGTTTGTGTTTTGTAACCATGTATTAAAGTGATAGGTAACCTCTCACTACGTGCACTCTGTGCCTGACTGTACCAGTCAAATCCAAAAACGCCCCCATAACTTCAAAGAACACTACAAATATAAATACTTTTTTTTAACTAAACAACTATTTATAAGAAAAAACTCATGAATCGTAAAGTCATTAATGAAATATCCCGTGTTAAGGAAATAATGGGGGTAATCAACGAAAATATTGAAAGCGTGTTAGAGGGGGGTAAAATCTTGAGAAAAGGTAGTAGGGGTCCCGATGTTGAAAAACTTCAAAAATTACTTATTGAAATGGGTTATGACTTAGGTGAATTTGGACCCAATAAAGACGGTGTGGACGGCTCTTTTGGACCTACCGTAGATAAAATTGTAAGAGAGTTTCAAGGACAAAACGATTTGAAAGTTGATGGTAAGGTAGGTAAAGATACCTTGTCTAAAATGATTTCTGTTGGTCAAAGTAAAATACCTAACTTTTTCAATTTTTTAGATGATATAGGTTTAAACATAGATACGATTGGTGGGTTGGTGACCGGATTAGAAAAACTTATGGGTGGAACTAAAGAAGAGAAAGACCATTTTGTTTTCTACTTTGCCTTTCCAGGGTATCAACCAAAATATGATAAAACTAATCGAGGATGGATTGAAGATGGATTAGACTATGTTCGTAATAAATTTGAAGAATATACTAACTGGAATATAGAAAGTTTCATAGGTGAAAAAGGCACTTATGGTTTTATGGGACACGCAGGTGTTGCATTAATCAACTCTAGTGGTAACGTTTCTATCTTTGAATTTGGTAGATATGGTGGTGCTGAAAAAGGTATGGGTATAGTTAAATCTAAAAATATAGGTAAAATTGCGAAAATAGATGGAGACAAAGTTACAAACTTAGATTCTGTCTGTTCCGCAATTAAGAAGAATGCACAAGGAGATGCAATGAAATATGAAATGGATGGGGCACTAATTCCAATTACTAAGGAGGGGTATAGTAATGCATTAAGTCACGCCAAATCTAAAACTACTAAACCATATGCGATATGGGACCTTAGTGTGGGTAAAAAAGACGAAGATGCAAATTGTGCGACATATGGGTTAGAAGTTGTAAAAGCTTCAGGAGCGGTAGGTGACACATGGTGTGTAGGCGCACCTATAGGTGTAATTAGTAGATTAAAGTTATCGGCTACTCAGACAACTAGTTGTTAATAGTTGTCAAATACAGTAGTAAGAAGATTACTATTTGACAAATCTACAGGAGTTACGACGATTTCGTTCATATCCAACTCGGTATTGTAACGATTCTTAATCGCTGTTTGCACTTCCTTTGATGACAAATTGTAATTTGAAAAGGTTTTCTTATCACACAATTCAACACCTACAGTTTCGTAAATTTTATATACCAACTCAGAACAGTACATAGTATTGTCACTCCATTGAAATTTAGAGTCGTAGTTTTTACCCAACTGAGAAGAACCGTACTCGTACATCTTGCTAAGGTCTTCTTCAGATAGGTTACCTTTGTAACGCATTACCGTATACTCTGACTCTACACCTCGTTCGATAAAGACATTCAACGGAGTTACTTTAACAGGTTGTACCGCCTCCATAACGTAAGTCTCACCATCTTTGATGTAGATAATACCTACGTGACTGTATTTGGACTGTGTAACATCTTGAATCATCTTACTCTGAGATGACTTAGAAGTGTGAAAGATTACGTCACCATTTTTGAAATTGTCATCATTGTAACAACCGGTGAGTGAGATAAGAGAAATAATAGTGGTGAGGATGATTTTCATATCACAAATATAAGACATTTTTATTTATTTACAAAATTACCACCGAACATTCACGACAGAGTAATAACGATTTGTTTCTTGGTCGTATAGTACCGAGACTGAGATATAGTTGTAGTCATCGTCGGTTAAAATTTCCCAGTGTGGCGGACTATCTTTATATTGAATAAAAAATTCTGACACATCACTTTTATCAGACCTATGATTATAAGCACAACACTCACCACAACCTCTAATACCAACCCTATCACTTCTATTTCTTAAACTGTTATAACCTTCACCGTGACTAATCTTACCCGCTTGTACTTGACCTTCATTCCAAGGAACTGTCAGTAGTGATTGCATGTCATAATCGTACTCTAATTCATTTATCCCATGATTTCGTCTCCACTCATTTAAGGTTTTAATAAAACGTTTCTCCATTTCAAAACATAAAGAGTCTATATTTCCTCTAAAAACAGGTGTAGGTAGTACATAATCACACGGAACCCCAACTTCATTACCCTTATCATCGATATAATAACATTGTGCTCCTTCCCATGTGATTTGAGATGTAGAAGTTAATGAGATTAGGTAAAAAATGAGGGTTAATAAATTCTTCATAACTATAAAGATAGTAAAAGTTTTTCTTTATACAAACTATTTATATAGAAAATTTACAATGAAGCGTAATATCATCAGTGAGGTTAATCGTATGAGAGAAATTATGGGGTTGGGATTAGTTTTAGAGCAAACCAACAACACAGAAAGTATATTTGAATCATTATTAGATAAAAACAGTAAATTATACTGGGAAAGTGCCGGTTCTGATTTTACCTGTAGTACTAAATATTATTTTGAATATAGATTTCCTGTTTCAGAATTAAAACCTGAAAAACTAAGTAAATATTCGAACGGACCAAGTACAAAAA
>Ga0213862_10001419_pt1 | contig 10032 bp, 3 predicted proteins | sample PICome_7_FD_160092 | JGI IMG/M metagenome (GOLD analysis project Ga0213862, IMG submission 160092) | Coastal seawater microbial communities near Pivers Island, North Carolina, United States - PICO266 | ecosystem: Environmental > Aquatic > Marine > Coastal | place: USA: North Carolina | collected... | reverse complement strand
CCCGACCGCGCGCGCACGCCTCGCCACGCCATGCGCACCAACACATTCGCGCTCGTCGCGACGGCGCTCCTCCTCACCGTCTGCGTTCACGTCGCGAATGCCGAGGCTACGCACGGGGCGTTCCTTCACGGCGTCGCGTCGGGGGACCCCACGCACGACTCCGTCGTCATCTGGACCCGCGTCACCCCGACGGGCCGTGACCCAGGTGAGACGGACCCGGACCCACACGTATCGTTTCACGTTCGATGGAGAGTCGCCACCGTCCCGCCCACGTCCACACCCGTAGACCCGGTCGCCAAGCCGGTGACGGAAGGATCTCGCGTACCGATGGCACCCGGCTCCACGTCGTTCGGCTGGCCGGATGCGTCCACGGTCGCCAAGTCCGGCATCGCACGCGCGGTGGCGGACAAGGACTGGACCGTCAAGGTGGACGTCACCGGCCTGCGACACGGCGTGCGGCACTGGTACGCCTTCGACGTCGTCGAGATGACGTCCAGTGATGATCAATCAAACAATCAAAATCAAGCGTCGAGTTACCCGGCCTTGACGACGGCGCGGAGGTCCGAGACGGGCACGTTCGAACTCCCCCCGCCCAAGGGCACACCGTACCCACACAACCACGGCCCACTACGCGCGGCGGTGTTCTCGTGCGCCAACTGGGCGTGGGGACACTTCCACGCGTACGACGCCGCGGGACGGGGGTGGGGAGGCGTCGACGTCTCCAGTTCAGTCGCCGGAGAATCGAGCCGCCTCGACGCGTGGTTCCACCTCGGCGACTACTACTACGAGTACGGCAACACGCACTACCCCAACGCGGACGAAGCCGTCCCGGATCGGTGGCGGTCGCTGTCCCCGGCGCACGAGACGGTGACGCTCGACGATTACCGACGTCGGCATCAGGTGAGTTTATTTTTTTCTTTATTTTCCGTGAGGGCGATTAGATTGACGGCGTGTTTTGTTGATAACAGCTCTACAGGAGCGACGCGGGTTTGCAACGGTTGCACGCGTCCGCGCCCGTCATCGCCATCTGGGACGACCACGAGATCGCGAACAACCCGTGGATGAACGGTGCGGAGGACCACCAGGCGTGGGAGGGTGATTTCCACGTCCGGGCCGGCGCCGCCATCAGGGCGTTTCACGAGTGGCTGCCCACCAGAGAACCGAAGATGGGCCACTCTGGAGACTCTTCCGGAGCCGCTTCTGGAGACTCCATCCCGAGTAGCTTCGCGTACAACAGGTCCGTTCACTTCGGGGACGTGGCGTCGTTTCACGTCTTGGAAACGAGGCTCACCGCGCGCACCAACCCTAACGCCAACCCGAGCGGCAACGTCTGGGCGAATCTCACCGCTGAGATTGGAAAGTTCGCCGAGTCGAGCCGAGCGCCGGCGGCTTGGCCCGGGAGTCCGTTGGAGACGCGGATCAAGGCGATCAAAGCGAACCTCGATGTGTACCGCGACGAGGAGAAAGAGACGATGGCGGGGCCGGCACAGTTGTCGTGGCTCGCGGATGAGGTGAGCGCGAGCGCGGATGGCGGCGTGGCGTGGCAGGTTGTGGCGCAGGCAAGCCCCGTGCAAGATCTGATGAGCCCGGACGTGGACGCCGGCGCGAAGTCATTGGACGCGGAGGGGGTGGTTAAACCGCCGGTGGGGCACGAAACGTGGCGCGCGGCGCTGGAGGCGTGGACCGACTGGCACGGGACAGGGAAGACAGAGACGTTCGGGGAGGGTGGACGGTCGGTGCCGGCGGGTTCGGCTCGCGCGTTGTTGGCGACTGGCAAATACCGCGTAAACTGGAACTTTGACGATTGGCACGGGTACGCCGCGGAGCGCAGACGGCTCCTAAAGGCGACCGTGCGCAACGCCAATCGCGCGGTGATCATCGGCGGGGACTCGCACGACTCCTGGGCCGGGGTCATCGCGGCGGATGAGGCGCACTGGGGCGTCGAGGGTTCGTATGCGGCGGGAGGTCTCGACGACAAATCTTTGGGGAAAATCGGCGCTGTGGAGTTTGACACCCCCTCGGTGTCGCCCCCCGGCGCGTTCGAGCAGTCCTTCGCGTGGTGCCCGAGCGAACTCATCGACCGCGGGCACGTGTTGGCCAACCCCGGGACCCTGCGTCACGCGCGCACCGGCCGCCGCGGCTTTCTGATGATCTCCGTCGACAAAGATGAATTTACCGCGGATTTTATTGTCACTCCAACGGTTCGATCCAGAGGGTACACGCCAACCTGCGACGGCTCGTTCGTCGTCACCGAGTCCCCAGGCATCGACGCGGGGCTCGTGTTCACCGAGCGCCGATGCCCTAACTTTCCCTCGAGGCTCTTCACCGGCCCGGCGGATCCGAGGTTCGTGGACTGGAGCTCGGGCGCCGCCGCCGGACTCGGAGCCGCGAGTTCGGCCGACGATCGGATCAAGCAGATGGACGAGACCTGGATCTTTGGCGTGTTTCTCGGCGCGTTCTTCGTCGTCGGATTCGCGGCGGGTCTGACGTGGCAGCAGGGTGCGTGCGGGGACATCAACGCGCGAGGCCGCGGCGACGAACGCGGCCGGCGGCTGCGGGGACGCCGTGCAAATAATTATCAGAGCCTGGAGGACGACGAATCGAGGGACGAGCGGCAGTCGGAGATTGAGATGGGGAGCGTGGGTGGGACGCGGCCGAGTAGATGAGGAGGCGGCGGACGGTTGTTTCCATCTCGTGAGGCGAGTCGGTCGCGGGAGGCGAGCCGAGAGCGATGGGAGCCGTCGAAGCGCCGTTGATCCGCATCTTTTTGTTTTCATCGCGCGAATGAATCTCTAATGTAATCGACGTAAATACGTGTAAACCACATCCACCACTTAGAGAGAGACTCTCTCTCTATCTACCACCCGCCGATGCCGCCCTTCACCTTCTCGCGCCCGAATCCCCTATGCCCCGTCCCTGCCGAAACCCCGTCCGCGCTTCGCGATCGCAGCTTTCGCAGATCCGCGAGGTGCCGCATCGTCGGTCGTCCGTGCGGGCAGTTCCACGGCGCCTGCAGCTCGCTCAGGTTATCCAGCACCCGCCGCATGGTCTTCGCGTCGAGCGCCTTGCCTATCATGATGCTGGAGCGGCACGCGCGCATGGCGAGCATCGCGCGGACCCGTGTGGGTCGAACAATCTGATCGGACCCCGACTTTCCCCCCGGCTGGCTTTGGCTTCCGAAGGCTTGCGAGAGGCCGACGGTGAGCTGCGATCTGGCGGGCAGCGCGTACTCGCCCTGGTCCAGCATGCCGATCAGCTCGTGCACGTCGTCGGCGCCGAAGGTGGTTCCCTTGCTGAACGGCACGGAGTTGAGCGCGAGGCTCTTGACCGTCGGCGGCGGTTGATCAATCTCGCAAAAGCCGAACCCGTTTGCGAGAAACGTGGGCATGTTTCGGTGCACCGTCTGCGTCTCCGCGGCGGTGAGCTCCAGCTTCTTTGGGACCATCAGAGGCTGCCGGTTCAACGTCGTGGTGCGCTGAAGCCGTTCAAAGTTGTAAATCTCGTCGGACGCGTGTTGATCCACGATGAACAGGTCGTCGCCCAGCGTGCACAGGATGAACCCCAAGTTGAACTGGCCGACGACTTTCAAGTCGCGGAAGTCCTCCCGGCGGAACACGCGCTCCAGTTCCCCCGTAGCCACGACGTCGCCGCCCTCGTTCAGCTCCATCGATGAATCTCCTCCCGGACCGTCCGTATACGTCTCGCCAGCCCTGACGTCAACGGAGGCGTCCTCATCCGCGACGATATCCGCGGTGGATTCCGACTCGACCCTAAATGAAGCCGCCGCGTACTTAGACTGTGTGTCCGTGTCCATGCGTCTAGACGCTCCCTGTGTGCGGCGTCCCCGGCGGCGTGCGTCGCGGAGCGCGGCGAGGGAGAACGCGAGGGGCGCGCCGTGGTGGACGATCGGGCGCGCGGACACGCCCGGTTCATCCCGAGGGTCATCCGCCATGGGTTCATCATCCTCCGCGTGTTCATCTTCATCCGGCTCTGGCTTCACGAACGTCTCTGCCCTTTCCTCCGTCTCTGACGTCACGGGTGGTGCCTCCGCCCGGTGCCTCCGCCCGTCGTCGTCGCGTGTGTCGTCGCCCGGTGCTCGCCGCGCGGCCGAGCGGCGACGCGAGCGCTCCTCCTCCAACCGATCCTCCTCCTCCGACCGATCCTCTGTCTCCTCGTCACCTCCGTCTACTCTCGGCGGCTCCGTCTCTGTTCCCGCGACGTAGTCCCCGTCGTTCGGATCGTCGTCCTCCTCTGCGTCGTCGTCGTCCTCCTCGTCGTCGTCCACTCCGGCTCTGAACCTCCATCCACCGCCGATACCGACGCTGTCCACCACCCGCGTGAACCCAAAGTTGGACAGCGCGCGTTGCGTATCCGGGTTAGCTCCGGAGGATGATCGATTCAATCCGGTGGACGCCCGGAAGTCTCTGATGGTATCCGGTGGTCTCTCTTCACTCGGCGTTGACACGGCGGGGTCCGGCCCGGTCGCGCCCATGCCGAACGACTCCCACGCTGGAGGACCAGCGGGCGGCGCGGGCGCGTCGTCTTCACCCGTCGGCTCCCTCTTCACCGCGACGGCGACGGCGACGGCGTGTCCACCCTCGGCGACGGCGTCCTCCTCCCGTTCCCGCTTCACCCCGACCAATCCGGAGCTCGTGGGAGGTGGAAGAAGAAGCGCGCGTTCGCGTTCGTGTGTTTGCTCGCCGATCTCCCCACCGCCCACCAACCCGCGGGACATGTCCATGTCTGTCTCGCCGATCCCGCCCTGGCCCACCGCGTACGTGTATTTGCTCGGCGACCAGATTGATTCCAGCGCCGTCCTCGTCGCCGACATCAGAGCGGCTTCCCCGTGCAACAAAACCTTGCGCTTATCCGGCGTGACGTTGACGTCGTACGCATCCGTGGGGAGCCGAAAGTCCAGCACCGCGCACGGGTACTGCGCCCCGGTGGTCTGCGCGAATTGCCTGTACGTCTCGTTGAGCAACCGGGCCGCCTTGGGAAGGTCCACCGGCCGACCGTTGACGAAGAAAAACTGTCTGTCGCCCGCGCCTCTTCCGCACCCGGGAGCCGCCTTGGACACCATCCCCACCAACACCCCGCCGCACCCTTCGCCCAGATCCAAACGTACCTCACGCATCGATTGAACCGTCTTGGCGCCGAAGACGTTGGCGACGTTGGCGCGAAGAGACCCGCCGCCTTGCGTGTTGATCACCGTGGTTCGATTCGCGTTTTTTCCCACGCCCTGGTTGGAGCACACGATGCGCGTGTCCTGCGTGACCAGCGCGTACGCCTGCAGTAAGTGCAGTAACTTGCCGTACTCTCGCTTGATGTTGCGTTTGAGTTCTTTATGCCGGACGGGAAGGCGCGCGAAGACGTCGCGGACGGACACGGTGGTGCCCACGGCTCTGGCGACGACGCTTCTTGATTGGACGCCCCCCTCGGCGTCGTACGTGACTTTGGTTCCCGCGTCCGAGCCCTCCGTCCGCGTCGTCACCGAGAGCTCGCTCAGCGCGCACAGCGACGAGAGCGCCTCCCCGCGGAACCCGAACGAATTCAGCGTGGCTAGGTCCGTGAAGTCGCAGATCTTGGAGGTGGCGTACTTCTTGGTCAGCATCTCGAGGTCGCCGTCCCGTACTCCGCATCCGTTGTCCACGACCTCGACGCACTCTTTCCCGTGGTCTCGCAAGCGCACCTCGATGTTCGTGGCGCCCGCGTCCAGCGCGTTCTCCACGAGCTCCTTCACCGCGCCCGCCAGGTCGAGCACCACCTGCCCCGAGCAGATGCGGTGGATGGAAGCCTTCGCGATGGGCCTAATGCTCGGCGCTTCACTCGGTCGAACCGACGGGCCGTCTTGTGTATCCGTGTGTGCAGACTGGCCCTTGTCGTGAGTGGATCTGGTGGTGCCGTCCACATCTCGGTCAGTGTCATGGGACGGCTGCGTCATGGGACCCCGGGGATACGAAAGAAGAGAACCCCCGACCCGCGACGCCCCTGACGTCTGTCGTCTCTGCAAGCGGTCTGCCCGTCCGAGGTTTGAAACATTTACTTTTTGGCGATTTTGGTGATTTTGTCCCTCTTCCCTGGTTACGAACCCTGTTTTGGGGGTCGGGCTTCTGATTGGTCACCCTTCCACAGCGGAGTTCAATCAGGACCCCGATTGGCCAATTCCCAGATGCGGATTCGAGATAAAACCAACACGCGCGCCCATTGCGGCAACCATTCCTGCACCCACCCTTTGCAACTCAACGCAACCCAACGAGTATCATGGCCGCCATCGTCGCCTCCAACTTCGCCGTCGCTGCCCGCCCCACCGTGGCCCGCAAGCTCTCCTCCAAGAAGGCCTCGCTTCCCGGTGCGTTCCGCCGCCGCGCGTCACGACCGCGTGTCGATTTTTTGTTGTAAACTTCACCCTCCAGAGAGAACCGTGGGGTACCGTCTGAAACCCTCGGGGCCCTGGTGGTCCGTGACGCGAGGAAACGCGCGCGTCGTCGATCGTCTCGCTGACCTTACCCCGCCCGTCCCCGTTCCAAACCGCAGTCAAGCGTGTCCAGGCGGTGAAGGCTGTGTCCGTGAAGGCTGTCGCCAGGTGAGTCGCGCGCCAGTAGAGGATCCCCCGACGCCGATCGATTGATGATCCGGCGAATGAGCTCGAGTTTGTGGGTGAGGGGCGATTGAACGACGACGAGTGAACGCGCGCGCGATCGCGTCGTCGCGTTCGATGACTCATCGCGGAACGTGTCGGGACGATCGTCACGATCCTTCCCGTGCGTGTACCACGTCGAGGCGCCCGTAGACGCGATCAAGGATCGACGAAGGACGCGTCGAGTTGGGCGCGCCCGATCCTCCGCCCCGACGCCCGTGGCAATCTCTGCCAACTGGCACAGCTGTGAATATTTTCTGACCCATCCATCCCCGCCCCTTCCCCGTCCCGTACCAACAGCTCCAAGGTCGAGAAGCTCTCCGCCGCCGTGGTCGCGGGCACCGCCGCCGCGCTCGCCAACCCCCTCGTCGCCGAGGCTGCCGTCACCCCTTCCCTCAAGAACACCCTTCTTTCCGTGGTTGCCGGCGGCCTCGTCCTCGGCGCCATCGGAGCCGCCGTCGTCGGCGTCTCCACTTTCGACAAGATCGGTCGCAAGTAAGTTCATACGTGGGAGATGAACCGTGCCGTCGCCCGGGATGGGAGGACGGGACGGTGGGAGGAAACTTATGAGACTAACTTAGGCATTATCGAGGAGAGACGATCGCATAATACCGGGCAGAGGGGGGCGCAGTATCAATCATAGCTCTGCAATGAAAACTCTCACCCGACAAAAATCCGATCTCGACCTCCCTGCTCTCCGCTTGTGAGACCGGGTCCTTTTTTCAACGTATGCCTATCAGTCACGTGTTAACCACAAACTCATTAAGAATCAAGCGTGAATCAGTCACGATTAAAAGTTTTTTGGTTGTGAGTTTTCCGAGCGAGAGCCAAAAGCAGAATCTCACAATCGTCGTTCACGCGCCAGTAGATAGAGGAGGAGCATGGGCGCCGACGAGGTCGATGACGTGGACCCGAACCCCGCGTCCACCGCCGCCCAGGCGACCCGCGAGCGCGTCGAGGCCGTCCGCGCCAGCGTCGACATCGCGCAGGCCCTCGGCAGCGACGACTCCGTGATCGACCTCAAGACGTTTCAGAAGTTGAAGCGGGCATTCGACGAGGCGGACGTCGACGGCGGGGGCGACCTGTGCGTCGACGAGTTCGTCCACGCGTTCCAGATGGTCATCCCCGAGGTCGACGAGGCGCGGCTCCGGCACCTGTTCACGCGCATCGACGCCAACGCGGACAACACCGTGGATTGGGACGAGTTCTCATCGTTCATCTTATTAGAGGGAATCGCGAGCGACAAGGCGCGCGAAGCCATGGACGGCGTCGAGTACGTCCTCTGTAGCGACGGACCACGGGGCGTCGTCGGGGCGCCGGTCGATAAGCACAAGGACATGTGCACCGCCGTCATGCGCTTCCAAAAAGGTGACCAGTACGCCACCGCGTCGCGCGACGGGACCATCCGCGTGTGGGCGCACGACGACGCGAAACACGGCGTGCTGACCCACCGCAAGACGGCCAGGACGGGCGGCGCGTACATCGTGGACGCCGCGCTGTTACCCGCGTCGCAGCGCATGCTCATCGCGTGCGCCGACCGCAAGGTCAAGGTCTACGACCCCAAAGGCTGGGCGAACGTGGGAACCTACGGGGGCTTGCAAGACGCCCCGGTCTGCGCGACGACGTGGGAAGGGGGCAAGCGTATCGTCAACGACAAGGACTGCGATTACTTCGCGGTGGGCGACGATGCGGGGTACGTGACCGTGGGGCGGGTGATCGACATGACCGACGGCGAGGCGGCCGCCGCGGGGGGCGGCGACCGGGTCCGATACGAGACGGTATGGCGCATGAGGGTTCACGACGGTTGGGTCAATTCCGTGTTTCACGTGAAAGAGCTCGACTCCGTGGCGTCCGGCGGCGGCGACGGACTGGCGTGCCTCACCGACATTAATCGCAAGGATTACCCGCTCGCTGATCCCACTCGAAGGTTCGACGGGCACGGGGGCAAGTCGGTAAACGCGGTGAGCTGGACGGCGCGGTACAAGAAACTGGTCAGCTGCGGCGAGGATAGGTTGATCAACCTGTGGAACCCGCTCAGCGTTCGACCGCAGCAGATCTTCGTGGGCCACACGGAACCCATTCTCAAGTGTTTGGTGCTGGACGACGTGCACCAGGTCGTGACGCTGGACGTTGGCAAGCGCATGCACGTCTGGGACCTGCGCGCGATGCAGTGCGTGCAGGTGATTCACGACAAGGAGAGCTACCACCCGACCAATCAACTCGGAGCGTTGGGGTACGACGCCAAGCGGAACCGACTCGTCACCGGGGCACCCGCGCCGAAGTGCTACGCCCTGGTCGCGCGCAAGGCGGAGACGCACGCGGGCCACAGGGCGCGGTGCGTCGCGTCCCTGTGGAACGATCGGTTCTACCAGATTGTGTCTTGCGACGACTCCGGAGGCGTCCGGATCTGGGACGCGTTTACTGGAAAAATATCGTTCAGGTTCGAGGGCGCCGAGGGGACGCGGCGGCCTGACGACGACGAGCGGCTGACGGATTCGTACCGCCCGATGGTCGCGGATCGCGCGGTGGACGAGGGCGACGACGAGGACATGGCTCCGCACAGGCGGAACAGGCTGACGTGCGCTTGTTTCGACGTCGGCGGGCGCCGGTTGATGACGGGCTCCTCCGACGGTAACGTTCGGTTATGGAACTTCGCCAACGGCGTCATGCTGAAGGAGATGACCACGCCGCAGGTGGACGACGTCACGAGCCTGGTACACGCGGTGAACGAGAGCGGGGACAGCAAACGGGTGGTGTCCACGGGGTGGAACGGGTTGGTGACGGTGTGGGAAGATTTGGGTGGAATCGCGTCCAAGCAGGAGCCGCGGCGGCAGATGCGGGGTCACGGCTCGGACGTCCTCTGCGTCGCGGAGCACCACCCCGGGACGGTCGCCAGCGGTGACTTCGACGGGAACGTCATCGTGTGGAACCTGGACAACGGCGGCAAGCGACACAAGCTCGTCCCGCCGGACAATAACTCCAAGAGCGTCGACTCAAAGGGCGACTCGGACTCAAAGGGCGACTCCTCCGTCCCGACGACCCACGCGGCGGAGTGTCTGCACTTCATCGAGGGCGGCGGCCCGCCGAGGACCTCCATGAACGACCTCAGCGAGTTCAAGTTGACCCCCGTGGTGCTGTGCGTCGCGCACGGAGACGGAAGGGTTCGCATGTGGAACGCGATTCCGAGCTCGGGGTCGTTGCTGTGCGATTTTCACGCGGGGCACAAACACGGGGAGAGCGTGTTGTGCGTCGCGACCGACCCATCAGCGACCAGGATGGTCACCGCGGACTCCACCGGCCGGTGCAGGCTCTGGGACATCTCGTCGCTCATGCGGGGGATACACGCGGCGACACCTGGGGACGAGTGCGACCCGTTCGGCCGGTCGAACGAGGAG
>Ga0213862_10001417_pt1 | contig 10037 bp, 9 predicted proteins | sample PICome_7_FD_160092 | JGI IMG/M metagenome (GOLD analysis project Ga0213862, IMG submission 160092) | Coastal seawater microbial communities near Pivers Island, North Carolina, United States - PICO266 | ecosystem: Environmental > Aquatic > Marine > Coastal | place: USA: North Carolina | collected... | reverse complement strand
CTTCGAGCGTATGCCGAGCAGGTCAACGACACCGCAGCATGGTGGGATGCCCGAGAGCCTGCGGGGCTCATCGGCGGGGTCACCGTGCCCTACTGGCGCTTTCAGGGCCTGCCCGATCATGCCCTGGGTGGACGGATCGCGCACACCTTTGCCTGCATCGACAGCGCCGCTGCGGTCCCAGAGGTCATCTACAATGGCCGACCCCTATCCTTGCCGACCACCACCGAGAAGCTCACGACGGCCGCTGTCGACGGCGGCCTGGAGCCGGAAGATTCCTTGCTGACCGCTGCGCTCCTCGGACTGCTCTCCGGGGCGGACTGAAGACACAAACAGGCCGGGGTCTGTGCGGACCCCGACCTGCGGATGTGTAGGTAGTGTGTCGGTTGTTGTCAGCGGTTGTTGTCAGCGGTTGTTGTCAGCGGTTGTTGTCAGCGGTTGTTGTCAGCGGTTGTGTAGGTAGTGTGTCGGTTGTCGGCGGTTGTTGGTGTCGGCGGTTGTTGTTTCTGAAGACGGACACTGCAGGACAAACATGAGGGTGCTGACCGCTTCTGTAAGGCTTACACTGCGCTAAGTCGGTGGGTGCAGCAGGGTCACCCTGCTGGCGAGGTGCTCCGGGAGCCGAGCCTGGATGACCGCCTCGGCCCGGTGGGCGTCGTAGCGGGCCGAGAGGTGGGTGAACAGGATCGCCTCGTTCTCGAAGTGGTCGGCCCGGGCAATGACCTCATCGAGGTGGATGTGCCCCTGGCTGCGTGCGCGCTCCACTGGGACCTTCTCATCGATGAAGGTCACCTCCATCATCAGCAGCTTCGCCTTGTACATCTCCGGATTCTTGTCGAGGATCTCGATCCGGGAGTCTCCGGTGAATGCCACCTCGATGCTCTCTACGCTGTCGGTGATCTCGACTCCGGAGAGCCGCGCGTCTCGGATCTCTGTGTGGCTCTTTCCCAGCCACTGAGCCTTCAGCTTCTTCTTGCGCTGGCTGATGACGTAGCCCTGGGCTGCGACCCGATGGTAGGCCCGCACCGGTCGAGCGATGAGGCCCCTTGAGAGCGGAAACTCACCGCGGGGACCGACGGGGTGGATGCTGCACGGCAGGCTGGAGCGATCGAGCCTTCGCCAGACCGCAAACAGCTCACCGAATGCCTCGGCGTTCTCTGGCGGGATGACGTACTGCGGAGGCTTCATTCCGGTGAGGTCTCTGGTCGCGCAGTGCAGCACGACCGAGGCCATGTGGTCGGTGTGAGCATGGGTGAACAGCACGGTGCGGCGGCTCACGGAGGACGGGGGGCAGCACCCCATGTCGAACGCCAGATTCATCTCGGGCAGCTGGATGCAGGTCCGCAGCCCCCCAACGCTGATGGCATCGACGCGAATTCCAGCCAGATCAAGCATGACACTTGTATACCCGAGCCTGGACAGGGTGACCCTGTCGGCTGAGCTGGTGGGGCTACCCTGCGGGCTGCAGGTTTTGGTTGAGGGTCGTCAGGAGATCCTGAGCGGCGTGCTGCTCTCCACTGCTCAGACCAGCCACCAGCACGTCCTCGATGCGCGCCAGCACTTCGATTCCAGGGAGGAGATCTGCGCGCGCGCTGAGGGTCACCAGCTGATGACTCGGATCGGCTGGATCCGGACTCAGGAGGAGAAGATCCGAGATCACCATCTGTGAGACCGTTGCCGTGAGGGTGGAGAGGCTGACCTTGAGACGGCGCGCCAGCTCTTCTGTGCGAAGTCCCTCTGATGCCAGCATCACCTCACCGATGAGGCGAAACGAGGCGGTGGTGAGGTTCATGCTCGCCAGCTCAGCCGCGAGACGGTCCTCAAACGTGACCGCGAGCTGCCAGAGGAGCAGCGCAGTGGAGCGTTCGGGGCGGAGTGAAGTTGGCGTCATGATGAAATACGCTATCCACAGCGCAGACGGTATAGCAAGCGTAAACTGCTTAAAATGAAAATTCTTGCTTCGGAGTTCTGGGCGAGATGTGTGTCTCCGCTCTCGCCCGTTTGATTCAATTTTACCCGCCAGGCGCCTCTCGGCGCCCCGGGGGGGCGGCCTCTTGGGGCGGAGCCACGCGGTCTCCTCCCGCAGCCCATCCGGTGTGCTCCTCATGAGGCCGTGGGGCTCACATCCCCTCATGCGATCGCGGCGCTGCACCGCAGCGACGGCAGCCCGTGGGAAGGAAAGATGCGGGGTGCAGTCGCAGTTCAGCACCAGCACATCGTTTTAAATTGTGCTCGTGGTTTCACCCCTTGGGGGCAATAGTAGTGGCCTCCACTTATCGGAACAGCAGTGTCTCCAAGCATCTTGAGTCGAGTGATTGGCGAGAGGCTTCGGAAGACGCTCTGTGCAGCGCTTCGTGTCCCAGGCTCCAACGTCGCCGCGTCCGATCCTCGGCTTCGGCGTGCGCTCCGGCGAGTCGCGTCGGCTCGGGAGACCGCGCAGTCCGTCGCGAGTGTGGTCGAGGACGTCGCCTTCGATCTCCGCCATGGCGTCGAGACCCGGACCGTTGTGCCGGTCGAGTCGGTCCTCGGCGTTGTCGGTGCCAACGCGCAGTCCAGCCGCTCATACGTGCCCACCCGCGGGCGTCACCTCGACCGGATCTTTCCAGCACTGGGGCTTCCGGCGGGGCTCGGCTTTGTCGACATCGGCAGCGGAAAGGGGCTGGTCTTGCTGAAGGCGAGCCAGCGTTCATTTGCGCGCATCATCGGCGTCGAATTTGGAGAGAACCTCGTCGAGGTCGCCCGGAACAATGTGGATCGGTACCGTGCTCGAACGGGCCGGGGTGCCGAGATTGAGCTCGTACATGCCGATGCATCGGCCTGGCCTGTCGCCGACGACATCCACGTGATCTACCTCTACAACCCCTTCGAGGAGCACATCCTGAGCCAGGTGATGGCGCGTGTGCATGCGTCAGCAGCAGCAGCCCCACGGCCGATGTGGATCATCATCAACCACCCACAGGTGGAGGTGCTGATCACGGACGCTGGCCACTTTCAGCAGTCCGGACGGGTTCGCTATGGCAGCGCCAACTTCGTCGTGTATCAGAACGTGCTGGCGCGGAGACTCGCGCCCCTTCGGCTGAGCCCGGACGGGAAGTCACGGCGTGCATCTTCGTCGCGCTAGACCGGGTGCATCGCCCTCTCGCCCACGGCGTATGGAAGGGGCCAAGAACGACATGCTTCCGCGCTCTGCGGGTGTGCCCTGCGCTGGAGCAGGCCGCCAGCACTGCATCGAGCGCGTCTGTTGGTATCGCGGACCCCTGACGGTCCCCCTGAACCCACGAGCTTCGCCCCGCAGTCGCAGCCGTGCGTGTCGCAATTCTGGTCGCGACGAAGCCGGAACCGATCCCCGCAGGGACTGACCTGTTTGGTTTTTTTTATGGTGATCACAGGCCTCAAAAGAGAACATCCTGAGGACCTTGTGACCGGCGGCTGGCGTGGGCTCTGGCCGGAAGCTTCGGGAATGGCGTGTCTGAAGATGCTAAACCTGCGGCATGCTCGACCTTCTCCAGCAGTGTCATCGCGATGGCTGCCTCCCCGACATCGCCTTGCGCCTCGCCCGCCAGGTTCCCGACCTCCGCGCTGCTCTTGAGGCGATGTCGCTGGATCCGGTCCAGCGCGCGCTGGCCGGTCTGGTCACCGTCGCGGTCGCTGAACAGTCCTGCCTCGCCGATCGGGTCCGGGTCGGGATCGCGCTGGGAGAGCGCCTGGACGTGAAGACGGCTGCTGCGCTGGAGCAGGAGGCGAGCGGAGATGGCACCTGGTGGATCCCTGCGGGTCGGCTGCATGCCTTGGTGAGCCAAGACCGGGAGCGCGCGGGCCGCATGGCGCTGTCCGATCAGAACCTTCCCTATGTCTTCCCCGGCGAGCTCCATCCCCTCCAGATCGACATCTTCGCGGTGGGGGATCGGGTGCTCCCAGCACTGCATGTCGACTGGGTGCGCAAGCTGACCGGGCTGGCTGCTCAGGCCGTTGAGCAGGACTGCGCGGCGCTGGGACTGTGGACCCACCCGCTGCTGGGCATCCTCGACGAGCGGCCCTTGGTCCGCTCCATCGATCGGGTACGTCGATCCCGACGAATGCCGCCAGGGGCTCGGGGACTGGCGGCGCTGTACCTCGAAGAGCTGGGACACGACGCCGGACGCATGCTCGCTGGAGCCTCTCCAACCGATGACCTCATCGTTGGTCTTGCCCGTCAGGCTCGCGCTGCTCGTCGGTAGCCATGCCCACCCTCCTGCTGGCGCCTGTCCCCTCTCCGGAGTCGATCGCCCTGCGCGCTGCAGCGCTGGCCCGTGGCTGGTCGGTAGTGCGCTCTGGCTGGCGGATCCCAGAGGATCTCGACCCAACCGAGGTGGTCATCTATGGCGGAGAGCTGTTCAGTCAGCTCGCCAGCCAGCACCTCGGCCTCATCGTGCCCGCTCCGCCGCTCTCCTGGCTGCCTGCGCTGCCCGAGCCGATGCGGAAGCGAACGATCACACTCTACTCTCGTCGTGAGGCGGGCGCGCATCCGGATCGGGCGTTCTTCAAGCCCGCTGACGACAAGTGGTTCGCTGCTGGGGTCTATGCCAGCGGCGCGGCGCTGCCAGCGGCTGATGAGGACGACCTCGCCCGCGCGGTGTACGTCGCCGAGGTGGTCTCGTTCACCACTGAGTATCGGGTGTTCCTCGCGCACGGCGTCGCGCTGACGGGCTCGCGCTATGCCCTCAGCGGTGCCCCTGCCCCGCCCACGCCCCTGCCCGACGCTGTGGTGAAGCTGGCCGAGCAGGCTGCGGCAGGCCTTCCAGACGGTGCTGTGGTGGACATTGGAGAGCTCGCCGGGGCAGGGCTTGCTGTGGTCGAGGCCAACCCTGCTCAGGAGTCTGCGCTGTACGGCGCAGACCCAGACGCTGTGCTCACCGTGCTCGCGGCGCTGTTTGCGGTGACGTGAGGCTCTCGACGAGGATCGGTACGACCTGTCCCAGCGGGGCCTGCACACGAACGGCGGCATCTCGGTCGCCCCGAGAGTCACCGAGGTTGATGATGCCCACCGGCACCCCCTGCTTCGCCGCTCGGTGCACGAACCGGTAGCCAGAGAACACCGCCAGCGATGATCCCAGCACCAGCAGGGCCTCAGCCTCTCCAAACAGCGCCCAGGCATCCTCGACCACTGGCTTCGGAACGTTCTCACCGAAGAAGACCACGTCTGGCTTGAGCACCCCGCCGCACCGCAGGCAGCCGACGACTCGGAAGGTGGCGGTGTCAGAGACCTCGGCGTCTCCGTCGGGGGCAAGCTCTGCGGGAGCCAGGGAGCGGTTCGGGTTGGCGATCTGGAGCCGACGCTGAAGAGAGCTGCGCGGCTCGATGTGCGCGCAGGAGAGGCAGCGCACGTTCGCCAGGGCACCGTGAAGCTCGACGACGCGGCGGGAGCCGGCGTGGTGGTGGAGCCGATCGACGTTCTGGGTGATCACCCCGGCGAGGACGCCAGCATCTTCGAGCCGCGCCAGGGCAAGGTGGGTGGCGTTGGGACGGGCAGAGGCGATGCGCTGCCAGCCGATCGTGCTGCGTGCCCAGTACCGCTGTCGGGCCTCTGCACTGTCCCGAAATTGCCGGTACTGGATTGGATTTCGAGCTTTCTTGCGAGTCAATGGTCCACGGTAGTCCGGGATTCCAGAGTCGGTGCTGCACCCCGCGCCGGTCAGGACGACCAGACGCCGTCCGGAGAGCAGCTCGCAGAGATCGCGCAGTGCGGGGAGGTGGTGATCGTGCATCGTAGGGGAGCTAACCGGCGCAGCGCGCACTGCGCGCGCATGTGACCAGTGGGTGTCGGTTCGGTTCTTGAGGGCTTGGTTTGGGTAATTTCAGACACTTAGAGGATGGCAGGGATGATGGCATGCTGCTTGCTTGTTGTGAGTGTGAGAGCGCCGGAGAGGACACCACTTCTCCGAAGTAGTCTTGGGGAGACACGCTCGCGGCGCCCGGGTCATGGGGAAACGACCTGGGCGCCGTTCTTCCTGTCTCTCCTTTTGACGGGTCTCTCACTACTGAGCATTGGTGCTGGTGGGCCACATGCTCCCCTCGTCGGCCCTGAAGGGGGCCTCGTCGTGAGTCTGCGGCGGTGCGTGGCTGCACGGGCAGAGCCACTTCAGGCCGACGTTCACGGTTGCTTCACGCCTCTCGCGGGCCGGCTTGTCGCTGACCGGGGGCTCCGAGGGGCTGACTGAGCCTGAAAACGTCACCAGGCGGGCAGCGGTCACCCGGGTCTCCAGGGGCTGTGCGATCGCAAATCGGGGCGGCTGCAGCCGACACCACACACCGCTGCCGGCTTTGCTGTTGCTCCCCGCCGCCTCCAGCGCCCCTGGCGCTCCCGCTTCTCTACCGCCGTGGGTTATTCTTGCCGCCTCACGTCTCGGGAGCCCGCCCATGTACCATGACTTTCTGATCCTCGGAGGCGCCGGTCTGGTTGGTCTCCAGGTGTGCCGCCACATCGTCACCCAGCTCGATCCGCGTCGCATTGTCGTCGCTTCCCTCAAGGAGAGCGAAGCGGTAGAGGCCTGCCAGAAGCTGGAGGCGGAGTTCGGAGATCGGATCGCGTTCGTTCCGGAGTGGGGCAACCTGTTCGTGCCCACGGATCTCGCCGACACTCCACGGGGCGCGATCATGGCCTCTGCGAAGCAGCGTCGTCGGCTGCTCGCCGCCCTGTACGATGACTTCGAGGCGGCCTACGGCGAGAACCATCTCGTCCGCATCATTCGGCGTCATCGTCCAGAGGTTATCGTCGACTGCGTGAACACCGCCACCGGGCTGTCCTACCAGGATGTCTTCGACGGCGCGGCCAAGGTCCGCAGCTGGATCAGCGACGATGGCTACGATGCGAAGGGCATCAGCGACATGGAGGCGCTCCTGCTGAGCCAGACCGGTCCGCAGATCATCCGCCACGTCCGGCTCGTTCACCGGGCGACCACTGAGTACACCACCCGGGTCTACCTCAAGTGCGGCACCACCGGCACCGGCGGCATGGGGCTGAATATCCCCTACACCCACTCCGAAGACAAGCCCTCTCGTAAGCTGCTTGCCAAGAACGAGGCTGCTTTTGGGCACACCGGCCTGATGTTTCTGCTCGCCCGGACCCCCAACGCCCCGATCGTCAAGGAGGTCAAGCCCGCCGCGATGATCGGCTACCGCGGCGTGCGGGTCATCCAGGCTCGGGATCGCTACAACAGCAGCGACCTCTACGAGCCCCGTGAGATCGCCCTGGAGGGCGACTCCCTTCAGCTCCGCGAGTCGCTGGGTGACTACAAGAAGTCTGGCTCCCTCGACGTTCCGGTCGTCGACACTGGCGAGAACGGTGTGTTTACACGGGGCGAGTTCGCCGCGATCACCGCGCTTGGGCAGATGGAGTACATCACCCCCGAGGAGATCGCCAAGATCATCGTCCTGGAGATTCGCGGGGCCAACACCGGCCAGGACATCATCTCTGCGATGGACGCCAGCGTCCTGAGCCCCAGCTACAAGGCCGGTCTTCTTCGCAGTGCGGCCCTCTCCGACCTCGCCCAGGCCGAGGAAGAGAGCAAGATCCCCTCGATCGCGCTCGGTCGCCTCGGTCCCCCGGAGCTCTCCAAGCTGCTGTTCGAGGCCCAGCTCCTCAAGCATGCCTGCGGCTCGCTCACTCAGGCGGTCGCCACCTCCCCCGAGGACCTCTCCGCTGCGGTGGTCAAGGCGCTGGGAGACTCTGGTGTCTCTCGCACGGCACCCTCCATCGGCATCCCGGTGCTCATGCCCGACGGCAAGCGCATGCTGCGTGGTCCGCGCATCAACGTTCCAGAAGTCATCGGCCACACCACCACCGTGCCCCTCACCGATGCCGAGACCCGCGAGGCCTGGATCAGCAAGGGCTGGATCGACCTGCGTGTCCGCAACATGGCGGTCTGGAAGGGACGGCTGGAGAAGATGATCAAGGCCCGCGCGGTCCTCCGAGACGCTGGAAGTGCCGCCGCGAGCATCGAGAGCTACCTCGGGAACCACTTCGAGATCGGCGAGGTCGTGGCCTGGATCTTTAACAACGAGATGGGCGGCTACCGGGTGAAGTGACCTGCACGGTCGCGGGTCGCTGCGTGCGGCGGTGGCGCTACTCGGCCTCCGCCGCGCAGGTCTTCTCGATCCAGATCGCGCCCAGCGGGATCATCGAGGCGGCGAACAGCAGACCTGCGCGCACCACCGACCACTTTCGAGAGAACATGGCCAGGACGAGGGCGACGACGAAGGCGATGAACAGCCCGCCGTGTGCCCGCCCCATCCATCGAACCATCCCCGGCATGTCCATGCCGTACTTCAAGGGCATCGCCACGAACACCAGGAGGGCGTAGGACAGCCCCTCCACCATGCTCACCAGGCGGAAGCGGCCGAGCGGAGTCTGCATCAGGTTCTTCATGCTGGACCTGTATCGCGCTGGCAATGGCTCATCCGGGTACACTTCTTCGGGCTGACAGCTGATCCCGTGTTGTCGCCAGGAGGCTGTCGTGCTGTCGGTTCTGTTGCTGTCTCTGAGCGCTGCTGCGGGAGATCGGCGTGGAGAGGCGCTCGCGGGCCGTGCCGAGAAAGCGCTGCTCGCCGGCGCCGTCGAGAAGGCCTGGGCGCTGTCGAGCAAGGCGCGGGAGCACGACAACGACAACCCCCGCGCGGTGGGCATCCAGGCGGTCCTTCTCATCAGCAGCGCCTCCCCGGACAACCCCCAGGCCGCCGCGATGCTCAACGAGGGCATGGTCCTGATGAGCTGGCTCACGGAGCTGGCGCCGGAGTCGCCCTACGTTGCCTTGAGCCAGGGCATCCTCTCGGAGATGACCGATCCCAGCCTGCTCACCGAGTCGGTCCCCGAGTGCTCCGAGGAGGCACACGAGCAGCACGAGAAGGCCGAGGTCGCGTTCGCCCAGCGGAACATGGACGCTGCCGGCACCCACTACCGTCGCGCCCTGAGCCTCTGTCCGACGGCTGCCTCGTGGTGGACCTACTACGGCGATGTCTGGTTCGCGCTGGGAGACTTCGACAAGGCTCGGGAGGGCTACCAGGAGTCTCTCTCCCTTGAGCCGTGCTACTGGCCCGCGCATCGCTTCTGGGGAGACACCCTGCGCAAGGAGGGGGATCTCCTCGGCGCTCGGGACCGCGCTGCGATCTCTGTGGCCTGCAACCCAGAGTACGAGATCGGCTGGCGATTTCTGGAGCGGATCACCGAGGAAGGCAGCGGTGCGTTCCGCTGGGTTCCGGTCAACAAGCCAGAGGCTCCCGAGCGCGGTGCCGATCTGGCCAGCATCGAGGGGGTCTCGGAGGGGCCGTTCTCCGGGGCCGCGGGGCGGGTGTACCAGAAGAGCCGGCTGACCGCTGCTGGAGAAGGCGGCAGTCCGCTTCAGATCGAGCGCAGCGCAGTCGAGCGAACCCTGGCGACCCTCCCCGGCGACGGCGCGGCCTCTGGTCTGCTGTGGCTGCGGCTCGCCGAGGCGCAGGATGCCGGCTACCTCGACGAGGCGATCTTTCTGTTCCTGCTCGATGAGGCGCTGCTGCCGGAATTCCTGAACCACCGCGTCGAGCACCTCGACCGCCTCAGCCGCTACGTCATCGAGCACCTGGCACCGATGTGAGCGACTACACTGCCTCCGCTGACATCGATGCCCCGGCATCGGCGGCCTGGACCGTCTTGACTGGCTTTGCCGACTATGGTGCCTGGAGTCCGATGACGCCGGAGGTCGACGGAGCGCTGTCGATCGGCAGCGTGGTTCGATTGACGGTCCGCCTGCACGGCCTGACCGTGCGCCAGCGGCTGACCATCACCGCGATCACACCGCCCCGACTGCTGGTGTGGGTGCTGGACATCGGGCTGCCCTGGCTCATCCGGGCAGAGCGGACCCAGACCATCACCGCGATCGACGCGGATCGTTGCCGCTATGAGACCACCGATCGCATCCGGGGACTGCTCGCCCCGGTGGTCGGATTGATGATGGGGAGTGCGCTGAGATCAGGCTTTGCCCTTCATTCTGAGGCACTGTCTTGTCGCGTGGAGGAACTGGCCGCAGACC
>Ga0213862_10001410_pt1 | contig 10054 bp, 12 predicted proteins | sample PICome_7_FD_160092 | JGI IMG/M metagenome (GOLD analysis project Ga0213862, IMG submission 160092) | Coastal seawater microbial communities near Pivers Island, North Carolina, United States - PICO266 | ecosystem: Environmental > Aquatic > Marine > Coastal | place: USA: North Carolina... | reverse complement strand
TACCCCAGTTCTTTTGCGGCCTTCAGAACTCTTGCACGCGTAGCGTCACTAACTGGCCTAGGGCCGTCATTAAAAACGTAACTCACGGTTGCAGTTGACGTACCAGCTAATCTCGCAACGTCTTTAGAAGTAGCCATCTAAACCTTTCAATTAGGACTCAACCTACCAATCAGAGCAAAGCATGAGTGACAATAACTATCTGATAACTGTCATTTCGTCCCACGTTATCTAAACGTTTAGACGATACGCTTAGACAAGCTGAGATTCAGCTTTTTTACTCAAAGGAGAATGTAGTGAAGAACTTTCTAAAAAGCTCACTGCAGTTTGCCAGCTTGGGTTTGGCGTCGGCACTGGTCCTGACTGGTTGCGCGAGCTCTACCACTACAGCTGAGGAAACTAGTGCAGCAGCACCAACTGAAGACATCACGAGTGAGCCGATCACTCTAAGCTTCATGGGTCCAGAAGCCCCAGAGACCTTCGTTCCAGTTATCGAAGGCTTCGAGGCCCTATACCCAAATATCTCGGTCAACTACGAACAGATTCCGTTTGACCAACTTGCAACAACCATTGAACAGCGAATCGGCTCAGGAGATAGCTCGGTTGACGTTTATACGGTGGACCAGCCATGGCTTGCACAATACGCAGCCAAGGGATACCTCGAAGATCTGAGTTATCTTTCTGACGAAGCGCAGGCTGCAATGCCTGAAGCAATGTACGACGTTAATTTCTATGACGGAAAGATGTTCGCAGTTTCAGTTTGGAATTCAACCCAAATGATGTTCTACAACAAGGACATGCTTGACACTGCAGGCATCGAGTACCCCTCCGCAGATCCCGCTGAACGTTGGACCTGGGAAGAGATTGATGCCGCGAGCCAAAAAATCATCGATTCGGGGGCTGCCCAGTATGGCTACCTTCTGGAACAGGTCATTGCCTACTATCAATTCCAGGCAATTGCTGAGTCCGCAGGCGGAGGCTCTGGAATAGTTGGTGATGACATGCTTTCTTTGGATCTGACCAATGAGGGTTGGACTAAGGCACTGACCTGGTATCAAGACTCCTTTGAGTCTGGGCACCAGCCAACTGGTGTTGGTGGATTTGACACTGGCCCAATGTTTAGCGACAAGAAGTTGGCATTCTTCGTTGGTGGCCCTTGGGACATCGGAATTTTTGGCGGCAACGATGTGAACTGGGGAGTTGCTCCTCACCCTTACTTTGAAGGTGGAGAGGCCGTTACCCCAACTGGTTCTTGGTCTTGGGGCATGAACCCAGCATCTGAGAATAAGGCCGCAGCAGCCGAGTTCTTGAAGTATGCGTCTATTAACCCTGAAGGCAACCTCAAAACCACTGAGGCTTTGACCATTGTGCCTGCCAACGCTGAAGCTGCAGCAGCATACCTTCCTGGTTTGGAGGGCGATCCTCGCGCAGCTGGTGTCGCAAACATCATGCTTTACGAGACTCAAAACACGGCAAGAACTCGTCCAACGACTGTGGGATACGTTCAATTCGACTCTCTGTTCTCCGCAGCACTGGAGGACATCCGAAATGGTACGGACATTTCAAGTCGCATTGCAGACCTAACTGCCGCTGTTGACGACGCTTGGATGCTTTTCAAGTAAAAGCTCCGAAACGGTTTAGGGCCTCATTGCTGGCGGTAGCGTGAGGCCCTAAACACCGCTTAGAAAGTGAAAAAGTTTGGTGAAGAACAAGGAACTGTTGCCTGCACTGGGTCTATTTCTTGCTCCAGCGCTGCTTGCCCTCATCGGTATGCGTTTGATACCAGCTGTTCAAGCTTTTGTGGAGTCATTGCTTAAGACGAATGTCTTCAGTGGAGACAAGACTTTTGTCGGATTCGATAACTACATTTCACTGGCAGACAATCCAGATTTTCAGAACACCTTGATGGTTACGCTGCTGTTCACCTTGATAGTAAATCCCCTCCAGGTAGTCTCTGCCCTGGCGCTGTCTCTGCTCTTTGTCAGGAAGTTCCCTTTTAGCCGCCTATTGCGCAGCTTGGTGATTTTTCCTGTGGCTGTTCCACCAGCTGTTTCAGCTGTTATGTGGAGTGCTATGTATCGGCCAGACGGCCTTTTGAATTCGATTTTCACGTCAATTGGTATCCCAACTCAGGGCTTCATACTCGACGAAAAGCAAGCACTAATGTCGATAATTGTGATGCTTTCATGGATAGGCGTCGGTTATTGGATGCTTTTCCTTCTTGCAGGCATCAACGACATACCTGATGAGATCTACGAAGCTGCAAAACTCGATGGTGCTGGATATCTAAGGACTACGTTCTCCGTTACTTTGCCTCTGTTGAGTAGGCCACTGTCCTTTGTCCTGGTTGCAACCACGATCTCAAATTTCTTAGTCTTTGCACCCGTTCTGATCCTGACCAAGGGTGGCCCCAACGGCTCAACCTCACTGCTAATGCATGACATTTTTATTCGTGCCTACTCTTTCGGAGACATTGGCCGAGCAAACGCCGCAGTATTCATTCTCATCGGACTGATGGTGGTAGCTGTAAGCCTTCAGTTCTTCCTTCTTAGAAGAGGGAATGAACAATGAGACTAGTTAGAAGGACACTGTCCTCGAAGTGGTTGAAAACTACTTTTGCTTTGGGCATCGCACTGGCTTTCATGCTCCCGATTGTGTGGGTATTTGCGAACTCGTTGAGGCCTGGGGCCGAGACTTTTACCTGGTTGAATCCGCTTTCGTTCCAAACCTTAATCCCTTCGAGTCCGAACTTAGATAATTACTTCGCGCTTTTAGAGACTCCACTGGGGCGTGGTATCGCAAACTCAATGTGGACGACGTTCCTGACGCTGGTCTTTGGATTGATGATGTGCTCTGGTGCTGCATATGCACTCTCTGCTCTTGAATTTCGGGGCCGAAACCTTATTTTTTCAATAGTCATTTTCTCCCTGCTAATCCCGTTCGATGCCATTGCGATTCCGTTGGCAAACATCTTCAAGGGGATTGGCCTACAGGACACGGTTATGGGATTGATTTTGCCAGGTGTTGCAAATGGAATGGCAATATTTCTCCTCAGGACCTTCTTCTTGGGTATTCCGAAGGAACTTGTGGAAGCCGCCCGCATAGATGGGCTCAGTTGGTTTGGAGTCTTTTTTAGAATTTATTTACCCCTATCGAGACCAGCATTAATCGGAGCGTCCCTGGTTCTCTTTTTGTTTCAGTGGCATGCCTACATTTGGCCACTCTTGATTGGAACAGGTGAGAGCACTCTTCTTGGGCCAATCGCGCTGGCAAACATGAAGTCTCAGTACGCAGTGGACTATGGATTGGTTTTTGCTGGCTCCGTTGTACTTTCGCTAATTCCATTAGTCCTGATCCTCGTTGGGCAAAAGCACTTTGTTCAATCCACCACAACATCAGGAATTAAGTAATGAACAAAATCAATTTGCTGCTAGACACCGACATCGGCACAGATGCGGACGACGCGATGACCCTCGTGCAGCTTGCGGGCGCGAGTGTCAGTCTCAAAGGGATAACTCTCGGATACGGACCTACTTGTCTGAGATGGTCGATCGCAAAGCGCTACCTCGATGCTATGAGCTGGAACATTCCGCTGCATGCAGGAAAGTCAGAGACTCTTTCGGGCAAAGAAATATGGCTCTCTGGGAGGGAAGGAAGGACACTAGACGGCTTGGACTTCAGCTATCGATGCAGCGAAGATGCCGTGGATTTTTTAGCCCAGACTCTAAGGGCTTCGAGCGAGCCCTTGACTCTCCTATGTATCTCACCGCTAACCAACATTGGCGAACTGTTGACCAACTTTCCTGATGTGAAGAGCAAGATCGAACATCTCGTAATAATGGGCGGAAACTTTGTTGAGGAAGCTGCAGAACACAACTTCGCTAGCGACACCGTCGCAGCCAACCGCGTACTTGAGAGTGGGATTCGAACCACGGTGATCGGATTAGACGCAACAAAACAGCTGAAGCTCTTCAAGAGCGACATGGAAGAAATAAGGAGAGCTGGCCGAGTTGGCGAGATGCTTGCGCGCGAGATTGACGACTGGTGGGATTTCTGGGACGAAACTTGGTCCGTCCCCCATGATCCGATCGCTTTAGTGGCGCTCGAAACTCCTGGACTATTCGAATTCAGCGAGTGGGGAAGCGTGCGAGTCATGGAAAAGGGCGCACTGGAGGGTGTCTCTGTTTTCACGCCTGGAGACGGAAATGTTCGCTATGTCACGAGCTACGACAAGTCTGAAGTTGGCAATCGAATAATCGAACAAATAGTGAAAGGCGCACGTAAAAATGCAGCTGACTGATTTCTATTCATTGTTAGTTGGGATCGTGATCGGATGTGGATTTACTTTGATCCGATTGCCCATTCCCGCTCCCACTACATTAGGAGGAATTCTTGCAGTGGTTGGGGTTGGCCTAGGCGGCGCACTCGGAGCATTCATACTCAACTCAGCGGTTCGGTAGGGCATAAATTTAGTTCGGAGTCCTCCCGTCGGGCCCCGTTTCCCTAAAGGGATCGCTGAATTTCGCGCTAAAGCAGTTCGCTATTCCTAGCTGAAGGCTCGACTTGCCGACTTTGAGAAATATGATCCCCCAACTTGTCCATCCATGCGGCAGTCTGCGCAGGGTAGGCGTGACCGTATACATCTAGGGTCATTTTGGCTGAAGAGTGACCAAGAATCTTGGAGACCTCTGGGATCGGAGCACCGAGGCTTGCAAGCAAGGAGCCAGCCGTGTGACGGAGTGAGTGAATGACGACATTCTTCATTCCAAGCTTTTCCGTTGCAGGCTTGAAGTACTTTCTGCGGAAGAAGCCATAGTCAAGCGCCTGTCCATTCTCACCTGTGAACACCCAATCACGACTGCTCTTTCCCTCAAGCAATGGCTTTATTAGTTCGATGGTATTACTGTCTAGCGGCACATCCCGCTGCTCTCCCGTCTTTGTAGTGCCTGGAGCAAGCTCTCCATTTTCATCGCGGAGCTTCTTTCCAAACTCGTCAGTTGTCCAAGAGTGTGCAACCTGGACGATCCTGGCATCGAGGTCAAAGTCTTCAACGCGCAGAGCTAAAGCCTCGTTGACTCGCAGTCCACACGTGCCCAAGAAAATGACCAGTGACCGATGGGGTCCACACTCGTCAGCCAGGGCGTGAAGCTCCTTAGCTGTTAGCCCTTCCTTTGGCTTGGATGCAATCCTCGGGAGCTTGACTCCTACCGCAGGGTTTCTCCCAAGTAGCTCATCTTCCAGAGCTGACTGAAGGATTTGATGAAGCAATCGATAGCACTGTCGAATTGTTGTCGGTCCGATTCCATCATCGACCAAAGACGCCACCCACTTCTTGATATCTGCGGTAGTGATCGATGTCAGCTTGCGCTCTCCGAAGGATGGGATGAGATACAGCTTTAGTTGTGAGTTATAGGTTCCGAGAGTCTTACCTGAAATATCAAGCTTGCTCTTTTTCCAATCAATCACAAACTCTTTGAATGTCACTCTTGCAGATTCAGAGTCGATAGGACGACCATCTTCAGAAGCAAGTTCTGCTCGGGCGATCCACTTATTGGCGCTGTCCACGTCATCGAAAGATTTTGCGTAAACACCCGACTCGTCGATGAACGTGGCCACCCATCGGCCCTTCTTGCGCTCGACGCCATCAGCACTTCGATCTAGTTCGCTCTTTAGGTTCCGCTTCCATCTCTCTGCATCCTCCAGGCGATCAAAGTTCCTTGATTCCTCGCCGCCTTGGAAGAACAGTCGCGCCTGCCACCTTCCAGACGAAAGCTGCTTGATGCCAGGAATTCGATTAGCTCTCTTGGGCATTCCGCCTCACCTGCTTTACGTAATCCTTCTCTACTCTTAGCAGGCCATCTGCTCGGGCAAGGTCCACTCTTCTTGCGAAAGTCCTGAGCGGTAGGCCCATTCTTTCCGAAATAAGCGCTTGCGCCGCAGAGTAGCCAAAGGATTTAGTGAGTTGAAACTGCTTGGCTGCGTTTGCCCTGAGTCCAAGGTGCTCACCAACGTTACCTAGCTGCTCGTGGAGGTCAAGGTGCGTTAGGCAAAGGGCTTTCAAAGATTGCTTGCTTGCGGGGTTGGGGGCCACGCTGAGACCACCTAGGCCACGGAGATCAGGGACTATTGGCGCAATAAGAGATTTGTAGAAATCCCCAAGCGCTTGAGTCGCTACGTTGACGTTGACCCTACCAAGGCCAAACGAAAAACGCCCTAAGGCCAGTAATTCATCATCGTCGTTGAGACCAGAAACCCACCAGTCGCTTACGACACTGCCTAGATGCTCTTTTAGTTCAACTGAGGCTACGAGGCCATCGCCCATGCCAAGGGCGTCCCATCTAATTCCATTGGCTGGAACTTCAAATAAAAACTTCATGTGGCAATTATAGCAAACCACCAACGACATTATTGCGCTTTGGGCGAAGTCAATTAAACAACTACAAATTGTGTTATTGTGGTGGTATGCGGATACCGCCCAAACAAGAAGGAGGTCAGGTAAATGTATGCACGAGTGTTTCTCACAGCAGAGGAACTATCCGATCGCTGGAAGAAGAGCGTCCAGTGGATCTACAGCAACTATCGACGAATCGGACTCAAAGTGCTTCCTGTCGGACAGCAGTTGCGTTTCCCACTAGAGGAGGTCGAATCATGGGAGCAGTCCCACCTGCGTTAAGGCGAACGCTCGGGCGGCAACCCGAGCGCTCAATGTCAGAAACCAAACCATACGAAAAGAAAGGTCCAACATGGTCAGTTTAATAAACAGCAGACAGGCCAGACAAGCCCGTTCAGCAAATCACCTATTGCATGTCTATCGACATGTAGACATTGAAAACCTGAAAAGCAAAGCAACCCACGGAGCTAGAACCCTGTATTTAGGCGGCGCTCGCCTTCATGACTGCTTTTCAGCGGAGCACGTGCACCATGCTAAGCAGAGTCGAATTGCGGAGCAGCAGTTTGGCGGTGCCCTATGAGTCGGTTAGATCAAGCTCTTGCCTGGTCTAAATTTCGACCCGTGTTCACAGCCTATGAAGTTGACACCTGGATCGGTGGAAATCTTCACATGACCAAGACTCCTGCCACTAAACGTGGCCACCTAGATGCCACCCAGGACGAGCAGAAGATTAGACAGTGGTGGTCAGAGAATCCGACTCGCCTGGTTGGAGTATGGATTGGCGATGACTACATCGTTTTGGACATCGATCTAGACCTCGACAAGGCGGAAGACGGTTTCCACTTCTTGACGGAGAATGCCCTCGAATGTCCCGAGAGTTTCGCCCAGACTACCCCTTCGGGTGGCCAACACATCTTCTATCGGAATCCAGGTGCACCACTTGGGCCGAGAAACAACTACCTGTCTCCTGCCCAAGATGTTAAAACGGGTCTAGACCGCAAGACAGGCAGCTCTTATGTAATTGCCTACGCCGAGGTTGCCCCAAATCTGGAGTTGCTGTCCGACGCGCCTGAGTGGTTATGCGTGCCAACAACTTCGATCCGACAGCAGGAGTACTCGGGCACTTTGGAGGACTGGCTTGAGGACCTCAATCCTCTTATCGCGGACTATCGAGTAATCGATGCCATGAAGCGATTCCCCATGGACGACTTCGATCATCAGGTCATGATTACCAAGCAGACGGAGCTGGTGTTGCTGGGTGCCGCAGGACATCCAGGCGTCCCCGAAGCCTTAGATCTACTTCACGCCCTGTGGATCTTCGGCGAGTACGACACCGAAGAGTATCGGATTGAGTGGACAGCTGCGCTGGAGGGCGCAGTTCGCAAGTTCGGTGGCCGCCCTTCAGATGAGGGAGCGAAGTAATGGAGCACAAAACACTTACCCGTCAAGAACTCCTTATCAAAGCATTAGCCGACATCAAATACCTCGACATGAAGGCGACGGAGGTTGCGAAGTCAAAGCTGTCATCTGAGGAATTTACGGGATCGATTGAACTGACACTCGAAGAGCTTGCAGCTACGAAGGGTGTCTACCTGGTGGAGGATCTGATCTTTGCCGAGTCAATCAACTTCATGATTGCCCGTTCCAATCTCGGTAAAACCTTCGCCTACTTGGACATGAGTTGTCGAATCGTGCTGGAAGAGCCGTGGCTCGGAAAGCAGACCAAGAAGGGAAAGGTCCTCATTGTCCTTGGTGAAGGAAAGGCGGGCTTCTATCAGCGTCTTGAGACCTGGCTAGAGGTAAATGGACAAACCTTGGATGACATAAGAGGGTCGATGTTCTTTATCGATGGTGCAAACCTATTCAACGACGAGAGCCTCAAGAAGATTTCAGAGGTTGCTGAGCGAGAGCAAGTTGATCTAATCATTTTTGACACTTGGTCTGCCACTTCAGGAGTGACTGATGAAAACGCTGGGGCTCTCAACTCTGAGGCGCTGAATCGTGGGTCGAAGATTCGACCTGAAGCCGCACTGTTATTCGTCCACCATCCCACTAAGGCGACTGAGCTCAAAGATCGACCTGAGATGCGCGGATCAAGCGCACTCAAGGGCCGCGCTGACTGTGTAATGACTATGTATGACGACCGTGGCTTCAACCCAACGGACGGACGCCAGCAGGAGTGGATTGCGCTTTCAACCACTTTTGAGCATGGCGGCAAAAATCGGAACGCTCGCACTGAGACCATCCGAGGTCTCTATCTCGCCGACCTGGGCGATGACAAGAAGATCTTTTCCCAGATTGAGTCGGAATCCATGTCAAAAAAGGCAGCTGTCGTTCGGCAGAGACTAAAGGGGATCCAAACCGTAGAGGAATTTGCCGAGGTGCTGAACATGCATTCATCCTCGGCCCGACGCTACCTTGAGGCCGCCGTCTCTGAGGGCGTAGCTGTTTTTCACAAAAGGGAGGCTGCCAATAAACCAGATCGATACGAACTTTCAGCGAGTGCGAAGCGCTCCCTGGAGCCAAACCTCGCCTATCTGGCGCAGGTCAACGAAGAAAATAGAAAGAAAAGAGGACGCAATGTCTGATGAAATCAAAGCCCGCCTACCCTTCGGTCCTGAGGACCCTTGGTATGACTTCGTGAAGGTTTACGAAGCCTTACCTTTCAGGGCAACCACTGAGGGTAAGTACAGGGAGATCAAGGTGCACTCTGAGCTAATCCGAGCAGGACTACTTATTAGTTCCACCTTCACGGATGAGCATGAGGTAGGCCGCATCATCCTCCCAGCAAGAGATGCTGAACTTATCGGTAGTGACCTAAGGGTTACCCTTTCAGACTGGGGGTGGGAATGGCTGAAGCGGGGAACCAACCAAATGGTTTTTCGCAAGTCGCTTCCACTTGAAAATGGCTCCTCAACGATGGCTATGGCGCTACTTAACGTACTTCCGTTGTTAGGCGTCGACCCAAGGCAAGACTGGCTCGCCTAAGGAGTCGGTTGTTAGTAATAAGAGAGGCCCACATTTCGGCCCCTGCGGCGGAGAAGTACCAATGTCCTTAATCAATAAAAGTAGGCAGAGTTATGTACAAGTTGGGCTTGCGGTCCACACATATGTGTGACTGGCCACAGGATATATCCAGAAGCCCTCTAACGGTTCGTAGCATGAAATCACATGCAGAGTTAGTTCGGGGGCTTCTTGGAGGCTCTCAGGGGCTCACTTCGGCCTTTAGCTGTGCCTGAGAGGTAAAGCCTGTATTTTCCAGGCGACGTTTATGAAGTTAGTTCTGGTTTCAAGATAGCCGTCCCCCCTCTTCGATACTCTTGATGGGGATCAATAATCGAGGGGATAATGGCGATTACTCTTAGCGCACAAACTGAGCTGGCTTGGATAGACGCCAATACTGGTATTTCTTACGACCTTTACCTGGGTCAGGATGACGGACTCGGCAGCTTCGAGGTGCTGATTGGCTCGGCAACGGAGCCACCTAGCCAAACTCAATTGAAGGATCTTCATCAGTCAAGACTCAACAAGCGCAACGCAGATTTAGTAGTTGGAATTGAGTTCGGCAGCTCGATTTGGTTGTACGGTCCAGAAAAAGATCGAGCGGCAATCACCCTAAATGCTGATAAGGCTGTGCGAGCGCTACAGACCTGCCTCGATGAGGAA
>Ga0213862_10001407_pt1 | contig 10061 bp, 3 predicted proteins | sample PICome_7_FD_160092 | JGI IMG/M metagenome (GOLD analysis project Ga0213862, IMG submission 160092) | Coastal seawater microbial communities near Pivers Island, North Carolina, United States - PICO266 | ecosystem: Environmental > Aquatic > Marine > Coastal | place: USA: North Carolina | collected... | reverse complement strand
TGACGGCACTGATGGGGTTGGGGGTGAGGCTACGGCTGCTCTCACTACAGGGGGAACCAACGTACCCGAAGCCGCTGGGAACATAGAAAGTTACGAATATAGTGGCCCTCTTGACGAGTTAATGAGAGAATTGGGCATAGATAGTGGCAGTGCAAGTAGGGCAAACGCACCTATTGGTGCCAGCGTCCAAGAAGCCGAACTTGACGCGTACATTGACGAACTTATCTACGGTAACGGTGCCGCACCTACTGAAGACGATACTGATATTGATAGCTTTCTTAGATCAATGGGAATATAAATATGCCTTGGTATGACAGAATTGATGAGCTAATTGGTAATTTTCTTGGCGGGATTGGCGACAACAAAGAAGCTATTGGCGCTGGACTCGGCGCACTTTTACCACTACTCGGTGTCGGTGGTGCCAACACGCAACCCGTTGGCTACCAAGGGAAAATTGAAAAATACAAAGCAAATCGCGAACAAGTCCCCTATGACTATGAAACCGAAGCTGGAGGCGAACGCGGCCCCGGTTCACTAGGTCGCCGGTACTTCAGCGATACTGTCTACTCCCTCCCCCAAGGTGTCACTCGGAACGAAGATCAAAACGCGGCTCCTGAAGGTCTGCGAATACCCACTTACGACGAAGCTGATGCCTTTGTAAACCAGCAAGCGCAAGACATTTTAGCGGGACTTGACCCTCAAGATAACCCGTTTTCAACACCTGTAAACTACGGAAACAATGTTCCTACTGTTGCTGAAGTTAACCAAAACCAGCAATTTTACGACAATGAGGTGTACAGCCGACTTTACCAGTATTTGCTGGATCAAGGCGTTTTTGAAGACCTTGAGCTAGGCGACGACCCCGGTGGAGCAGGTTCTGGCGGCGGTAACACTGGCGGCGGTAACACTGGTGGCGGTAACACTGGTGGAGTAGACGATAATCCTGTTGTAAGTATTGATGTAGTTGATGGTTACTGGGTAACTACTTACGCTGACGGTACAACTGAAGTAGGTGATCCATATGAGCAAGGAGGGGGCGGGTTTACTTTTTCGATGGGCGGTCTCGCCAACCTTCAGGAACCTACAGGCTACTATCTGGGCGGCATCACGGACGGAATGGCTGACCAAATCCCCGCTAATATCGACGGTATGCAACCGGCTAAACTTAGCGATGGTGAGTTTGTCGTCCCTGCTGATGTCGTTAGTCACTTAGGCAACGGTAACTCAAACGCTGGTGCTCAAGAACTTTACGACATGATGGATAGGATACGAAAGGCCCGAACTGGCACAGCCCAGCAGGGCAAAGAAATTAAACCAAACCGGTTTTTACCAAACTAAAGGTTGAACTATGTCAGAATATGATCCTGATGTTGTCGGCGTACAATCCACCCTTGCAGAATGGATTGGGCCGTATGTTGCCGATATGCTCGGCAAAGTTTGGGGATTGTCAGAATCACCCTACCAAGCTTACGGCGGGCAACTTACTCCCGAGATAAATGCCAACCTGCAAAGTGCTTTTGAGGGCATTGGCTCGCTGGGTGTCCCCGATGCAACAGGTGATGCGTCTATGTATATGTCCAACATCGCTGACCAAATGGGCAGGCTGGACTACAACGCACAGGACTACGCTAACGCCTACTCATCACAGGGACCGTATTCAAGTCAGTACTCGGCGCAGGGTCCATACGGCAATCAGTATACGGGTCAGGAGGGTGGTTACCAGAATCAGTACCAAGCCCCTGAGAATATGTACCAAGCGGGTGACATCTCCACAGGAATGTGGAATGCCGATTACGCCCAACAGTACATGAACCCGTATTTGCAAGAAGCCCTCAATCCCATGATGGACGAAGCGCGGCGGCAAGCCGAAGTTTCGCGGTTGGGTGATGCCAGTAGATTGACACAAGCCGGTGCCTACGGCGGCTCCCGTCAGGCCATTATGGAGTCGGAACTGAACCGAAACCTGATGGATAAGCAAAACCAAATGCTGACACAGGGCTACAACACGGCTTACGACAGGGCGATGCAGGGCTTTACGTCAGATCAGGCTCGCGATTTGCAAGCCCAGATTGCACAAGATCGTTCCCTTCAGGTTGAGGGGCAGCAAGGTCTGGAGAGGGCCGCGCAGCTTGCCAAGTATGGCCTAGCGGCTGACGAACTGGGTATGAAAGACCGTGATCTTATGGCGAAGTATGGCCTAGCGGCTGACGAACTGGGTATGAAAGACCGTGACCTCGCTGCCAAGTACGGTCTAGCTGCTGATGAACTCGGTCTTAAGGATCGGGATTTGCTGGCGAAATACGGACTCGCTGCCGATAAGCTCGGCCAACAAGATAGGCAATACGAAGCTGCGTATGGTCTTGATACTTTGACTTCTCAGTTGGGAGCTTATGACAAATCTGGGCAGGCTGGGTTGCGTGACCTAGCGGCTCAAATGGATTTGCTGGATCAACAGGCGCAGATGGGGCAACTGGAGCGAGCCATGGAGCAGGAAGCGTTGTCTGCCGACTACGCTCAGTTCCAGCAAGAACGCGATTACCCCTATGAGCAGTTGAAGTTCATGCAGTCGTTCCTACAGGGTCTTCCGATAACGGCGAGACAAACTGAATTTGGTGACCTGACATATCTGCAAGAACTCTTAGGCACCACGACTGGGATTCAAGACCTATTAGACATCTTCCTTGGTGGGGGTGGTAGTGGTGGTAGTGGTGGTAGTGATGGCAGCGGGGGAGAAACTGACTAATGAACGTTAACAAGGAAATTGCAGACAGAAAGCTGGCTTTTGCTAACAACCCCGCTGGTTTGAAACAGCGTCAAAGGGTGGTTGGCCCAGACCTGTTAAGTACCTTGGCTGAGCAGGAAGTTGTCAGGAAGCGCAATGCTGCGGCAAAGCAAGCAGAGCAAGATAAGCTTATGGCTTCGCTAAATGGTATGCAGGGTACGGTGAAGGATCAGATAGCAAATCAGTTTATGAACCCTAACATGAGCCAAGCCGCCAAAGGCGTACAGGTTGCCGGTATGATGCCCCCGATGAGACCGCCTATGGGTGCTCGTCCTCCTATGGGTGCTCGTCCTCCGATGGGTGCTCGTCCTCCGATGGGTGCTCGTCCTCCGATGGGTATGCCCCAAGGGATTCAAGGCGCTCGCCCTGCCGCACCGCCTCCGATGATGAGTGGTATTGCTAACGCCCCAATGCGACAACCCATGCGTATGGCATCGGGTGGTATTGTTGGCTACGCTCCCGGTGGTGAGGTTGATGAAGAAGAAAACAAGATAACACCTTACAACAGGCCCGATCCTCTGGAAGAAATTATTGTTCGTCCCGGTTCATATTCCGAAGACGATGAGTACTACTTCGACCCTACGTTGCGTGATGAGCAAGACGGCGAAGAACTTTTAAAGAAACTTGAACAGCTAGCTCCCGAAGCTGTGGTTGCGCTAGAAAGAAGCTTGTTTGACGCTATGAAAGAGGGTGTCCCTGACGAAGAATACTCGAAAGGACTTGCTCGTAGAGCCGAAGAAGAAAACACACTAGATGCTATTTTAGATAAGTTAAGTGAAGAGGCTTCCGGTCTCGGGGGTAGAATTTCAGATGAAGTAGGTGCTGGAATTGACAAAACCATTCGCGATGCGAACACTATAGGTTCTGTTTTAGAGCCTATTGGAAGTAGCATACGTAAAGGAATTTCAGAAACAACATTGGGTAAAGTCAGCGCTGCCGCAGCGGATAGCGTTAGAGATGTATATAACAAAGACGGAATCGGTGCGGCTATTGGCGAAGCTGGTAGAGGTTTACTAGGCACAACGGTAGCGGGTGGAGTAACCGCGCTTGAAGGATTAGCCTCGGGTGTAGCTCCGCTAGCTGAAGCGTTGGATCAACTGGTTACGGGTGATATATCAGACCCATTAACCCTTGATGATATATTTGGTGAGAAAACTGGACCTGAAGGCGAAACCGATATTGTTAAGCAGGGTGCAGTTGAAGCCAAAGAAAGGGACTTAATGGCCCCAATAGCGCCTGAAGATATGCCCGAGGACATAGATGGCTTAGGGTTTGAAACACCACCTATGAAGTTGGACGACCCCGAAGCGCTTGAAGCTGCGATGGTTAAGCCAGAAAACGCAGGCGCAACCCTTGATCCTAAGACGCAGCAGAAGGAAGGTCTGGGTAGCCTTGGTAAATTCTTCAAAGACATCGACTGGGATAAGTTCGGTGACTTCGCAAGGGGTGCTGTCGGAACTAGCAACCGTAACCTTGGTGCGATTATGGCAGCAGGTAGCCAAGGTGTTAAAGACGAAGATCGTTACCAAGAAGCCTTGCAAATGGAGAAGGATAAAATTGACTTTGACCAAAAACTTGCTCAGATAGAAGTTCAACTTAACGCAGGTAAACTGGATCAGCTTATTGCTGAAAGAGGTCTTAATGCGCTAACGAAAATTGCTGACATACAAAAGGGCTTGGCAGAGATGCGGCCTGATCTACAAGCGATGTTAATGAGAGATGATCCGTCCTATAGGGACGCTGGGCCTGAAGAACGTAGAGTAATGGAAAATGAAATACTAGAAGCAACCGGTCTTGGGACAACGTTAAGAACTATGCAAGCGATGGGAGGGGTTACTCCCGAAGACGACGAAGACTTCACTATGACTTATCAAGGGTAATCGCTGATGGGTACATACAGCCTTACAGGTAAAAATGGGCAGGTCATTAACGTTGAAGGTCCAGAAGGTCTTAGTAAACAAGAAGTAATACGCCTTGCCAAAAGACAACAAGCCCAAGCAAGGGACCGCGCCAGAGATGCCGAAGAAGTAACCATAGGGGAGCGGCTGGGCGATGTCTTTCCCGCTTTAGGTCGCGGTGCAGTCACTTCGCTTGAGCAAATGGCACTGGGGCCTGCCACGGGTCTTGAAGAAGAAAACGAACTCAAGGCGCGAGACTACATTCAAAGTGCAACCAAGTCCTTGCGTCCCGATACTGAGCCGGGGTTAGAAGGTAGTATTCAGTCAGCACTAATTGAAGGGCTTGGTTCGCTTGCCCCTTATCTTTTGGCTGGGTTTGCTGGTCCTGTTGCTGGTCCCGTTATTGCTGGAGGAATGGGCGTTAGTGCGGGTATTGGTGACGCTTCAGAGCGAGCTAGGGCGGCGGGAGCTACACAGGAAGAGCGTAACCTTTCACTACCGGGGGGTGCCCTTTCCGGTGCAACGCAAGCAGTCCCGATTGCCAATATTTTCAGGCTAGCTAAAAACTTACCAAAAGGTGTTAAAGCAAGAGCAGTCAACGCTCTTAAGTCAGGATCAGCCGAAGGCGCACAAGAAGCGGTTTACGAGTTTTTACAAAACCTAAACGAGCGCGAAATTTACAACCCAGAACTTGAGTCCTTGTACAAGAATGTCATGGAATCCGGTGGTGTTGGTGTTGGTGTTGGTGCTATCGCGCAAGCTATTGTTGATCTTTTGCCGGGGAAGGTCAAGGGGGTAGGGGCTACTGAACCTTCTACGTCCGGTGACACTACCGGTGACATTATTGGCGGTGAGCCTACAAGTGACCCCGCCGAACTCGCTGCAATAGTTGACGATGGTACAGGTCAACTTGATTTATTCGGATTCGACGATCCTTTCGTTGGGCCGCGACTATCCAGACAAGACGAAACTCCAGCGGTTAAGCAAGGGCGAGAGCCTTCTGAAAGCCAACTTGACTTGTTTGAAAGACAACTAAGGGATGCTCTTTTTGTTGGCCCCAAAAAACCACTCGACGAGCTTGATAGCGTGTTCGGTGGCGAAGAAGCTAGAAACTTACCGGAAAGAGAAAAAGAAGACCCGCTTTTATCGCAGCTTGAAGCTTTGTTTGACGACAGCAAAAAGGTCGAACCTGATCCCGTAGACCCCAGAGAACTGACCGCTGCGTTGGAGCAACAGGAGACACTTGATGCGCTTAGAACGGGTATTCCAAACCCAGCCGCAACGCGAAGATTGGCTTCAATACCAAAAGCACCTCCAGAGCGCAAACCTAATCAAGACGATTTTGTTGTAGACAACATGACTGATGAGCAGATTGATCGTGCTCTACAACAGCTTTTGGCTGGAGACCAAGGTGACTTGTTCCCAGCTAGCGCCCTTGATGCAAAAGCAGGACGGGTTCCTAAAGAACCTACAACATCTATACCGACTCAGGGGGCGCAAGGCACACTGGATGTTACTACCGACCAGCAACCGGCTCCGGTGCAAGGTCGTTTGTTCGGCGTTAAAGGTCAACCTCTGAGCCGTGAGCAAGATAAATTCAAGGGAGCTAAGCCTCAGCAGCCCCCCGCCCCTCCATTTAAAGTGCCTCCGCAGGGTGATCCACAGGGGGAAATGTTCCCAGATGCACTTCAAAAGGCTATCGCGCAAAACGCAAAGGCGCAGGAAAAGAAAGATCGCACTGCACAAGGGTCACTGTTCAACAGACAGGGCGCACCCACTGTCACTGCTGACACCACCAAAAAGAGCAAGAAACAGGCTGAGTTTCAGCAAACACCGGAAGGTCCACAACGCGTTACTGTTAACAACGAGTTTTTAAACGCTTTAGGCGTAAACAAAGGCGCAGCCGTAAGGCGTAGGGTGGAAGGTCAAGACCTTAACAACCCACAACAGCGTGAGTACGTAAAGCGGGAGCTTGAAGCTTACGCAAACTCTGAAGGCAATAATCGTGCAAAGGCCATGATTACGAAGTTCTTTGATCCGAATAGTACTGAAGATCAAACTAGCCTGTTCGGTGTGGGACCAAGAGGCAAAACAACAATCGCGAGGTCTGCCGATGAGTCTCCCCCTCCTAAACCTAAGCCAAGAGCAACTGGAACTGGCTCTGAAAGTGGTAGCGGAAGCAATAGAACAGGGGGAGCACAGCCTGACGCTGAAAAACCTACCGGAAGAGCTAGAGCAACTGGACGCTCTGGGGTGGCAGATACTGGGGATAACGTACCAAATGATAGAAGCGGAAAAGGAGCTAAACCTGATCCACTGAAAACCAAGCCCAAAGCCAAAGCCAAGGCTAAGGCAAAGGCTGCTCCAAAAAAAAAAGTAGCTGATGAAGGTGACAAAGCCGCTGCCCTTGTTGCTGATGCCAAGGTAAAAACAGCCGACTACAGAAAAAGAAAGTCCCAACCCTACACTGAAGCTGAAGCCGCAAAAACGTACTTTGAGAAGTACGAAAATGACCAAGATAAAGCCATCTATCGCATGACTTATGATGCGGAGCGCGGTTATACCGATAGACAGACACCCGCCGTAATTAAGGGCGAAAAAGTCCAGCAAATCCGTGATGAGCTAAAAGGCACTTCAGCCGAAGTTGGAAGACGCGCTGTCAAATGGCTTGAAAAGAACGGCACCAAGGCGCAGTTAAAATCGTTAGCTCGCGCACGTAAAGAAATGAAAAGGCAGGAAGACCTTAACAGAAATCAAAAGCAAGCCAGTGAAGATTACGACAAAGCCATAGCGTATCAGAAGCAAGCAGACGAAGCGCTGCGTAAGAAAGAAGCCGAGGAAGACTTTAAAGATACAGAAGCAGCCCGTAACGCCAGCAAACGCCAGCAGAAAATTATTGACGAGGCTGTTGATGTAACGGCAGAAGAAACAGGCGCACTAAGCGATGCCGAACGAGATTTGGCGGCTTTGGGGCTGACTGATGCAGACCTAACGTTGCTAGAAGAAGAAGGTGCCCTGCCACTGGCAAAGCCCGCTGATCCTGATGTGACCATGCTGTTGCGGGAAGGTGAAGTCAAAGCCGCCCTTGAGTTAATGTCCGAGCGGGAAGGCGGTGATGTTGCTCGTATCGCCAAGCTGTTCGCAGGACGTATCGGTGACCTCAAGTTTGAGTTCGCTGCCGATCTAGGTGACATTGACGGTAGGTTGGTTAAGGGCTTTTACAGGCCGTCAAACAACACCGTATACCTACTGGACAGCGAGGTTATCAGCAATCACAAAATACTGCATGAAATAGCTCATGCTTTGACCCACAAACAGCTTAACAAGAAAGCAAGCCTTCTTAATAGAAATTTGAATAGGATATTTACCGAAGCTAAAGCTCGGTTTCCTGATAGGAACGCAACATCAAGTATACACGAATTTGTAGCGGAATACTTTGGTAACGCCGACTTCCGTAGGGAACTGGCGCTTATGTTCCCGAAGCAAGGTAAGAAAAGCTTCCTCCAACGCATTGCTGATGCCATTAGAAATTTCCTTGGAATGGGCAACACCCGTAGTTTGGTGTTGAACGAGATGATGGAGCGGGTGTTGGCACCGAGTACAGCATCCCCTAGCAGCGAGATTTACTACCTGTTGGGCAACCCGCAAGCCATGAGCGACAAGGTGTTTGACATACCGAAGGGTGTTGCGAACGCTAAAAACGCAGTTAGTTTTACCCAATTAAAAGCTCTTTCAGGGGCGCTTGGGTCACTGCAACTATCTCTGGTGGTTGACACCGCCAAGCCCTACTTCAAGTCAGCCGTCCCGATGCAGCGTGTGATTAGTGAGTACGAAGGTCGCTTGTACAACAATCAACAGGAGATTGGCTTGGGCGCTGCTAAGGAACTGGAACAATGGGCGAACGATAACCCCGATGCCAATGATGCGTTAAGAAAGATTCTGCTTGATGGCACCGTGTTTGAAATTGATTTTAGGAAAACTCGCAACGACTATACAGGCAAAAAGCGGGAAGCTTATGAAAAGCTTGAACCGGTGTGGGACAGCTTAAAAGACAATGGTGGTCAGCGCGTTTACCGGACGATCCGATCTAACTATGATCGTATGTACGAGGAACTGCTTGACCAACTACAGATCACCCTCAAGGGTATTGACCCTGTTACGGGACAGGAGATTTTCAACAACCTCGCTGAGATGTACCGAAAGCAAGCGTTGGAAGGCTACTTCCCCCTACGCCGATCAGGTGAATACCTGCTTGAGTACACATTTACCGAAGATGGTAAGGCCAGAACAAATTTTGAGATGTACGAAAGGAAAGCCGACCGAGACCGCAGAGTTGCAGAATTAAAGGAAGTTCTTGAGCCTGAGCAGTTTGATCTGATACGGACACCCACCAAGGTTTCCGAGTTTTACAATCAGCGAGATGGTGCTGTACCGGTGCCGTTCTTGAAAAAGACAATTGGTCTTATCAACCAACTGAACTTGTCAAACGAAGTAGACGGTGGAGAGTCAATCAGGGAAGAACTGCTACGCGCAGCGATTGAGATTGCTCCGCAGCGCAACATATTGAGCCAGATGGGGAAGCGAAAAGGAGAGGTTGGTGAACGTATAGGTGGCTATGATTCAGACATAAACAAGGTGTATCAAGCCTCGCTAAATGAACTTTCGCGAAAGGTAATCAGTCTGGAAATGCGAGACCGTTTGGCGCAGGTACAAGTCGAACTTGACGAAGAAATTAAGACTATAGCCGCGAAACCTAACAGCGAGCGAAACGAAATAGTAATTGAGATTGGCAACGAACTGCTTAAGCGTATCAGTCTCGCAAGAAATCCTGTGTCTGGGATAATGACCACCGCGAGTAACTACGCTAAAGCGACAGCGTATGCGTACACGCTTGGTCTTAACGTGTCTTCAGCGGTGATTGATACCGCAGCCCTACCCATGGTCATTCTGCCACACCTAAACGCCAAGTACCCTGACAAGAGTACGTTTGAAGTGATGAGCGAAATCAACAAGGCGCTCAAAACGGTCATGGGTACACCGATGAAAACCACCATCGAATCCTATTCCACGAAAGGTTTAACCGATCAGGAACTGGAAAACTTGGGGCTTGGCGAAAGACGAACCAAGAAGAAAAGGGCGTGGGTTTCTATAGCGAACATTGACTTTACTCAAAAGGGTTTATCAAGAGAGATAAAGCAGCTTGAGCCGCTTGTTGAACTTATGCGGAAGCAGGGGCAGATACACCAATTCGCCGGTACGTTGTTCAGCGGAGAAAGTATTGGAACCGAAAGTAAGTGGCTGGCCGTTGCCAACAACTGGATGGGCTTTATGATGCAGGGTAGTGAGCGCGTCCGTCGAGAAACCACTATTGTCGCCAACTA
>Ga0213862_10001400_pt1 | contig 10098 bp, 9 predicted proteins | sample PICome_7_FD_160092 | JGI IMG/M metagenome (GOLD analysis project Ga0213862, IMG submission 160092) | Coastal seawater microbial communities near Pivers Island, North Carolina, United States - PICO266 | ecosystem: Environmental > Aquatic > Marine > Coastal | place: USA: North Carolina | collected... | reverse complement strand
ATTTTTATTTCAAACTTATCTGCAAATCCTTTAAATAGCTCATGAGTTAATGGTCTAGATGTCTTGATTTTTTTTTCAAGTGCTATGGCTATAGCCTGAGCTTCAAATCCTCCAATAACAATTGGTAATTTTTTACTTCCATTTATTTCATCAAGAATTAGAGCAAAGGCTCCAGATGTATTATCGCTGTATGATATTCCTTGAATTTTTAATTCTATCAATTCCATCTAAAAATATGATTGCACAAATTAATTAAATAAAATTTAAATCTCATTAGAGCAGAATAGGAAATATTTTTTTTATGATTAAATTCGCATAAAATTAAAAAAGTATGAAGACAGTTCAATTTAGGCAAGCAATTTGTGAAGCAATGTCAGAAGAGATGAGAAGAGATGAAACTATTTATCTAATGGGGGAAGAAGTTGCTGAATATAATGGTGCTTATAAAGCATCAAAGGGTATGTTAGATGAATTTGGAGATCTTAGAGTTATTGATACTCCTATTTCTGAAGCAGGCTTTTCTGGTGTTGGAGTTGGTTCAACCATGGTTGGAGCCAGACCAATAATTGAATTCATGACTTTTAATTTTGCATTAGTCGGAATAGATCAAATAATTAATAATGCTGCAAAAATTAGACAAATGTCTGGCGGTCAGTTTCCATGTCCTATTGTTTTTCGCGGACCAACTGCATCTGCAGGTCAACTAGGTGCAACTCACTCTCAAGCTTTTGAAAGCTGGTTTGCTAACTGTCCTGGCTTAAAAGTAATTGTTCCATCAAACCCATATGATGCAAAGGGATTGCTTAAATCTGCAATAAGAGATGATGATCCTGTAATTTTTATGGAGTCAGAACAAATGTATGGTGATAAAGGAGAAATTCCAGAAGGAGAGTATACACTTCCTATTGGCGTTGCTGATATAAAAAGAAAAGGAAAAGACGTTACAATTGTTTCATTTGGAAAGATTATTAAAGAAGCTTATAAAGCAGCTGAAATTTTAGAAAAAGATGGAATTGAGTGTGAAATTATTGATCTAAGAACCCTTAGACCTATTGATTATAAAACAATCCTTGACTCTGTTAAAAAAACTAATCGATTAGTTATACTTGAAGAGGCTTGGCCATTTGGAAATATTTCTACTGACATATCACATAAAGTTCAGAATGAGCTCTTTGATTATCTTGATGCGCCAATTGAAAAAGTAAATAATGCTGATACCCCAACGCCTTATTCACCAGTTCTACTAGAAGAATGGTTACCAAATAGTGATGAGGTAATTAAAGCTGTAAAAAAGGTCCTATATATTTAACCTACCAATAAAGGTGCTATAACTAGAGCAACAACAGCAATTAACTTAAGAAGAATATTAAGTGATGGTCCAGATGTATCTTTAAATGGGTCTCCAACTGTATCACCAACAACTGCAGCCTTATGAGCTTCAGTTCCTTTTCTACCTTGTTCTTCAATCATTTTCTTAGCATTATCCCATGCACCACCTGCATTTGATTGAAAAATAGCCATTAAAACCCCACAAGAAGTAACACCAGCAAGAAGACCTCCTAGCATTTCAGCACCTCCAACAAAACCAACTATAACAGGAACAGTAATAGCCATTAATCCAGGTAAAACCATTTCTCTAAGTGCAGCTTTTGTTGAAATTTCAACACATTTGCTATATTCTGCAACACCATCAGCATCATTAAAAATCTTTAAGTCTTCTTTTGTTGCTTTAGAAAGGTCTGAGTCATATTTTCTCATGATCTCTAAAGCTGCTTTTAGTTTTGGAAGATCTCTAAACTGTCTTCTAACTTCTTCAATCATACTCATAGCAGCCTTACCTACAGCTTTCATTGAAAGTGCAGAAAAGATAAAAGGTAACATTGCTCCAAGAAGTAATCCAGACATTACTATTGGTTTTGAAATATCAATTGAAGTAATTTCAGCTGTTTGCATAAATGCTGCAAATAATGCAAGAGCAGTTAATGCTGCTGATGCTATTGCAAAACCTTTACCAATAGCAGCAGTTGTATTTCCTACTGCGTCAAGCTTATCTGTTCTTTCTCTAACCACAGGATCTAAATCTGCCATTTCAGCGATACCACCAGCATTATCTGATATTGGGCCATATGCATCTACAGCTAGCTGAATACCAGTATTAGCGAGCATTCCAACAGCAGCAATAGCAATACCATACAAGCCAGCAAAATGGTGTGAAACAAGAATTGCAGCACAAATAAAGATTATTGGTAATGCTGTCGAAATCATACCAACTCCTAGTCCAGCAATTATAGTTGTAGCAGCTCCTGTTTCAGATTGTTCTACAATTGAAAGAACAGGTTTTTTCCCTGTTGCAGTATAATACTCTGTTACTTTACCTACTAATAAACCTGCAAATAGACCACTTATAGTTGCATAAAAAACTCCGTTTGAAGTAAATACAACATCATTAAATACCCAAGATTCGGGAAGTAAGTTTTGAATTAAAAAATATGTTACAACAACCATTAATCCTGCAGAAATAAACTCGCCCATATTTAAAGCTTTATGAGGATCTCCACCATCTTTTACCCTAACAAAGAAAGTTCCAATTATAGACATTATAATACCAGAGGCAGCTATATAAAGTGGAAGTAATACAGCATTAATCTCAATACCAGTAAATTCATTTAATCCAACAAAAGCTGCACCTAAAACCATTGCACCTATAATTGAACCAACAAATGACTCAAAAAGATCAGCACCCATACCAGCTACATCTCCTACATTATCTCCTACATTATCTGCAATAGTAGCAGGATTTAATGGATGATCTTCAGGAATACCTGCTTCAACTTTACCTACTAAATCTGCACCAACATCTGCAGCTTTAGTATAAATTCCACCACCAACTCTTGCAAATAGAGCAATTGAAGATGCCCCTAATGAAAATCCTGATAGAACTTGAATTACAGTATTAATATCAGTAAACATTGGCTTGTATATAATAAATAATGATCCAACTCCAAGAACTCCAAGACCTACAACACCCATGCCCATTACAGACCCACCGGAAAAAGCAATTTCAAGTGCTTTTCCAAGAGATTGTTGAGCAGCATTAGTTGTTCTAACATTAGCTTTAGTTGCAACTTGCATACCTATAAAACCTGCTAATCCAGAACATATTGCTCCTACAACAAATGAAACAGCAACTAACCAGCTGCTTCCTTCATTTATTCCTTTAAAGGCTAATAATACAGCAGTAATTATTACAAAAACTGATAAAATTTTATATTCAGCTTTGAGAAATGCCATTGCACCATCTGCAATATTTTTTGCAATTTCTGCCATCTTTGCATTACCAACTTCTTTTTTAGAAACTGACAAGTTTTTGATAAAAACAAAAATTAAAGCTATAATTCCAGCTGCGGGGATAAGATATGTGTAGTCCATTTTTTAAATTTTTTTCAAATATAATACAATGATAAAAATGGAGGGCAAAAATATTGAGAAAGATGTAACTAAAGCTCTTTTTTAATAAGTTCTAGGATTGTTTCATAATCAGCTTTATTCTCAACAAAATCTAGATCATCGACGTTAATCTTTAATAGTTTGCCACTATTATAGTTAGTAATCCATGCCTCATATCTCTCATTAAGTCTACTTAAGTACTCAATACTAATTGTTTTTTCATAATCTCTTCCACGTTTGTGAATTTTGTTTACTAAGTTAGGAATACTGCTTTGCAGATACACTAATAAGTCTGGAGGTTTAACTAAATTTATCATAGTATCAAAAAGAGATAAATAATTGTCATAATCCCTCTGAGTCATTAACCCCATTGCATTAAGATTAGGAGCAAAAATAAATGCATCTTCATATATGGTTCTATCCTGAATTACATTTTCTTTTCCTTTATCTATTGATACTAACTGTTTAAACCTACTGTTTAAAAAATATATTTGAAGATTAAATGACCATCTTTCCATATGATTATAAAAATCATCTAAATATGGATTTGCAATTACATCTTCGTAATATGATTTATACTTTAAACTTTTGGAAAGTTGTTTGGTTAAACTAGTTTTTCCGGCTCCAATATTTCCTGCTATTGCTATTCTCATAATTTTAGCCAAAATAGGAGGTTTTTTTTAAAGAAAAAAGAAGAATAATTTGAAATAATATTTTTTTTAATACTTTTGTTTCAAACAGAGGAAGGATTTGACTGATTGCAACCTCTTAAAAAAATTGCTAAAGCAGTAATTCTTTTACTCGCAATCTTTCATTTTTATTTCTCATAAATTTATTTTATGTCGTATTTATTTACGTCCGAATCAGTTAGTGAAGGACACCCAGATAAGGTTTCAGATCAAATTAGTGATGGAATATTAGATAATTTTTTAGCTTTTGATCCTAATAGTAAAGTCGCATGTGAAACTCTTGTTACCACAGGTCAAGTAATTCTGTCAGGAGAAGTAACAAGTTCTACATATATTGATGTTCAAGATATTGCAAGAAATGTAATTAAGGATATAGGTTACAATAATGACCAATATAAATTTTCAGGTGAGTCTTGTGCTGTAATGTCTCTAATACATGAACAGTCAGAAGATATATTAAGAGGAGTTGAAAGAAACATAAAAGAAGAACAAGGTGCTGGAGATCAAGGAATCATGTTTGGCTATGCTTGTAATGAGACTGATGATGCCATTCCATTAACATTGGATATAGCTAATAGATTGTTGTTAGAACTTTCAAATCTTAGAAAATCAAAAATAATTTCATATTTAAGGCCAGACTCTAAGTCTCAAGTTACAGTTGAGTATGATGAAAATGATAATCCGTTAAGAATTGATACAATAGTAATTTCAACACAACATGATGAATTTGATCAAGATGATCAAAAAATGTTAGATAAAATAAGAAAAGATTTAATTGATATTTTAATTCCAATTGTAAAAAATAGTTATTCTTCTAAAATTCAAAAATTATTTAATAATGATATTAAATATCATATTAATCCTACTGGTAAATTTGTTATAGGAGGTCCTCATGGTGATACTGGGTTAACAGGTCGAAAAATAATTATAGATACATATGGTGGAAGAGGAGCTCATGGTGGAGGTGCTTTTAGCGGAAAAGACCCGAGCAAAGTAGATAGAAGTGCTGCATACGCAGCAAGACACATATCTAAGAATTTAGTAAAGGCTGGAGTCTCTGACGAAATATTAATTCAAGTTGGATACGCTATTGGAATTGCTGAACCAGTATCACTTAATGTAAATACTTGCGGTAAATCAAAACTAAGTATTTCAGATTCGAAATTATCGGATATAGTCAATGAAATTTTTGACTTAAAACCTCATTCGATAGAATCAAGATTTAAATTAAGAGATCCAATTTATCTTGAAACTGCTTCATATGGACATATGGGTAGAAAATCTGAAAAAAAAACCAAATCATTTAACTCAAAATATTCTGGAGTTAAGAAAATTGAGGTAGAGCTTTTTCCTTGGGAAAAGTTAGAATACGTAGAACAATTAATTAAAACACTTAAAAAATGAATCATAATGATCAAACACTAGCATTACATGCTGGACATAATACAACTAAAACAGAGGGGACTAGAGCAGTTCCCATTTATCAAACAACATCTTATGTTTTTGATAACACGGACCATGCAGCTAATTTATTTTCCTTAGCTGAGCCTGGTTATATATATACAAGATTGAATAACCCAACAGCAGATGTTCTTGAACAAAGATTAGCTTCCTTAGAAGGAGGTATAGCTGCAGTTGCAACTTCATCAGGATCGGCTGCACTAGCAACGACTTTATTAACTCTTTTAAAAACAGGAGACCATATAGTTGCCTCAAATAGTTTATACGGAGGAACTTATAATTTACTTAATGTAACTTTACCTAGGTACGGAATTAAAACCACTTTCGTAGATCCTGATGACACTGAAAATTTCTCAAAAGCAATTAATGAAAATACTAGAGTAGTATATATAGAGAGTATGGGGAATCCTAAATTGGATGTTCTAGATATAGAGTCTATTTCAAAAATTGCAAAAGAATCTAAACTCCCTCTTATTGTTGATAATACAGTTGCCACACCATATTTATTAAAGCCTATTAATTATGGAGCAGATATAGTGATCCATTCTACTACAAAATATATTACTGGAAATGGAACCTCAATTGGAGGAGTTATAATTGATGCTGGAAACTTTGATTGGAGTAGTGGACTATTTGAGGAGTTTACAACTCCATCTGCAGGATATCATGGATTAGTATATCATGAAGCACTTGGACCAGCTGCATTTATAGCTAAAGTTAGAATAGAAGGATTGAGAGATTTGGGTAGCGCACCAAGTCCATTTAATTGTTTTCAAACAATTCAAGGCCTAGAAACTTTATCGGTAAGAATAAAAAAACATTCTGAAAATGCATTAAAAATTGCTGAATGGCTTGAAGGTCAAGATGAAATCGCATGGGTTAATTATCCAGGTTTGAAGTCTTCAAAATATTATGATCTGTCTAAAAAATATTTAAAAAATGGACAGAGTGGGATTGTTACTTTTGGATTGAAAGGTGGCTTTGAATCTGCAAAAAAATTAACTGATAGTACAAAGATATTTTCATTACTTGCAAATTTTGGAGATTCAAAATCTTTAATAATACACCCTTCAAGTACTACACACCAACAATTAAATGAGGATCAACAAGCAGAAACAGGTGTAACCTCTGATTTAATTAGACTTAGTATTGGTCTTGAAGATCCTATTGATTTAATTAATGATCTTAAAGATTCTTTAAGATCATTGTAAAATTGGAAGAGGAATTAAAACATATACTACTGGAAAACTTTGAGACAGTATCTGGATCAAAAATTAAAAAAATTCAGATAAGTTATCAGGTTTTTGGAAAAGAATTAGGGAGTGCGCCAGTGATTCTTGTTAATCATGCATTAACTGGCAACTCTCTTGTTTCAGGAATTAATGGATGGTGGAGTGAGATTATTGGATTGGAAAAACCTATTGATACATCAAAGTATTCAGTTTTATGCTTTAATATTCCCGGTAATGGTTTCAATGAAAATAATTTTGATTTTAACTTAGATCTTAATCTTGGTGATATAGCTTTATTGTTTGTTAAAGCTATTGAACAACTCAAGCTTGCCAAACTTCATGCTATTATTGGAGGTTCTATTGGTGGATGTTTGACATGGGAAATGATTGCCCTTAAAAATGATTTAGCATCAATAATAATTCCGGTGGCTGCTGACTGGAAAGCTACGGATTGGTTAATTGCAAATACATTTCTTCAAGAAAGAATTTTAAAAAACTCTAGAGACCCTGTAAGTGACGCTAGAATTCATGCAATGACTTTTTATAGATCTCCAAAATCTTTAAATACAAGATTTACTAGAACAAAAAATTTAGATAAGAATATGTATAATGTAGAGTCATGGCTTATTCATCATGGAGAAAAACTTCGTCAAAGATTCAGCCTTAAATCATATTTATTTATGAATAAACTTTTGAGTTCTACTGATATTACTCGTGATGGTGAGAGTTTTATAAATAAAATTTCTAAAATAAAATCTTCAATTCATTTAATATCTGTAGATTCAGATATATTCTTTTTACCTAATGAAGATCATGAAACTTATTTGATAGCAAAAAAAAATAATCTTGATATCACAAATCATATTATAAAGTCTATTCATGGTCATGATGCTTTTTTGATAGAAACAAAACAAATTTCAGATATCTTTACAAAAATATTTTAAAAATGGCAGTACACTTAGATAGAGTTAATGATAAATATTTATTCGAGTTAACTAATAAAAATGGACATCAAGTTTTTCTTGACAGAAAATATTCTCCTGATTATGATGTTAAGGGAGTTAGCCCAATGGAATTATTATTAATGGGTGTTGCAGGATGTAGTAGCATTGATATTATCTCTATTCTAGAAAAACAAAAATTGAATCCTGTATCATATAAAATGGAAGTTGAAGGAGAGAGAGAGTCTACACCAGGGGAACCTTATAAAAAAATTCATGTGAATCTGTATGTTGAAGGAGATATTCCTGGCGAAAAAATAATACGTGCAGCTGCGTTAAGTTTTGATAAGTATTGTTCAGTATCAAAGAATCTAGAAAAGTCAACAATTATAGAACATTCTATTTACCTAAATGGATCTATAATTAAAAAATAGACTAAAAAATTTGTTTTTACGTGTACCTATTATACTTTTGTTCAGTAATGACAAACAATTTTAATTTTTATTATAGCTATTTTTTCTTTTCTAACCAGAAGACAGGGTAACTATTCTTTTAAAAGAAATTATAAATACTAGTCCTGTCAAATCAGGACTTTTTTTTTATATGAAAGTATCAATTCAAGGAATTAGAGGATCGTTTCACCATATGGTAGCAAATCATTATTTTGATTCATTTGAATTAAATGAGTGCTCAACTTTTGAGAGTCTTATAAAATCTGTAGTTAATAAAGAATCTGAATATGGAATTATGGCTATTGAAAATTCAATTGCAGGCTCTATACTTCCAAATTATGCTCTTATTGATGAATATAATTTATCAATAACAGGGGAATACAGCATAAGTATTGATCATAATTTTATGTGTCTTCCAAATCAAAATATTAATGAAATTAAAGAAGTTCACTCTCATCCAATGGCACTATTGCAATGTTCTAAGTTTTTTAGTAATTATCCTCATATTAAATTAATAGAAAGTGAAGATACAGCTCTGTTTGCTAAAAATATAAGAGATAATAACATTAGAGGTGTAGGAGCAATTGCAAGTTTAGAAGCATCTAAAATATATACTTTACAAATCTTAGAAACATCTATCCAGACTATCAAAAACAACAAAACTCGATTTGTGATTCTTGAAAAGAATAAAAAAAATACTCTTGACTTTGACAAGGCTGCTCTTAAATTTATTCTTGATCATAAAAGAGGAAGCTTGGCAACAGTATTGAATATGATGAGTGATTGTAATCTGAATTTAACAAAGATTCAGTCTTTACCTGTAATTCAAACTCCAGGTAAATATGCATTTTTTGTTGATATTACTTTTAAATCAATTGAAAATTATAAAAAAGCAATAAAAATTATTGAATTAATGGCTCAAGAGTTTAAAATTTTAGGAGAGTATAAATTTCAAAAATCATGAAAATTGGTATAATTGGTTTAGGTTTAATAGGAGGATCAATTGCCTTGAAATTAAAAGAAGTAAATAATAAAATTATTATTTATGGTTTTGATCAGAATACAGATTCCATTGATTACTCCTTAAAGAATAATATTATCGATAAGAGATTTAATCCTGATTCATTAATAGATTTTGATTATATATTTCTTGCAATACCAGTTGAATCAATTAAAAAACAACTAAAAATTATTTTAGATAAAATATCCAAAGAAACATTAGTTATTGATTTAGGATCAACTAAATATCAAATTTGTAATTCAGTTAAAACACACAATAATCGAAGTAGTTTTTTAGCTGCTCACCCTATAGCTGGTACGGAATTTTCTGGACCTTTAGCAGCTCAAAAAGATTTATTTAATAATAAAGTAATGATTTTATGTGAAACTGAAAACACAAATCCATCTCTACTTTTAAGTGCAATCGAAATTTTTAAAAAATTAGGAATGACTATTAAGACAATGGATTCGTTAGAACATGATAAACATATTGCTTATGTATCCCATTTGTCACATATTTCCTCATTTATGTTGGGTAAAACAGTAATGGACAAAGAGGATGATGAACAGACAATTTATGATATGGCAGGAAGTGGATTTGAATCAACTGTAAGGTTAGCAAAAAGTTCTCCTGAAATGTGGTCTTCAATTTTTATCGAAAACAAAAATAATATTATTGAATCTCTTGAGGAATACATATTAAATATTAATAATTTTAAAAAATTAATAGAAAGTGGTGATCAAGAAAACCTTAATACCGAGATGAAAAAAATTAATGGTATAAGAGAAATTTTAAAAGGAATTAAATAGAAAATATGGAAAATAAAAAAGAATATAGAAATTGGCTTGAACAGATGAACTTAGATCATCCTCTGGT
>Ga0213862_10001397_pt1 | contig 10125 bp, 8 predicted proteins | sample PICome_7_FD_160092 | JGI IMG/M metagenome (GOLD analysis project Ga0213862, IMG submission 160092) | Coastal seawater microbial communities near Pivers Island, North Carolina, United States - PICO266 | ecosystem: Environmental > Aquatic > Marine > Coastal | place: USA: North Carolina | collected... | reverse complement strand
TTTTTTAGGCGAAGAAAAATCATTGACTAGCGAAAGCTTCCAAGGCAGTTTGCTCGACTTTCCTCAATTCACGCGTCCCGCAGTGTTTCGAGATATGTTAATTCCGGAGGTTCTTTTGTCCGGAAACCATGCAGAAATCGAGATGTGGCGTCAAAGGAAACGGGAGGAAAGAACGCACCAGCGAAGACCGGATTTACTAGAGGACTAATATAATGAACCAGATTGTTAAAGATTTGAATCAAAACCAACTCAAGACTGACATTCCCCCTTTCAAGGTAGGTGATGGTGTTAAAGTGCACACGTTGGTGAGAGAGGGTGACAAGCGTCGCGTCCAGATATTCTCTGGTATCGTAATCGCACGAAAGGGTTCGGGCATTCAGGAGGCATTCACGGTTCGTCGTATTTCCTATGGTGAAGGCGTTGAAAAAGTGTTCCCGGTCCACAGTCCCAACGTTTCCAAGATCGAGATCGAGAAGGAATCTAAGACAATGCGTGCCCGCATGTATTACCTTAGGGGACTCGTTGGCAAGAAGGCCATGCAGGTGAAGGAAAAACGCCTGGCCCGCGGTCACTGATATCTGCCCGAATGTTTGATTTTAATCAGGCTGCCCGTTTGGGCAGCCTTTTTTGTGCTCGGGATCGTCGCTGCCTCAATTCCCCGTGACAGGATTAAGCGGCCATTTTACCCTTGAGCCCTTGGACAGGCAAGATAGACGTGGGGCCTTCGAAACCTTGTTCGAATTTTCGCAATCTGACATGAATAAAGACATCCTTCAAATAGCTGCCAATCAAGCCCGCGGGCTCGCCATCGATGCGGTTCACGCCTGCCACTCAGGACACGTGGGCTTGCCACTCGGATCAGCCGAGATTGGCGCGGTCCTGTATGGGCACGCACTGAGTGTTAATCCGGACGAGCCGCATTGGCTAAATCGCGACCGTTTCATCCTCTCGGGCGGTCATGGAAGCATGTTCCTCTATAGTTGGCTACATTTGGCGGGATTTGATCTGGATTTGGAGGAACTCAAGAATTTCCGCCAGCTTCACAGCAAGACTCCAGGGCATCCGGAATTCAAGGAAACCGCAGGGGTTGAAAGCACAACGGGTCCCTTGGGACAGGGAATTGGCAACGCGGTTGGGTTTGCCGTCTCCCAGAAAATGGCGGCAGCAAAATTCAACACGGACACCCACACTATATTGGACAACCACATCGTGGCCTTGGCGGGCGATGGTTGCATCCAGGAGGGAGTTGCTCAGGAAGCGTCTGCGCTCGCCGGGCATCTGCACCTCGATAATTTGATTGTTTTCTATGACAGTAATGACGTCACGCTCGATGCGATGGCGGATAGGTCACAGAGTGAAGACACCGCTATGCGATATGAAGCGTTGGGATGGGGTGTTGTCACAATCGATGGACATGATCTCGATGCCGTGGCAGCAGCGTTTAGCGATGCCAAGGCAGCGAAGGGTAAGCCTCAGTTGATTATTGCCAAGACCGAGATTGCTCGAGGGATTCCGGAAGTTGCCGGGACGAGTGCTGGTCATGGGGAGAGCGGCGCGATCAAGCATTCTGAAAACGCCCACCAGATTTTAGGTCTCCCAGAAGAGCGTTTCCACGTTTCCGAGGATGTTCGAGCTTATTTCGCTGAACTGAAGCAAGCACGTACTGAAGTTTATAATACTTGGAAAACGACCTATGATGAGTGGTCCGAGGCCAATGGCGAGCTAGCAGCTGCGTTGGAGGCGGGAGCGTCAGCTCCGGTGGACGTTGACGATCTTTTGTCGAAAATTCCGGTAGCCGAAGCAGACGCGAAACTGGCAACGCGAGCGGCAGGGTCGAATGTCCTGCAGCCTATCGCGCAGGCCTGTCCCGAATTGATTAGCGGTTCTGCGGACCTCCACGGATCTACGAAGAACTACATTAAAGACGGAGGCGATTTTCTGCCTGGAAACGACTCGGGACGAAACTTGCTCTTTGGGATTCGCGAGCACGCCATGGGCGCCTTGCTCAATGGGGTGGCTTACGATGGGATTTGGAGAGCTTCGGGAGCGACCTTCATGGTGTTTGCGGATTATCTGCGACCTTCGATCCGATTGGCTTCCTTGGCGGGTCTTCCTGTGATTTACATTTTTACCCACGATTCGGTTGGAGTGGGTGAGGACGGTCCGACACATCAACCGGTTGAAACGGTTTCCGGTCTAAGAGTCATACCCAATCTGGACGTGATTCGCCCTTGTGATACGGAAGAGACCGCGGGAGCGTTTGTGGCGGCCATGGAGCGTCAAGACGGTCCAACCGTACTTTCGCTCACGCGGCAAGGTGTGCCCAATATTAATACGGTGACTTCTGAAGAACGCCGCCACGGAGTTCTCAAGGGAGGGTACGTGATAAAAAAAGAAACCGGACCTTTGGAAGTCATCATAATCGGAACCGGTTCGGAAGTGCAGCATGCCATTGCCGCAGCGGATGAAATAGGTCCCGGTGCCCGTGTCGTGTCGATGCCTTCAATGCTGAGATTTGATGTCCAAAGCGATGAATACAAAGAGAGTGTTTTACCTTCGTCCTGTACGAAACGGATCGCGATTGAAGCAGGCGTCACGGGGCTTTGGTACAAGTATGTCGGCTTGGAAGGAAAAGTCCTAGGAATCGACCGATTCGGTATCAGCGCTCCTGGAAATACGGTCATGGCCGAATTGGGAATGACGGGATCGAATGTTGTTTCGGCAGCAGGCTGATGAGGGCGAACGTCTGATTGATTTAATTGTTTGGCCTCATTCGCGTTCTGCGGCTGAGGCTTTTTTCCAGCCCATGAAACGCCATTTTTGTGAAATTGCTTATGCTTCTCCTGAATACGAAAAGGTGTTCTTGCTTCGCAACAAAATCCTGAGAGAGCCATTTGGGCTGGATTTCCGTATGGAAGACCTCTCTTGGGAAGCGTCCTCCCACCACTACGCGGTTTTTCAAGGGAATGAAGCCATCGCCTGCGTGATCGCCATTCCAGAGCGCGATCATTGTTATCGTATCAGGCAGATGGCGACAAAGAAGGAAATGCAAGGGCAAGGTATTGGCTCGGAGCTAATGAGAAAGGTCGAATCTGAATTGGCAGGGAAGGGCGGCGTAAAAATCAGTTTGAATGCACGGGTTACCGCGCTCGGATTTTACCAGAGTCTCGGGTATCATTCAGTTGGCGATGAATTTGTAGAAGTTACAATTCCGCATCAGAAAATGGAGAAGCGGCTTCAATGATCGATAATAGGAAAAATCAAGAGGGGATTCTGGCATGGTAAAGGTAGAAGCGTGCATTCGAGGCGACGCAGCTGAAGAGACTGGTCTATTTGCGAAGGCCGCATTCCAGGGCGGAGCGGATACCATCGAGCTTTGCGGATCGATGCACCTCGATGGTTTGACCCCGCCCAGAGAAAGTATTGAAGCGGCTCGATTGGCTTTTCAGCGTGCCGGACTTATGGTGATGGTGCGACCGAGGGGCGGAGATTTTTGCTACTCCAGTAATGAAATTTCGGAGATAAGCCGACAGATAGAAATCGTAGCGACCGCCAAAGCGGATGGAGTGGTGCTGGGTGGTTTGACTAGCAGGGGAGAAATTGACGTGCCTCAAATCGGACCGTTGATCGAGCTGAGCCATTCTTTGGGTTTGAAAACGACTTTTCATCGCGCTTTCGACGCGGTGAGAGACGTCCCAGAATCACTGGGTATCCTCATCCAATTGGGTATTGATCGAATTCTTACCAGTGGGGTGCCTTGGGGAGAATCGGGATCAGCCCTTGACGGGGTATTCGCACTCAACCAGCTTATACAGCAGTGTGCGGGGAGAGCGGAAATCGTTATCGGTGGTAGTGTCTCACCAGAAAATGCCCCGCTAGTTCTGAAGGAGCTTCAGTCTTGGAAAGGGGACTTATCCGTTCACGCGTATTCAGGCGTGATGGAAAACGATAAGACGTCTGAAAGGAAAGTCCGCTTGCTGGTTGACGCGGTGTCGTTATAATTTTCGAAAGACTAGAGCTCGCGAATTTTGAGACTGCGATAGCTTACCTCATCGTTATGGTTTTGAAGAAGGAGAAGTCCTTTTGCATCCATTCCAAAATTTTCGTACTTCTCATATTTGCTACGAGCCACGAGTGCATCGTAAATATTTGATCCGCGTTCGTATTCGACGACGTTAAAGCCGTTCAACCAATGTTGGACCGTTCCATTTGGAAAAGCAACGATACGACCATGATTCCAGCTGCCAATGTGAAGCTGGACTTTCCGGGTTTGGACTTCTTGATACCGGGGTATCAGATCGTACAGTGAAGCACTAGTGCGATTACCGACGACACCTTGTTTGGCGTCAGGGTGTAGGTTGTCGTCGAGTACCTGGTATTCCAATCCAAGATACTTCGCTGCTTGTCCGGGTTCAGCGAAGTCGGACACGAAGTATTTGACTCCGCTATTGGCCCCCTCTGTGAGTTTGAATTCAAAATCAAATTCAAAGGTGCCATATGCCTTCTTTGAAACGAGGTCCCCTACCATAGAACCGGCATGAATCATTAGCGTCTCATCTTTTACTTCCCAGTCTTTGTCGGAAAAAGCGTCTATCCCGTTGGCACTCTTCCAATTATTCGCTTTTCGACCATTGAAGAGAAGCGTCCATCCCTGTGCCTTTTCCGAGCTGCTCAGGGAATTGGGTTTGATGTTGCGAATGTAAATCCCCTCAGGTGGGGATAGTTTGGGCGACTTTGTATTAATTCTAATGTTACGCCAGCGGACTTTATAGCCTTCGTGTTCTGAACCTCTGATACTGTGAACTTGGAGCCCAATGAAACCAGAAATCGTTTTTTCATCTACAAGGTGCGAAACTTGATTCCCGTTGAGAAAAGTTTGTACCTCGTTTCCGACGCATTCGATGCGGGCGGTGTTCCATTGCTCGTTCTTAAATAAATAACGAGCTGGCTCGTTGTAACTGACTGGATACAGCCAGCCTCGATTCGCTTCATCGTAAATTCCAGCAGTCCACGCACGTTCAGCCGTATCTAATTCAAATTGGTAGCCGTAGACTCGGCCATCGGGGAGATCCGGATTAGGCTTAGTGTTACTGCGAAATTGAACACCTGAATTGAGGCCATCCTGGACCCACACTTCAAACTCCAGAACGAAATCCGTATAGGCCTTCTCGGTCGTCATAAAAGAGTTAGGTGTATTGGCGACACTGGTTCCCGTAACTTCCCCGTTTTTGATTTCGTACTTGGCAACGCCTCCAAGCTGCTCCCATCCCTCAAAGGAGTTGCCGTTCAGGAGCGGTTCCCAGTCGTCGGCGAAGGAAGCGAGTGATATTAGGAGGGATAGTTTAGTTGTTGTTAGGGTCCGGGTAAGCTTGTCCATACACGTGTTAGGATGTTGGCATATGACCGAACATCAAGCAGTTTGTCGTGTCGGTGGGCTTGAATAGCGGAATTGGCTTGGCTATCGCCTCGGGGCGTTGCCTTCATTGCATAATGCAATCTCCTCTTCACTCCTTTGTGCAGACCCGTTTGTCGAATGTGTACTGGTCCTTTTCAGACTTAGTCTTTTTGCATTCAGCTCGGAACTCATCTTGGCTGATACTTTGTAGGCAGGGTTTTGTTTCAGTTGCTAAACCGCTTCCTAACTAATAAACGGAGTGGCTAGCGGGTTTCGGAATCGGTTACCACCTAGGCTCAATACTTTACCTAGGTAACTAGGTGAATGAATTAACATTTAGCTGTATTAACCTGTACTGATTATGACAGGAAATCAGACGACGAGCACGTTTTTTCAAGCAGCCGGTAAGATCCCCAACCATCAACCACATGAAGCGGTAGGATCTCATTGCTAAAACCATTATCATCATCACATGACCGAAAATGTAGTTTACCGATCGATACGACCTCGTGACCTGCTAATTTTAATCGATACCCTCAACCCGCTGTTCGTCCTGAATACGGGTTGCCATTGCATCTATTGTTGGTCTGATGAACAAAACGTCCCGTCTGCAGAGCCGTGCTCGGCAGGACCCAAATCGAATAATTGGTCTAGGTATTTTCAAAAAGTGTTCCCTCTTCAGCAAGTCTATCAATATCAGGGGTCTTGACTACTTCATGACCGCAGCAGGCAATGGTGTCTCGCTGGTGTTCGTCGGATATGATAAAAAGCGTATTGAGAGGTAGTATATTGACCTAAGAAATAACCATTACAACCTGTACTCCAATCGGTAAGCGATTCGTCTCATAGTTTGCGATTAACGAAATCTATAGAAAAGAAACGCGGAGTTCACTCCCCTTAATCCAAAAATTGAAGTAAACGAGTTACAGAATCGCCAGAAAACAGTTTATAATGAAGTTTGTATATTCCAGCTGCTTGGTGAGTACTGTACGAATTTAGCAATTGGAATATATTGAAGACCTGCAGCCTGAAGTATTTTGAATTTTTGCTAAATTATCCGACTAATACATGTGATATTTTTATATAAAAAATTTATTTCCATATCATTATATTTTAGCTATTTCTTTTGATAGCCATGATAAATATCAGTAGTAATAAAAGCGGTCCTGCTACACCTAAGGTCGATCTTACTATTTCGTTGTGACGATCCGTAAAAACCAATCCACGTACAAATGGGTTAGCAGTCACATCGTATTTTTTATCTTTATTATTCATTCAATCGCGCTTTATTTTTTACCACAAAAAGTTAGTCAAAATCGGCAAATAGTTCATCGAATTTAGTAGCCGAAATAGTCTTAATTGATAAGAGCTGAACATTTTGATCTCCAGCAACGTAGATCGTGCTTGAGCCGTCGGCATTCACTGAGAATAGGGAAAGTGCGGCAACTAAGTCTAGGCGTAGTGTCTGTGCGGAACCTTGAATAATCAGAGTATCATCGCTACATTCGATTTTTTCCGCTAGAATTCTCTCACTATGAATAACTCCATCTGTTTCTAAAGTCGCAACAAATGTAATTGATTGCTCGTGAAGCAATTCAAAGAATTTCGTCATTTGCGAAGGACCCCGAGCGACTTTTTTGGCCAGCTTTGGAATGAATGGATAACGCTCTCGATCAGTTCTGATGTGGCACTTTGCTTCTTTTATCGAAGAAGCTGCTATAATCTTACCCCAATCTACCGCCTTTACTATTGGCGAGCAACAAATCTGTAAGACCTCCAAATTACGCTTATTTCGAACTTCAATTCGACCTGGAGATCCACAGCATTCGCAGTGCGAGACCCGAGCATACATACGATGATTAATTGTCCTATCCAACTGGAGGCTTTTTTCGCAGTCTGTAATTAGATTCGTACTTTCGATACACCGTAATTCTATTTTTCGCTTTCTGGCAATCAAGGTGGCGTTCGCATGGCGAGTTTGTAAATAGTACTCAGGTAAAAAGGTTAATCGACGAAACAGTTCTACAAAATCTGGCTTCAAAGCGATTAAGCCTTCATCGTTAGTCGCGATAATCAATCCACTGCAATCACGACTTATAGGTTCGGCTTCCTGGAATTCTTTTAGCGGGATTCTGATCATAGCTGAATTGAGCTAGAGTTGCTTTCGCTATATATCTGAGTAGATACTCGTATTTCAGGACAGAAACAGGCAATCCGACTGGCCAGTCTCCATATTCCATCGTTTAAAACAGCAATTTCCTTCGGAATTTTTAATAATATAGCCGATTCGGTCCCTCTGTTTATCTGAGGAGATCCTATCACGAGTGGTACATTGATACTAAGATCAATTGCACAGGTTTTAGCGATTTTTCCGAGGTCAAGCAGAGCTCGATCATCTGGAGCTAATATTTCGCACCGTATTGCAATAAAACGTTCAATCATCCCAATATTCTAGTGTATGTATTCCATTTTCTCCACTCCAAGAAGAAAAAATTATACCCTTAAAAGTATTTATTCTCTTAAGCCAATTAGTATGGCTAATATAAGTATTGGTCGGAATACCTCTAGTTTTTGGGGTATGATACACTTTTGAAGCAGTAACTATTAACTGCATTTGCGAACTCTTTTATTTCCCTTAAGCGGTGAGTCTTTTGTACAAGTCGTACAATTACATAAAAAACGGGCTATGCCTAAGCATAGCCCGTTTGCCTTTATTTTAGGAATAACTAATTGATCAGAAACGACCAGAAAGCCTAAAAGTCGCGTGAAACGGGGCACCAACCGTTACCTGTCCACTCCCGTATGAGTTCGGGAAATACAACTGATCTGTAATGTTTTCAAGATTAAGCTGGAATCGTAAATTCTCATTTACTGAGTAATAGGCAGCAACATCCAAGCGATCGTAGGAAGGTAGTTGGGTACTACCCTTACCAACCGTATCACCCTTATGAATATAACCAAGTCCTACGCTAAACTGATCATTAACTTTGAAGAGATTCCATACGGAATAACTATTTTCCGCGACTTCCGCTGGAACAGTTCCGTTAACTACGTTAGCTCCTGCTGAAATAAACCAATTTTCCGTAACACTTCCAGTTGCAGTAATTTCAAAGCCCTTTGTAGAGGTTTCGGTCACTGCGTAGTCACCATCCGCCACTGAGCCGGTTGGCTTAACAGCGTTAGAGCGATACAAAGCGGCAGTCATACTCAGCCCATTTGTGAGTTCGTACTTAACCCCAAACTCTGTATTTTCGTAAACGTCAGGATCGGTTTTCTGCTTTTTGCTGCCTTTCAAATCAGCATACTGCCCGCCACTTTTCGGTATGAATGACTCGCTATAGCTACCGTACAATGCGAGGTTTTCCTGGGCCTTGTAAACGAGGCCGAACCGAGGCGAAAACTCCTCATCAACTTTTGATGCACTCCCCCCAGAGTTGCCATAAACATCCACAACTGACAGATCAAAATCATCAAACCGTCCGCCGATAATCATGTCGAATTGGTCAGTTAACGCGATTTCGTCGCTGAAGTAAATTGAACTGACACTGAGATCAGCTTCCGTTTCGTCGTACTTTTCTGTTGTGAAATTAAAACTAGGGATGACTAACCGACGTGCTATTGGAACCGTAATTTTTTCTCCTTTGGAATTATTATCCAAGTTGTCTGTATCCATGTAAAAGCGATCATTGTCGTTGCTCGTGTCTATTTCCTCGAATCCGATAACGAACTTGTGACCAATACCACCTATCTCTTTTTCACCGATTAGGTCTAACGAATAGATGGTACTGCTCCTATCAGTCGTATCACGATAACCAGATAGAGTTACGCTGTCTGCTACAGCGTCATAGCTACTCGCATAAAGGTTTTGATATAGTTTTGAAAAGTCGTTGTCGGTGAATCTCAAACGGAGTTTAACGTCGTTTTCTAGCTGCTGGTCGACGGTCAGACTGAAAACCTTCGAGTCCAAAGTTGAATAATTCTCGTCGCTGTCGCCAAACGTTATATCCGCCAATGATTTAACCGGTAAACCACCCTCAGATGGTATTCCACGGTCAATGAAACGTTTATGGTCAAGACGCTCGAACGAAACGTTAACGTTCGTAGTTTCACTGAGATCAAAGTTAAAGGTTGGGTTAAAACCCTTATTGTCACCGAAGTAGAAATCACGATGGTTTTGAAGGTCCTCGAGGTAGGCATTCAGTCGAAAAGCTCCATTTGAACCAAGCGATAGGTTGGTATCCAGCCCCATATAACTCTCGCTCATATCATCCAGCGAAAGTGAGTAACTAGTAAAATTCTCACCTGCGATAGCTTTCTTTGTAACTCTGTTTATAAGACCACCTGTTCCACCGCGGCCAAAGAAAAGAGCATTCGCGCCTTTAAGCACTTCGACCTGGTCAATGTTATACAGTGGCCTGAAGTATTGTACATCGTCTCGAACGCCATCCACGAAAAAATCAGCTGTTGATTTTACGCCTCTGAACAAGATGTCATCTCGGTGACCTTCTCCCTGTCCCGCATCAATGCCTGGAGTGTAATCAGCAATGTCAGCCAACCCTGTTATGTCCTGAAGCGACATCATATCAGCTGTCAATATGGCCAAGCTTTGTGGAACTTCATTAATTGGGGTCGGCGTTTTGAGGGCATTAACCTCACTCGACTGCAAATACTCGCCTACAACAACGAAGTCATCCAGTTTTACGGTGTCGCTTTCTTGTCCATGCAAACTG
>Ga0213862_10001396_pt1 | contig 10127 bp, 9 predicted proteins | sample PICome_7_FD_160092 | JGI IMG/M metagenome (GOLD analysis project Ga0213862, IMG submission 160092) | Coastal seawater microbial communities near Pivers Island, North Carolina, United States - PICO266 | ecosystem: Environmental > Aquatic > Marine > Coastal | place: USA: North Carolina | collected... | reverse complement strand
CTGCCATGTGCATCTGTGTCAATTTCGATTAAATATCCGTTATCACCAATATTTACTCTGTTTTTGGATTCTTCTACCTTTTGACCAATTAAATAAGTTCCTTTATGTTCATTATTAATAAAAAGTTCAGTGTATTTTGCTTGAGGAACATAATCAAATCTTCCCATGTTTGCTATTTCACGAATTATCTTATTTCTAATCAATGAGATGTCTGAAATTTCAGCAAGAAGAACCCATTTTTTGTCTTTAGGCATATTTAATACCTCGGTTTTGTCTCCAAACTTTATTTGGTAAGGCTTTTTAGTGTTTACAGGACGGCCTATTCCTCCTTGCCACCAAGTTGAATTACCTCGCCCCTTAATTTTCATTTCAGTTGAAAGAATACCAGGAAGATCACCCATGCCAGTAATTGAAACATTACCTTCAACATAGTCCTCTTTTGAATCAATAGAAATTCCAGATGTGTTTACATGAATAATAGGTAAACCCGTAAAATCTGAAGGGTTATAAAACTCCGCTTTAATGGTTTTGGCATTGTCAATTGTAATTTCTATTGGGTTTTCAGAAATATTAGCATCTCCAGACCATTTTAAAAAGGCCCATCCATTTTCAGGTACCGCAGTTAATTCTAAAATTGTTCCACTATTATAATCAGTTGAAGTCCCTGCCTTGATAATTTTTTCATCAACAGATCCATTTCCTTCAATTTCAATTGTTAAAGGATATTGTTTTTTTTCAAATACTGCAGTAATTTCCTTTGGGCCATCAATAGTAATTTGAATTGGGTTTTGGGAATTTGTCAGATCACCTTTCCATTCAACAAAAACCCATTCGCTTTCCGGATTAGCAGTCAATTCAACTATAGTTCCGCTATTATAATCTGTTGAAACCCCAGCCTTAATAATTTTTTCTTCAATATTTCCTTCCCCCTCAACAGAAACATTTAGAGCGTATCTTTTTTTTATAAAAATAGCCGTAACCGATTTGTCGGAATCCATTACAATATTAGTTGAGGTATTCGTTCCAGAAACACCAGACCATGCAAAAAAATTATATTCTTTTGAAGGAGTAGCATTTAACATAACGGTTTCTCCCTCTTCAAATTGAGAGGTTTCTGGAGATAATGTTCCCCCATCTACTGGATTAGTTGAGGTTGTAAGAGTGTAAAGGATAGGGTCCTCTGTGCAAGAGCTAAAAATAAACAATGCGAATAAACAAAGTAGTTTTTTCATTATTAAATAAACTATTGCTTAATGATTACACCATTAGCAACAAAAGAGATTTTAAATTCAGGGGCTATTATTTTGTTGATTTCTGTTTTAGATTTTCCGGCATCTTCAGCAAAATGTCTTAATTTTTCTACACTAATAGTATCTTGTTTAGCAAAACCTTCGATTATTGCAGTCTTATTTTCAAGACCTTGTTTGGGAACAAAAAAGCCATAATCTTTAAACATTACTTGTATGGTGTCTGATTCAACTTTTACTTGCATCCAACAACCTTTTTTTGGACAAGAGGAAAGAACTGTACCCTGAACCTTTATCAATGAATTTTCATCAATTTGGCTCAGATCAGCAAGACCTTTTGAAGAAATTTTTTCACCATAATAGTTAAGGCTATTTTCTTCAGAAACTTCTTGAGAGATGCATAATAAAGGAGCTAATATTAATACTAGAAGTAAACTTTTTTTCATTTTTCAAAGATAACCAAAAAGGTCTTTTGTGGACTTATAGTGTAATAAAATATAAAACAGTTGGAATAAATATAATTGATGAAAGGATATCTAGCCAATTGGAAACGTTTTTTTGAGAATGCCAATAGGCCAAAATTATTAAAGGAATTTGAAATGGCATTCTAATTAGGGCCTGGGTTTTTGTTATACCCAACAGCTCTCTTGGAACCTCAGAAATATACAAGTAAATGTTTGCAGGGAAAACAATCAACAGTAAAATGACAATAAGAATAGCCCCAATCTTTCTTGTAGATTTTGATAAAAGCATGAGCCCTCCAAATATTTCAATTAGTCCTGTAAAATAAATAGCAAATTCTTTAAAAGGTATAAATGGCGGCATGATATTTAAAAAGTATTCTAGGCTTGTAAAATGTTTTATACCAATTATAATATACATTACACTAAGTATATATATTGTGATATTTTTATAAATTGGCAAAAACTTAGCCAGAGTGGATACCATTTATTTGCAATATAGGCTTTTTAACCTAAAATTTAATTTATTTGACCTTTACTAAGAATAGTTTATTATAAAAGAATTTATTGTTTTTCAGTTTAAGAAAAGGTTTTTGTATATTAAATAAAAACAATTATAATGTTATGAAAAAATTACTTTTATTAATGACATTAGGGCTATTTCTCTCGTGCTCTAATGTTCAACACTCAGATTATGAGAGGAACCTTGAAATTACTAAAGAGTGGTTTGACACTTTTGGTAACGAAGACCTTGAGGCTACAATGTCTTATTTTGCTGATGAAATTGAATATCAAAGCGCTTTTTATGGTGGTCCGCTGATGAATAAAGCTGAGACCAGAGAATACTACAAAGGCTGGCATGATGCAATGGAAGGTATAACATATGAAGCTCAAAACTATCTTCCGGGAGTTGATCCTGATACGGGCTTGTTAAATGGTAGTGTTAGAACTTATGGACATTGGTCTGGAACTAAGTCTGATTCTGGCAAAACCTTCAAGGGTTTATGGTACCATTATTTAACATTTGATGAAAATGGAAAAATTATTAATGGTGGTGATTTTGGTGATGCTACTGGCTTAATTATGTCAGTAATGCCTGATCAAGAATAAATTTAAAATAAACCCCTCTTCTGGAGGGGTTTTTAAAGTTTTTTAATCTGTTAATTTTCTCATTATCCATTCCAACGGTCCAGATTCTTTATGTTTTTTCCAAACAACCGCAAATAAAATGCAAATCAAACTGAATCCGAGGGCATAAATCATAGAAAACTCAATAGAATATTCTCCCATCTTAGAAGGGTTTATTGCTTCTATAATTCCCATTCCGATAATGACGTGTGCTACATAAAAAGTCAGAGCTAATTCCCCTGTTTTGTTTAATGCGTGAATGATTATATTATTTTCAAAATGTTTAGCAATTATTATACAAGCTGTAATTATAGCGAATGCTATTGAAATACCGTTGAACATATAAATTGGTAATGGTGGCATCGGGTTAGTTCCAAGAATTTCAGTTAATTGTTTTGCAGATTCTTGATTTCCTTCTGACAATATTGAAATGGAGAAATAGGACAAAATTTGAATGGAAATAAAACTGATCATACTAATCCAAAATGTCTTTTTTATGAACTTATCATTATTCAAATCTTGTTTTCCAAACCAATAACCAAATAACATAAATGAAGTCCAAGGAATTACTGGATGAAAGCCATTAAAAAAAAGATTTCTTATAAATCCATTGATTGTCCAAAAACCTTGATATTCTAAAGTTTCAAAATTCCAACCTATTTCATAATTCCAAAAAGGCAATAGCATTGGAAAAACAATAATTAAAGAAATAGCTGAAATTATAATAGTTCTTTCCTTACTTGTTAATAGCAAGATGATAATTAGCATATAAATACCATAAAAATGTAGAATATCTGCTGGCCATATTGTGATATATGAAATTCCAATAATGAATAAAAACAAAGCTCTTTTTAGAATCTTATTTCGGACAATTTTTAATTTAGATTTGTCATTGTTTTTAATTGCTGAATTTGTCATTAGGGCAAGTCCAACACCTGCTAAAACTACAAATGTTGCTGCTGCTTTTCCGTCAAATATACCTGCAAAGGACTTTACCCAACTTAGCCCATTTTCGCCGATGACAATCTTGAAATTTACCACTATCATTCCCATAACTGCTAAAGCTCTTGCTACATCAATTCCTATTATTCTTTTTTTCACGGATGGTTGTATTAAATTATGCAGAATGTTTTGTACTATTTGTCATTGTCTTAACAATATAGACAATAAAAACAAAAAACCCCTCAAGAAGAGGGGTTTTAAGGGTGGTCCCACCTGTACTCTAACCTTTTTAGTATACTGCTGATAATCAGTGTTTTATAAATTTTGTTTACCCTCTAAGAGGGATAAGTTAACCCTCCAAGAGGGATAGGTTATATTGTTCAAAAAGAAACATTAATCATAATCGGTATCTCAAATATTAATTTGACGTCTAAATGACGTATTTTATTAATACTTTTTTGATTTATTTTGTCATTTATGGAATTAAGTAAAAGAATAAAAGAACTTAGAATTAACAAGGGGTTAACTCAAACTGATCTTTCTGAGAAATCAGGTATTTCATTGAGAACAATTCAAAGAATTGAAAATAATGAAGTTTCTCCATCAATTTATTCTTTGAAAAAAATTAGTAAAGTTCTTGACGAAGATTTGAATTCTTTTAACAACTCTGTTTCAAATAACAAACCGGTACTTAGAAGAACTTATGGACTTGTTCTATTTGGAGTCATCTCAGTTATAATTGGTTTTTATCTTTTTATAACTGAAAAAAAATTACCCCCACCTCCACCTGATTATTGGAAACAAGTTTATCAAGAATTGAAAACTTCTGATGGGGGTTATATCAAATATTATGATACAAACTGTTATGGTTCAGATGGAACAGATTGTGACATCATTGTTTTAAAGTATTTAAATGATAATATCCAATGGAAAACTACAATTGGAGGGAATTCTTGGGATTATGTTGAGGATATTTTAGAAGTAGAAGACGGTTACTTAGTACTCGGACAAACAGGTTCTTATGGTGTTGGAAATAATGATGTTTACCTAACTAAATTAGATTTACTGGGTAATGAACTATGGTTTAAAACATATGGTGATTCTTTAAATGATTATGGGAGGGTAATTAATCCATCAAATGAAAATAATAATGAATATATAATAAAAGGGGAAAAACAAAATTGTCCAAAACCTAATGATTGGGAAAATTGTTATATGGAAGAACTTGTAATTAAAATAAACGGTAAGGGAGATAAACTTTAAGATAGTTTTGAATTACTAATTTAAACTCCAAACTTATCCCTCCATTTATCCCTCTTTTTGTGAATTATGTCAAAAAAACAAAAAACCCCTCTTATCGAAGGGTTTTAAGGGTGGTCCCACCTGGGCTCGAACCAGGGACCAACTGATTATGAGTCAGCTACTCTAACCAACTGAGCTATAGGACCTTTTCATTATTAGTATAATGATCGACAAATCTACTAATAATAAATATTTTTTCATCAGCCTTGTTAAACTTTTTTATATGTATAAGCCTTTCAAGAAAACAGAAGAAAAGACTTAAAAAGTTCATAACAAAATAACAAGTTAATCATCAGATTTTCAATTAATTATAAAATTTATTGTACTTTGATTTTACACTAAAACAATATATTATGGAAAAAATTATCAATTTAATTCTTGATTTCCCTCAAATGGTAAATCAAAAACTTCCAAAGAATTGCTTCAATGAAATGATGGATAACTCAGAAGGCTCAGTAAGTGACTGGACTGGCAAGATATTTAGAGTTGGAGCACTAATAGTTCTTGTAGGAATGCTCTTATCTGTTATTAAAGCAGGAGGAGATGCTTTAAATAGCGGCGAGGGTGTTGAAAAATTAGCAGCAGCACTTTGTACTGTAATCTTAATTTATGCAGCATTTCCTATAGCTCAAGTAGTTAGATCCGCAGGAGATTCTTTGGCAGCTTCTAAAAATTCTATGGTAGATTTCTTCTTTAAAGATTTTATTGTAGCCAATATAAAAGCCCTTGGGCATATTACTGCATTGGCAGCATTATTTGGGGCAATTTGTTCTACAGTCGGATGGGTCTTAGGAGCTGATGGGATGTCTATAAGTGCTGATCTTTATGATAGTTTTTCATATTCATACGCCTTGCCTGTTGATGCAATGGCAGCATTTATGGGTATGTTAGGATTAGAGTTTGTTGGAGGATTCATAGCTGATTTTTTCAGCTGGAGTGTTACAGCCGGTGAAGTTTCAGGCTATAATCTTGATAGTGTTGTTGTTCTGGGATGGGAATTTGTACAAGTTGTAATTATTTTGGCTCAACTGTATGTTGCCTTGGCTTTCTATCACTTCTTTTATGGAATTTTAAGCTCTTTATTTAACTGGATAAAAAGTCCTTATCTTCCTTTCAAATCAAGTTAATATTAACCAAATAGTATTATATTAAAAGCCCTAGATTTGTCTAGGGCTTTTTAGTTGAAATAAATTTTAAAGTTTATTCAGACTCTTCGTTGGAAGCAGGGAATTCTCTTTTAAAAACATAAAACATTTTGACAAGCCCATCTTCAATATATGCATCGGAAATATTTCCTGAACTTGATTCAACACCGTCAATAGTGAGTGTTAAGGTATGCCCATTAGTAACCCATGTCCCAGGTTGTTCTTCCATATTAGTATTTAGAGGCACAGAAAAATAAGTACTCCATTTTGGGTTTGCAGCGGCAAACCATTGTGATAAAAATTCTTTATGGGCTTCTTTCCCTTCAATTACAGCTCCATCTGGGCCCCAAATTTTGATATCTTCAGCCTCTAAAGCCATTATGGCATCCATATCTTGATTGTTGTGAGCATCTAAAAATCGATCCCAAATATCGACAGCAGAATTATCTCCAAGAGAAAGCTCATAAGTAGCATCAGCAGTTTTTAGGTAGCCTGCCTTTTTTTCAATTTCAACAACTTCAGCATCTGGAGTCATTGAGTCAGCAACTTTTTGCACTGCAGTATTATTACAAGACGTAAATAATAATATGCTAAACACTAGGTATAAATTTTTCATAATATTTTCTTTTTTTTCTAAAGGTACTAAAACATACTAATCTAATTTTAAAGATTCAATAATTTATCCTAATTTAATATTCTTGTAATCCAACAAATCAAAATCAATGAAAAGAAGAGAATTTGTTTTAAAAAGCTCCTTATTAACCACTTCAATCTTGGCCCCTATGTCTTTAAGTTCATGTAATAATCCACTTTCAAAAAATAAGATAGGAATTCAATTATATTCTTTAAGGGATGAGATGATAAAAAACCCTAAAGACACTTTAGCTAAAGTAGCCTCATTTGGCTATAAATATATTGAAGGCTATGAGGGCGATCTTGGACTTTTTTGGGGAATGAGTAACATTGAGTTTAAAAAATATTTAGATACTTTGGGGCTAAAAATGATAGCAAGCCATTGTGGAGACACTAATAATTTGGAAAGTTTTAAAACTAAGTGTGATCAAGCAGCTGAAGTAGGGATAGATTATTTAATATGTCCGTGGGCAGATGGTGAACGATCTATAGCCGGATTCCAGCAAATTGCAGAAACTTTTAATAAATGCGGACAGATTGCAAAAGAATCTGGAATCAAATTCGCTTATCATAATCATGATTACTCTTTTAAGAAAATAGATGGCGTCTATTTACAAGATATTTTAATGAATGGTACAGATAAAAATTTGGTTGATTTTGAAATGGATATTTATTGGGTTGTAGCCTCTGGTGAAGACCCAAAATTATGGTTTGATAAATATCCCGGTAGATTTACTCACAGTCACGTCAAAGATTATAAAAAATTGCCTAATAATAAATATGAGTCATGTACCCTTGGAAGAGGTTCTATAGATTTTCCTTCTATTTTAGCTTATGGTAAAGAAAAAGGACTTAAGTTTTTTATAGTTGAGCAAGAAGCCTATACAGGGACTTCACAATTAGAATCAGCAAAAGACAATTATAACTACATGTCTGCCTTAAAAGTTTAAATAAGAATTTATATAATCAATTGATTGGTTTACTACGCTTTTTAGATCTTTAGGTAAAATGTTTTCCTCCCACGGATGTTTGGATCCAAAAGTGTGTCCCCCGTTTTTTATTATAATTAGCTTATTGTTTTTATTCCATGAATGAAGATCGTATCCTTCATTAATTTTTACAGCTTTATCTTCGTCTCCGTGAATAATCAAGTAAGGAATTTTCAGCATATTAACTGCAGATTTTACATTGAATCTTTTGGCATTATTTTTAAAATCTAAAAAAAATTGAAAATAATGTGGCATTTGCTGTTTAGTTCTTTTATTTTCAATGAACTTAACTCCGCTGGATTTCCATGATTTAAACTCATCAGAGCCAATGTTAAAACGGCTTTCAAAGTCACTTACTCCAGCCCAAGAAATTAGTCCTTTAATTTTTTCATTTTCAGAGGCTTTAATAGCACATGTCCCTCCCCCTCTACTATGGCCAATTAAAAAAATATTATTTAAGTCAATATTTTTAAAAACTGATTTTTCACATGAAATAAAATCCAGAACTCTTTCTATATCGTTTAGTTCGTGACTAAAATTATTATTACCAAAAGCCTTAAGATCAGGAAAATCAATTGGATTTTCCACCGTTCCTCCATTATGCGAAAAATTAAATTTAATGAAGAAAAAATTTTTATTCGCAAATTCTTTCCCTACTAAATTCCACGCTCCCCAATCTTTGAACCCTTTATAGCCATGACAGAAAATTACAATTGGCATTTTTTTTGACCCTTTTTTATAAAAAAAATCAACTAGTATAGGCTTTATTCCTCCTTTTTTAAGTACTATGTTTTTAACTACTTCCAAAACTTATTTTTTTTTAACTAAATTTAAAACTTTAATAGCTCCATTATGAAAAAATTTTTAGCAATATTCTTATTTTTTATTTCAGTTAGTTCTTACGGACAATCTAATACGGTAGACAAAATAATTGAAGAAGCAACTGAAAACTCACAACTTGAACAACTGGCCCATGAGCTTTTTGATCTTATAGGCCCTAGATTAGTTGGAACACCTCAAATGAAACACGCTCACGATTGGGCAGTGAAAAAGTATGAAACTTGGGGTATGCCTGCTCGACTTCACCAATGGGGAGTTTGGAGAGGATGGGAAAGAGGAATTACTCATATTGACATGTTAGAGCCAAGAGTTAGAACTCTAGCGGGGAGACAACTAGCATGGAGTCCGTCAACATCCAAAAGAGGTGTGACCGCTGAAGTTGTGAAAGTACCAGAAATTCAAGACAAAGCTGAATTTGATCAATGGTTAAAGACTATCAAGGGTAAATTTGTTTTGGTTAGTCAAAATCAAATAACAGGAAGGCCCGATTATCAATGGGAAGAATACGCTACTCCTGAATCTTTTGAAAAAATGAAAGAGGACCGCGATAAAATGGCAGAAAAATGGTTTGCGAATTTTAGAAAAACAGGATACGGATATAGAGATATAAACCAAGCTTTTGAAGATGCTGGTGCAGTTGGCTTAATTTCAAGTTATTGGTCAAAAGCGTTTGGAGCAAATAAAATTTTTAGCGCAAGAACTGAAAAAATTCCTAATGTAGATTTAAATCTTGAAGACTACACAATGTTATATAGAATGGTCGAAAACGGAACAACTCCAAAGGTTAAAATTACATCAACTTCAAAGGATTTAGGCGATATGCCAACATTCAATACTATTGCACAAATAAAAGGAGTTGAGAAGCCAGAGGAATATGTTATTCTTTCAGCACATTTTGACTCATGGGATGGAGGACAAGGTACAACTGATAATGGAACAGGCTCTCTTGTGATGATGGAGGCAATGAGAATTTTGAAGAAGATTTATCCAAATCCAAAAAGAACTATTATGGTTGGTCATTGGGGAAGTGAGGAACAAGGGCTTAACGGTTCAAGAGCTTTTGTAGAGGATTTTCCAAAAATTGTTGAAAATACTCAAGCGGTTTTTAACCAAGATAATGGAACGGGAAGAGTGGTTAACATTAATGGACAAGGGTTTTTAAACTCTTATGATTATCTTTCTGACTGGCTTTCTGAAGTTCCTCAGGATGTTAAAAAGCATATTAAAACTGATTTCCCTGGTAATCCAGGCGGAGGAGGAACAGATCATGCTTCGTTCGTCGCTGCTGGAGTTCCAGCATTTAACTTAAGTGCTTTGGATTGGGCGTATTGGAATTATACTTGGCATACTAATCTAGATACCCATGATAAGATTGTATTCGATGATTTGAGAAACAACGTTATTTTAACAGCTATTCTTGCATATAAGGCTAGTGAGGAT
>Ga0213862_10001395_pt1 | contig 10131 bp, 5 predicted proteins | sample PICome_7_FD_160092 | JGI IMG/M metagenome (GOLD analysis project Ga0213862, IMG submission 160092) | Coastal seawater microbial communities near Pivers Island, North Carolina, United States - PICO266 | ecosystem: Environmental > Aquatic > Marine > Coastal | place: USA: North Carolina | collected... | reverse complement strand
TTAAGTGGTATAAAAGATTCAAAATATGATAAGATAATATTAACTCGTCCAACAGTAAGTGTAGAAGATGAACAATTAGGATATCTTCCTGGTGAAATGGATTCTAAAATGAAACCGTGGATGGATCCTATATTTGATCAAATGATAAAAAATGCTAACAAGTCATTGATCGGACAATATAAAAAGGACGGATTATTAGAAATAATTCCATTAGCGTACATACGTGGAAGGACATTTGATGATTCGTTCATAATAGCTGATGAAATGCAGAATGCGACAATACATCAAATGAAAACTTTATTAACAAGGATAGGAATGAATACTACAATGGTGATAACTGGTGATTTGGATCAAAGTGATAATGATTTATTATCAACATCCGAAAATGGATTAGAAAATTTGTGTAATATTTTAGATAAAAATGAAATAAAAGAGATTGATGAATATATTTACAGAATTAATTTAACACATGATGATGTTATGAGATCAGAAATTGTGAAACAAATATTAAGATTATATGAAAATATAAAATGATATAATTAATGAATTACATCAGTATATTTAATATTTTTAATAATGGTATTAAATGTTAAATGATATGTTAACGAAAACAAAAGTATTATTAAGGAAAACATACAAATACTGTTCATTTTTATATATTAATCATTTATTTTTTATTTATAATAACTTACAGATATGAGTATACCTATTGCAAACCATGAAAGAACAACCATTTTAAGAGTAATATTTGAAGTATCAATATACACCCAGTTAAATTTCAAAGTGTTTACAAATAATATAGTTGAAAATGCACTTATAGCTATTTTTAGTAATAAATTACGTTTCTCAATTTCATGTTTTTTATTGAAAATATTTTTTTTATCTAAAATAGATTGTATATAATCAAAAACACTTTTATTAAAAACAGTAGTTATTCCAATAACTATAAGTAATTTGTATAAATTATCATTATCAAAAAGGCTTTTAAACCGATCTTCAAAATTGCTATATGATAATGTACGAATTCCTCTTGATGTATTAAATTTTTGTTGAACAAAAAATATATCCAATACATATGTAATAAATACAACAAAAATGTAATCAAAAAAGAAATTGATTTCTGGATATTGTTTTATAATTGAGTTGTTACTAGCAATATATACAATAGTTGTAACAATAATATTTACGAGAGAACTACGTCTATCAAAATTATCAAAAAACTTATAGATATGTTTATGATACATATTTAAAATAAAATAAGAAAATCTATACTTTTTCGGAATAATCAAATTTTGGCATAATTTGATTATTTGTAGTATCTTCAAGTAATGTTCCGATTAAACTGCTTTGATCTAACATATCTTGTACTGTACATTCTTGTGAATGACATACGGGGGTATGTTTTTGAGGTACAGACCATTTTTGATTATCTACCAACAACATATTTTTATCTAAATTTTTGTATTCCTTTGTTAAATCACAATGATATTTAAGTTGTTCTAAAGCTCGTTTATTTACTAGTTTTGATAATTTTTGATCTTTGTTATACTCTGAAAATTTTTTATAAAAACTACAAGTATTTTCATCTTCTATATGCATTTCGTTCTTAAGTTTGTTCATGATATTTTTAACAGGAGATGGTATTTTTTTTATGTGCTTTGTTTCTAAAGTTGATTTACCAACATCTGGTCTTGAGATTTTGAATTCAACATTATTAGAATTATCAATAAGAGAAACAGTGTCTTTTCTTTCTACTGTAGTGTGTATATTTTCATTTGTAGTTTTTATATCATCCTTATTTATTTTAGGTTCTTCAATTTCATATAATTCAGTGTATTCTTTATATTCTGGTGTGGCTTTAACATATGTAGTAAATTTGTCTTTTTCTTTATTCATGGATCTATATTTCATTAAAAGGAACTCTAAATGAACTGGGTCTTTTTCTTTATTTTCAGGCATTATTGAATCTAATAACATAGACATTTCAGTAAAATCTTGAATATCATTTTTTGCAGTTGCTGGAGCAAATGCAGAGTTATCTTGAATATCATTTATACGTTTATATTCAGAAGAATTCAAAAGTTTTTTATATAGATCTGTGCTGTCTATTTTTTTTGTTTTAATATCATTGAAATCAAGGTTAATTTCGTCTTCACTTGGATCTCGTTCTAATAACATTTGATAAGTGTCAATAATAGAAAAATATACTTTTTTATCATCTTCTGATAGATTATATGTTTCATCTTCATAAAACTGTTCAATAATCTTTTTTTGAATTTTTTTTGTTTGAAAATAATAAAAAAGAACAATACAAATAGCTATTATGAAAAAGATTAATAAGAGTAACATTTTATTCTATACAAATATATGTTATATAAAATTATCAGGTTAAGAATTTTGTACTGATTCCCATACTTTGAATTTCTTGGAATAATAATTTACAAGCGAAAGGAATTCTAATTTCTCCGAAATTTGTTTTATTAGTACATTCATTACAAATGTAAATGTTTGTGTTTGGGTTTACATTCGCTGTATTACCACAATGTTTACACACAAACATTCTATAGTTATCTGAACACTCCATAAATCGTTCCTTAAGAAAATGCATAGTTCCATGTCCCCAATTGCATTCTACTTCCATTTCTCCTAAACGAAGACCACCATCACGAGCTCTGCCTTCTGCTGGTTGACGTGTTAATAATACTACGGGTCCATTACTATTTCTAGAATGAATCTTATCACACACCATATGTTTTAATCTTTGATAATATGTTGGTCCTACGAAAATTGTTGTTTTAATTTGTTCACCAGTACGACTATTATACATTATTTCATTACCGTGCTCATTTAAATTACATTCATCGCGAAGAATATCACAAATTTCATTAATAGAAAGATTTGTAAATGGTGTAGCATTACCAACAACACCAAGTGTTGTACATGTTTTTCCCATTAATGTTTCAATAAGTTGTGCAATTGTCATTCTGCTAGGAATAGCATGAGGATTAATAATAATATCGGGTACTAGTCCGTCTTTAGTATACGGAAGATCTTCTTGATTATACATTACACCAATACTACCTTTTTGAGCATGATTACTACTTAATTTATCACCAATAGTTGGTTCTCTGAAATTTCTTATTTTGATTTTACTAAACGTATAACCATCTGCACTTGAGTTTTTAAAATATTTATCGTTTGCACAACATTTATCAATATATCCTTGTTCATTGTTTTTCATACTAACACTATTATCTTTATAAATGAACGAAGTACTTGTCTTTTGGTGCATTCATTTATCAATTATAATGTCACCCGATTCAACATAAATGTTTTCTTTCAAGAATCCAGTTTTATCTATTTTATCATAATTATTATGTTTTTTTGTAAATGAATCCATTTCAGATGGATTACAAAAGATTTCTTCTTCTCCTGTTGATAAATTTTTATTACATTGTTCTTTAATAGTTCTATAAAATGTAGATGTAAACAATCCTCTTTGCACAGAAGATCTATTTAGAATAATAGAATCTTCTTGATTATATCCAGTATATGTTGCAATAGCAACAATTACATTAGTACCACATGGCATATTACTAAGATTCAACACTGTTGACATGTTAGTTTTAACAATTGGTTGTTGTGGATAGTTTAATATATGTGATAAGGTATCTAATCTATCTCTGTAATTTGTAGCATAAAGTCCAATTGCTTGTTTACCCATAGCTGATTGATATGTATTTCTTGGTGCTTGATTGTGATTTGAGAATGGAATATTGCTAGCTAATACACCTAAAATTAATGAAGGATGAATCTCAAGATGAGAATACGACAATGGTAATCGTTCTCCTTTTTGTCCTTTAAACAAATCATTGTATGTCGGAGCAATCAATAAATTGTTACCTTCTTCACAATCTACAAATTCAATAATTGATTTAAAATCATTTTCGTTATTTGTTACCCCAGCAACTAAATTTTTGAAAGATACTTCTTTATTTTTGAGTTTTAATACATGATCTTTATTAAATAACAAGTTGTTATTGTTTATTATATACAAAGGTCGTACACATCGCCCAGCTTCTGTAGATACATTAATAGTATTTTTTAATATATCCCAACTAATACTTGTATAAATATTTATATATCCTTTTCTTTTATAATCAATCAAATTTGAATATAAATTTTGAGGATTTTCATGAATACCTACAATGTTTCCATTAACAATCACCCATGTATTTGAATTGAATTTATGTAAAATATCAATATGGAAATCAATAACACCAAACTCTTTCATATAAATATAAATCACTCTTGAATCACTTGATGTTGTAATAGTTGCTGTAATTGCAATATTTTTTACCAATCCTACACTACTACCTTCTGGAGTTTCAGAAGGACATATGATTCCCCATTGTGTATTGTGTAATTTTCTGGGTTGAATTAATTTTCCTGACTTTTCCATTGGGGTATTAACCCTACGTAAATGTGATATAGTTGAGTTATATGTTAATCTATTGAGTACTTGAGCTACACCTTGCTTTGCATTACTGTTCTTTATTCCCCAATTTCCAGTAGCTAATCCATATTTCAATCCTGATTCAATAGTTGATGGTTTTACAATTTTATATATATTTGTTTTATTGATCAAGTTTACCATATCATTAGATACTTTCCAACTACCATTATTCAATTCTTTATATATCATATTTTTGATATCTTTCACAACTTTACCATAATATTGTCTGAATAAGTTAGCCAACATGATTCCTGGTGTATCAACCCGTTTATTCAAATAACTATCTCTATCATCCATTGGTAATAATCCGATGTAACATTTCAATAATTTATTTACCATAAATCCTAAATATAACGCTTTCTTTTCCATATCATTACCAACATGTGGAAGAAAGTCTAAACGTAATATATCAAGAATGATATTAATTCTTTTTGATTTATTTTGCATAATTTCTTTAGGAAACCCGCTAATATTTAAGAATTTATTTAAATATTCCAAGGCATCATACTTTGTCATAATATGATTTGAATCTTCAATACTTCCCTTGAGATTTTCAATTAAAATTGCATTGTCATCACAATCAATGTCAAATACACAAAATCTTACAATATCTTTATCTGATTCAATTCCCAATGCACGAAACAGTATAAATAATGGTATATCTATACGAATATGATGAATATTAACACGAATCAAATGTCCGAATTGTGTTTGTTTAGTTGAAATCTTTAATGAAGTCAATTTAGGAGGACCAAAAATATTATCTGGTACTGATCTGATTTCTGCAATATGTGAATATTGAGATAATTTATTATCTAAAAATACATATGTTTTATTTTCAGCGATTCTATCATGACTGATAACAACTTTTTCATTTCCATTAATAATAAAGTATCCTCCGTAATCAAATTTACATTCTTTTGAGTTCGCATTGAAATGTGGATTCTGTAGAATACAATAATTTGAACCCACCATAATTGGAATCTTTCCAATATTTATGTTATTAATAATCTTCTTACATTCTTGTTTTACATTATTATTATCATACCACTTAATATTAATATGAAATTTAACATATAGATTTGAAGAATAACTAAAATTCCTTTGTCTAGCATCATTTGGTGTCATAATTCTTGTACTACCATCTTTTTCGTGAATGATTGGACGAGTTAAAACAGGATTTTTAACTTTTATGAGAATAGTATATTTGAAATCTTCTAATTCTGGCAAATATTTGTAAAATATTTGTAAGTTATTGAATCCTTCTATTGTTTGTTCTATTTTATTCAATATGAAATCATTATATGAATCTAATTGATGTTTTACTAAACATTTATTATCTGATTCTTCAAAATATGCTTTGATAACATCCCAAGTATACTTTTCAAATTCGTCGTTAGTAAATATGTTCTCATCATCCATCTGCATTATTCAAAGTTAAAATTGTTATACTAATTTAAGAGTAAAATCAATTTTTAAATAAAAAATAATAATTCTTTTTTAAGAATGATATATGATGATTATATTTCGTACACCAATGAATATACACAAAAGTATGGTGATAAAACAATAATTTTTATGGAAGTAGGAGGATTTTATGAAATATATGGTGTTAATAACGAACAAGAGTTTTCTGGTGCAAATATGGAAGAAGTAAGTAGTTTATTAAACATACAAGTTTCAAGAAAAAACAAAAACATTATTGAAAATTCTAGAACTAATCCATTAATGGCTGGATTTCCTAGTCATTCGGTAAAAAAGTTTATTGACATATTAATCAACAATAATTACACAATTGTGTTTGTTGAACAAACAACGCCTCCACCGAAAGTTGTTCGTAAAGTTACTAATATTTTAAGTCCATCTACATATATTGATAATTTGACATCATATATTGAAAATAAATTAATGATAATATATATTGATAAACAACAAGATTGGAAGACAAAAAAACTGATATATATATTGGGAATAAGTGTAATTGATATATCAACAGCAAAAATAAGTTGTCAAGAAATAACGATGGATGAATATTTACTTACAGAAGAAGTTTTACGTATTATATTATGTAATAATCCAAAAGAATTGGTAATCATAAGTACTATTGATGTGGACATTAATATAAATACAAACAATTTGAAATGTTATCATAACAAAATTGGTAAGTTAGAAACTAAATTTCTTGATTTGAATTATCAACAAGAAATCTTGAAAAGAATATATACAAATACTGGTTTGATGAACGTAATTGAGTATATAAATTTAGAAAAAAAACAAAATATATTAATCAGTTATGTATATTTACTTCAATTCATATATTCACATAACGAGAACCTTATTTGTAATTTAGGAAAACCCAATATTATAAATAATGAAAATAGTGTTATATTATCTGGAGATTCAATTAAACAATTAAATGTTATTGGAATGAAAAACTCATTATCTGATATACTTAATTCATGTTGTACTTCAATGGGAAAAAGAAAGTTCATTGACAATTTATGTCATCCGATTACCAACGTTAATCAATTGAACAAACAGTATGAAAATATAGATTTATACAAAAAAAATAAAAAATATGTCAAGATCAGAAATATATTAAAACATATTGTTGATATTCAAAGAATAATCAATTCTTCACAATTACATCCCCATTTATTTGCTAATCTATATTTCTCCATGGAGAAAATCAATGAAATTTTTGTATTTTTGAATATTGATAACAAACGAGTTGATGTATTTTTGAAAGATGTAAAAAATACACTAGATTTGACTAAATGTATGAAATACAATGTAAATACTATAAACGAAAATATTTTTGTAAATGGTATAAATGAAGAACTTGATAAAATAAGTACTGAAATAAATGATATTGAAAACTATTTTGATAAAATACGAAATAATTTATCAAATTTTATTAAGTTAGAATTTTCTGATAAAGATGGTATTTCATTAGTTTCTACATCAAAAAAATATAAAGATTTATTGAAAAATACAAATAATATATATGAACTTGAACAAACTAATTCCACAAAAAACAATGTCAAATTATTTAATGAAGATATTAATAAAAACAATGTTAAATATATATCATATAAAAGTATCATAAAAGAGCAAACTATAATTGAGTATGAAAATTACACGCAAAATATTATTAAAGAATATGAAGAATTGTTTAACTTTTGTATTTGTACTATAGAAGATCTTGATGTTATAACGTGCAATGCATATAATGCAGATAAATATTCATATAATAGACCAATAATTGAATCGTCGGATGCTTCTTTTGTAAATTTTACGAATTTAAGACATCCTATTATTGAAAGAATTCAAACAAATTGTGAGTATATACCTAATTCAATGATGTTTAACAATGAAACATGTGGACATATATTATATGGAATTAATTCATCTGGAAAAAGTAGTTTCATGAAATCAGTTGGATTAAGTTTAATAATGGCACAAGCAGGTATGTTTGTGCCAGCAGAATCAATGATATATTGTCCATATACTTCAATATTTACAAGAATTACTAATAATGATGATATTTACAAGGGTCAATCTACTTTTGTAGTTGAAATGTTAGAAATGAGAACTATATTGAATTTATGTAATAAAAATAGTTTAGTAATTGGTGATGAGCTTTGTTCAGGAACTGAATCAATTTCTGCAATTTCACTAGTTGCTTCGGGAATAATTCAATTATCCCAAAGAGGTTGTTCATTTATATTTGCAACTCATTTACACGAATTATCAAATATAAATGAAATTAAAGAAATATTGAATGTAAAAATAAGTCATTTGAACGTTATTTATGATGAAAACACTAATAAACTTATTTATGATAGAAAATTACAAAATGGACCAGGAAACACACTTTATGGATTAGAAGTTTGTAAATCACTTGATTTGAATGATGAGTTCTTACACAAAGCTAACAACATTCGTCAGCAATTATTGAATATTCCTACAAATATAGTTGAAAATAAAGCATCTATATATAATTCAAAAGTTTTAGTAAATGAATGTGGTATTTGTAAAAACACGGCTAATGATGTACATCATATAAAATTTCAAAAACTTTCAAACGAAAATAAAATAATTGACCACCATCATATGAATGCAAAGTTTAATTTAGTTCCTTTATGTATTAAATGTCATAATGATGTTCATTCAAATAAATTGAATATATTTGGATATTTACAAACTAGTAACGGAGTAGAACTACAATATAATAGAAACGAGACAGAAAGTCAAAATATTGACATTATTAAGAAAACAATTAAAGGATTACACAATGAAAGAAAAACACATAAAGATATTACTAAAATTATTCAGCAAAATTTTGATAAAACGTTTTCATTGTACAAATTAAGAAAAATACTTAAACAAATTTAAATAAAAAATAGATATTATGAGAAATATTCAGTGTTTGTTAAATGAATTGGGTGAAATGAATGTTTTATTAGAAAAATTACCAGATAGTAACGAAAAACAATATATGCAGAACTCATACGCAAAGCAACTAGAGGCGACATTATATAGTATAGAAAATAAATATTACAATAAGATTATTCTTCCAAAAAATGAAAACATTTCTACAGATTTACAAGAAGAATATATTAAAATGTACAAAAGTACATTGAAAACGTTTATGCCATTAATGATAAATCATATGAATACATTAAATTGTGAATAGATTATTTATATATTATTTACGATTTTATATAATTTTAGAAAGAAAAGTTCGTAATGAAAGATTGGTTTTGAAGATGAGATAATATTATGTTCTAATGTTGATATTTCGTGAATAACGAAATGTATAATATCATTATTTTTTTTATATTTTTCAAATACTATATTTAGAATATATTTTGAAATATCTGCTGAAGATATATTATATGCTAAAAACTTGAATATTATTTCACGAACTTTAATGATATAGCTTTCAATGTTTTTTGTTTTTTTAATAGAGTTGATAATAAGAGATAGTTCTTTTGATATTATATCAAAGTATGATGGAGTGTGTACATTAAGGATAAATGATGCTAAATTAAAAGTAGGTGATTCTATTTGTTTGATTATGTCTTTTTTCTTGATGACTGTTAAATCACAATTTTCCTCATAATACTTTAATAATTTTTTTTTGTGTTCAGAAGTATCCAAACGTATATTAAAAAATCTACTTTTAACAGAATCAATAATACGCGATAAGTTTGTAGATAGAATAATGAAAACAGTGTTCTTTTGATGATCAAGACAATTTACAAACAATTGTTGATTTGTAAATGAAAGATTATTGAAATTCTTTAATATATAAATATGCTTTGAATTGACAAGAACATGTGTATTTTTCACCAATTCCTTAATATATGTCATAAATGATGAAAAATTAGATAATGAGAACATATCAATAATATTAAAATTTGGATTATATTGAATATCTATGCCAGATATTTGTTTTGGAATTGTTTTGATATTATCAAAATTGAATTTTAGAATTTCGTTTAGATAAAGTTCATTTAAAAAACTATCACAACTGTAAATACTGAAATGTGAGATAATTGGAATTTCATAGTTATATTCAAAAATAGATTTAACATTGTCTATGAAAT
>Ga0213862_10001392_pt1 | contig 10140 bp, 7 predicted proteins | sample PICome_7_FD_160092 | JGI IMG/M metagenome (GOLD analysis project Ga0213862, IMG submission 160092) | Coastal seawater microbial communities near Pivers Island, North Carolina, United States - PICO266 | ecosystem: Environmental > Aquatic > Marine > Coastal | place: USA: North Carolina | collected... | reverse complement strand
GTTCACTTGCTTGGTTTAAGCTTCTCAGCAATATTGTTAGTAATTATTTATTCTAATTGGAATATTTATGGCTATTTACTAGCTAGTTATTCGTTTCTAATCTCTATTTTCCTATCTTATTTAGCGGCTAAAACCTTTTCTCAACTTTCATCAAGGAAATTAAAAAGTATATTTATAAGCATACTTCTCGTCATTAGTCTGATTTCTGCTTTTTTATTTTTAATACCTAGGTTAGAAAGGTGGCAACAAATAACAAGTGTTAATAATGAGCTTGAACAAAAATTAGATCAAAGCGTTTATTATTGTGCACAAGAAGGTACAAAATGGTTAAATCAGATTAAAGGTAATAAAAATAACATTCAATATGTTAACAACTACAAAGAAATTAATGAGAAAGTTTTTTACTTTATAAATGACTCATTTCAGTGTGATTACTTTACAAAAGAGTTATCAGAAAATTGTGTAGGTGATAATTATATTAACACTACTTCACAAAAATTTTATTTAATAAAATATACCTGTTTAAAATAATAACTGATAATTTGATCAAATAAATATAAAAATAAGTTCAAATATTTCTGTTTAAATTATATAGAATTTACATGTGAGCAGTCCAACAGTTTCTGTAATAATGAGTATCTATAATAACTCAGATACTTTAGATGTTGCTATCCAGAGCATATTAAATCAGACATATAAAGATTTTGAATTTTTGATTATTGATGATGGTTCAACAGATGACACCCAAAACATATTGGATAAGTACTCTAATAATGAAAAAATAATAATTTATTCGAATAAGAAGAATATAGGATTAACTAAATCCTTAAATATTTTAATTAAGAAAACAAAAGGTCAGTACATTGCTCGCCAAGATGCTGATGATGAAAGCCTGCCAGAAAGATTAGATTACCAGGTTAATTATATGAAGAAAAACCATTCAAAAGTCTCAACAACGATGGCATTTAAAGATGTGCGTAAATTTCTTAATATAACTCCTAAATTGAGATTCTTAATTCCAGTTTCTTTACAGATAAAAATTAACAACCCTTTTATTCACGGAACCCTTATGATTAAAAAAGACTTACTTGAGGATATTGGATTATACGATGAACAATTTTTTTATTCTCAAGATTACAAGCTTTTTTATGATTTAATAAATAACAAATATAAAATAGCAAAACTGTTTAAACCACTATATATTCTCAACACTAAAAATAATATATCTTCACTTAAAAGTGATGAGCAGCAATATTTTGCAAACTGCGTTAGAAAAGGTATAAATCCTTAAGTAATTCTTCTAAAATATGCATCAACAAATCTTATTTTATTCTTAATAAATTTCTGGTTACAAAAACCCAATAATTCATAGTTGTGATCTTCAAGCAGCTCAAAAATCGGACCAAAACTACCGATTTCATTTGTAATCTCTAATTTAATTAAGTTAATCATATTATTTTTCATCATATTTTGAGCTGATTGAAGGACTTCATATTCGGTTCCTTCAGTGTCTATTTTCAAAATATCGATATATTTTATATCATTTTCTTCACAATAAGAATCAATAGTTGTAACTTTAAATTTCTCTTCTTTTGTTATCCTACCCACAGGATTCTTTATGTTGTATTTGAAGGATGATTGAGAGTTTATTGAGTTTCTGTAAAAGGTAAATTCACCACTTTTGTTATCAATACCAAAGTTGTTCACTTTAACAGTTAGTTTAGAAAACTTTTTTTGCTGCAAAGTACATAACTCCGGTAAGGGTTCAAAAGAGTGAAATTCTAAAGCAGTCTTAAGTGTTCTATTTACAAATTCTATATAGCTACCAAGATTTGAACCGATATCGAAGATAACTCCACTTTCTAATCCAGTATCTAATATTAGTTTTTTTTCATTAAGGTTATTTTTACTTACATAACTTGAAATCAAAATCAAATTTTGAAAGATTGATAGAAGTTTGTTCATTTACATATTTTATACTTTTGTATGTAAAAAGAACTGTTTACAAATTAAATATTTTAACTAAAAATACCTGATCAATTTACAAATTACTTATTATTTTACTGATCATATCAGAAAATTCTGTTTCTGCACTCCAGCCTGTTGCTTCTCTAATTTTAGTTGGATCAGAAATTCTAGTTAATGGATCTCCTTTTCTTAGTAGCTCACCATTTATTTTTGTAATATCCAATAGGTTAACTCCTGTGACTTTAGAGACTTCTTCAATCATGTCTTTTACTGAGTTTCCAGAACCTCTTCCAATTACATATACCGAATCTATATCCTCAGATGATGTGTAAAGTGAAAAAATAGCTTTTGAAATATCATATGCATGAGTCCAATCTCTTATTAAATTTAAACTTCCAACCAACAATTCATTTCGACCAAGGTTACGGTAGTTAAAGGCAGTATTTATGATTTTTGGAAGTAAAAAATCTTTTTTTCTAAATTCTGATTCATGATTAAACATAATCCCAGAAACTATATTCCAATTATATGTTCTATATAAATCCTGGGTCTTTAAATGATTTTTATACTTGCTTTCTGCATAGGGAGATTGCGGCAACATAATTGACTCTTCATTCAAGACACTATCATCGTTAGAACCATACATTTCAGAGCTCGATGCCTGATAGAAAAATGAATAATTTTCTAATTCTATCATTGAAGAAGTTAGGTTGTTAAAAATAGCTTCAATCTCTTTACCTAATTCAGGATATTTAATTGAATCATAAACAGAACTAGGACCAGACAGATTAAATAATGCAGATGGATTTACGTCTCTTAAAAATTCTTTCACAGAGTGCTTATTTAATAGATTTAAATCTAAAATATTTAACCGAGTCGTATCAAGTGAACTTATTTTGTTTAAGTTTTCAAAAAATATATGATTGTTTTTTTCTCGACTAATTCCAAAAATTTTTGCATTTGTTTTCTCCAAAAGGAGTTTAGTTAAAAAAATACCATCTTGACCAGTAATACCAGTAACTATAATATTATTTGATTTACTTATAATCATATTGTTAAGACATTATTATATATGAGTAATGAAAATCTATTTAAATTTAATTAAAGAGTCTTGGGTAGTAGATAGATTTAAAAGCGAGTTTATTTTATTTAACAAAAATATAATCACTAAACATATAAGATTTTCCGATGTTGTTTGGATAATTGCTCCATGGACATGGAAAATAAAAGACTTTTCAAAAACAAAGAATAAAAAAATAATTTATAGCATGTATCATATTGAACAAGATTTTTTGAGCCAGAAAATACAAAAAGACTTTAAAATTGTAGATGATAACGTTGATGCATATCATGTTATATCAAAAAAGGTAGAAAAAGAGCTAAGACAATTTACTGATAAAAAAATTTATTATGCACCTTTTTGGATCAATCAAAATATTTTTTTTAATATATCGAATAAAATAAATTTAAAAAGAGAATTTAATATTCCTGATAATAAATTTATAATAGGCTCCTTTCAGAGAGATTCTGAGGGACACGATGTAAAAAAACCAAAATTGATAAAAGGTCCAGATAGGTTTGTAAAGATAATTGAGTATTATAACGAAAGAAAAGATATTCATATAGTTCTCTCTGGCAAAAGAAGGAATTACGTGATTAATGAACTCGAAATTAGAAATATTCCTTACACCTATATAGAAATGGCTAGTTTTGAAGTTTTAAATAAGCTTTATAATATTTTAGATTTATACATTGTTGCTTCAAGAATTGAAGGGGGTCCTCAGTCAATATTAGAAACCGCTATTACAAAAACACCAATAATATCCACTAATGTCGGAATTGCATCAGAAATTTTATCTCCAGATTCAATATTTGAAATGAGCAGCTTTTCTGAAGCAGTCCCAAATATAGATTACGCATTTGAAAAAGTTGTTGATTACAAAATACCTGCAGGATTTGAACCTTTTCTAAAGATGTTTAGATCTATTAGTTAAACGACTAATAAATTTTATGTAGTTATACAAGTTAAAGTATTTAAATATATAGTACCTAAAAACCTTGAACTTACTCTTTAAAATTCTCTTGTATGTAAAGCTTTTGATATCCGTATTAAAAATAAAAGATTTTTTTTCAGTGCTATTATCACTAACTTTTAACCAGTAAGGAACTGTAAGCTTTTCTTGGAGATTTGAATAATCCAAATTTTTTGCATAATTTTCAAGGTATTTAACTGATAAATCTTCTGGATTGTCGTAGAAAATAATTGGCAAATGTTTAAAAGCACGATATGCATTATTATTTGGAACTACTGGAATAGATCCTGCTATCAGAGATTCCCAGATTCTGTATGTGTCAATCCCATTCCCTAAAGGACATAAAATATATTTGTATTTAGTTAGCATATCTAAATAATTTTCAATATTTTCAGTCCCTGTGTCATCCACAACAAATTCTTTATCTTTTAGTAATTTCAAATTTTTACTTCTATGACTACTGTTGGTGTTAACTCTAAAGTTTAGGTAAAGCTTCTCTTCTTTATCAAAAATATTGTTTGTTTTTAAATTAAGAATTTGTTTATTAGAAGAATTACTTAGATTGTAGCTATCACTAATTCCTATTGGAATTGGAATTAAATCTTCATGAGAATGCAATGCATTTATCGAATACCAATTATTTATAAATTTGGGTTTTTTCTGAAAAACTTTTTTTGTAATAGTTCTATCTGCCTGGGACGTAACTAGTGTAATGTTAGAAAGATTTTTAATATTACTAAGGTCTTTGAAAAAAAGTTCAATAGTTTCAGAATGTGCAAATATCGTCATCCCACTATAGAGTGTTAGCTCTTGATTTATATAAAAAATAGAATCAGAATTTTTAGTTTGATTGAATTCGATAATCTTATATTTCGAGTCATCTAACGGGATGTTGTTGGAAAAATGTAACCTGGAGTAAACTTCATCACAATAATTAGAGAAATTTAGCGGATTAACTACATTAGAGCTATTAATCAAACTATACCTTTCACTTGTGGGCGCTACAGGATTTGAACCTGTGACTTCTTCCTTGTAAGGGAAGCGCTCTGCCAGACTGAGCTAAGCGCCCAAATTTACTTAATTATTCTACAAATATTAAATAATTATACTTATACTTTTTTCCATTAATGGAGTCTTCATAGGGTATACAGTCAATATTTAGCCAGCATTGCTCACCATTTTCTGGAATTACATATTTACTATTGTCGAAGTTAATGTATGAAATTTTAGGGTAAGAGATCTCTAGTCTATTGAAATCATAGGCTGTTAAATTTCTGTAATCTGAAACTCTCGGTATAAATAGTAATGAGAAAATAAACATAGGTATAAGGAACAAATTTATAGGCTTTGCTTTACTCGATGTTTTGAAAAAGTAGGTGAGTATTAAAATACTAGACAAAATTACACCATTAAAAAATCGTAAGGTTGGGGTTATAAATAGATATAAAAAGACGTTGGTAATTAAATAAAAATAAAACCACAAAACTATATTTTGAAAAATTATTAATGACCTTTGCCTTAGAAGCTCAACCCCAATTATTAGTATTATAAAAATAGAGAAATTAATAATTATTCTCTGATTATACAATAACTCAAATTCTGTATTTTTAAAATAGTATAAAATCTTTTCACTCGTAGTCGATGCAAGTTTTTTATCTGACCACAGAAAGCCATCATAACATAAAAACCTAACGGGAAAGAAAATACAACTTGACACGATAATATTCTTTAGAATCCACATTAAAGATAAAGTGATGATTAATAAATTTTCTTTAAAAGTACTAATTATTCTTTCATGCTTACTAATTTTTAAAAGTACTCCAATTGTGAGAATAAGAAGTGCGATATTTGCCGGACGAATTTGTATTGCTGCAAATGTGAAAAAAAGAAGAAACCTTTTTTCATTTATTGATAAGCTAGCTTTACTGTAAGCTTCTAAATAAAATAGCACACAAATACAAACTAAAATTGCAGAAATTGTGTCGTATTTAGGTATATTTTGAATATTAGGCGTTCCATTTACACCCCCTTTATATCCAAAGTTATCAAGCACTAGATAAAGAATTAAATAAGCTGATGCATTTTTTATTTTTTTTGAAGAATTTTGAAAAACATAGATATTTAAGATATTAAAAAATAGGATAAAAAATGGAATTTGTATAAAACTAAGAAGAACAAGGCTTCCACTTATCCAGTGCATAGCTCCTATATAGTCAGCTAAAGATGAAAATCCATAAGAAAAATCTAAATTTACGTGACCAAATATAATCTTAGTGGCTCTCAAATAACTCTGATATTTAAGATGATACAAGCCAGCATCATAATGAAAACCTAACTGGCTCGCTACAGCAAAAAAAGGCAGTGGAACCAAAAAAATATTCAAAGCGCTAGAACGATTTAGTTGCATATTTATTTTTACCATAAGGTTTAAGGCTATTAAGGGTGTTAAAATCCACAGAAGAGTTTGTTCAAGAGGTATTATAAAATTTAGCAAAAAGGCAAAATTTCCTAATGAAAGCAACCCTATAATTGGGTAAAAGTAGAAAATGCTTACATTAAAAATTTTTGCAGAGTCTAAGGACACTTTATTTTTTAAAGAAAAATTTAATAAAATTACACTCCCTCTACCAATAAAAAATAGAATTACTAAGTATGAAATATAAATGAGAAATAACATATACCAATACTAATTAATGGAATAGTTTTCCTTAAAAAATAAACTTGTTTTTGTTTTAGCTACAGCCTAGAGAGTTTCCACAGTTTAAGCATTTATAACAAGAACCATTTCTAATTGTTATATGGCCACACTCATTACACGCTGGGGCATCACCCATCATATCTCCAAGAACCTCTTGCACTGTTGCAACTGAATTTTCTGCCTGCTCAGCAGGTGCAGTCTCTGTTTTAGCTACAGGTGCAGTCTCTGTTTTAGCTACAGGTGCAGTCTCTGTTTTAGCTACAGGTGCAGTCTCTGTTTTAGCTACCATTTCCACAGCTTCACTTTTCTGTTCCTGAACAGTCTTATCTTTTGGTGGAACTTGAACAATATCTGTTCTATCCAAGTACTCTAAACCAAGTGCTCGAAACACATAGTCAATGATCGAGTTACTCATCTTAATATTTTCATGTCCTTCGACCATACCTCGTGGTTCAAAAGTCTGGAAAGTAAATGTATCTACAAACTCTTCTAGAGGAACTCCATACTGCAGTCCTTTTGAGACAGCAATTGCAAAACAGCCAAGGACACCTTTCAGTGTTGCTCCCTCTTTAGCGATATCAATAAATACCTCACCAAGAGTTCCATCAGGATATTCACCAGTTCTTAGATATACTTTATGGCCCGCAATTCTAGCTTCCTGAGTCCAGCCTTCTCTTCTTTCTGGAAGGAGGAATCTTGGTCTGTTTACCCCTGCATATGCTCTTGAAGGACTTGTTCCTGGAGCAAAGTTTCCCTGAATTAACATGGCCTCTTCTTCAAGAATTTTTGTTACTTCTGGATCAGATTCTTCGGAATCTCCCTCATCTGAAGAGGATGAAAGTGGTTGAGATGCTTTAGAACCATCTCTGTAAATTGCGATAGCCTTTACACCAATCTTTGCTGCTTCAAAGTAGCAATCTTCAATGTCCTCAACTGTTGCCTCATTAGGCATATTTACTGTCTTAGATATGGCACCAGAAATAAATGGTTGTGCCGCTGCCATCATTCTTACATGGCCCATATAGTGAATAAAACGCTCTCCATCTTTTCCGCACTTGTTCGCACAGTCAAAAACATCAAGATGTTCTTCTTTAAGGTAAGGTGCGCCTTCAATCTTTTGCGTTCCACAAATATCTAGATTCGCTTGAGCTATTTCATTTCTTGAGTATCCGAGTGTTTCAAGTAGGTTGAAGTCAAAGGATGTATATTCTTCTTCTGGGATACCCAAACCCTTTAATGTTTCTTCACCTAAGACAAATACATTAAACGCATGCTGGATTTCAAAAGCACCTGGAAGAGCGGCTTCAATTTTCGCTACATCTTCTTCACTCAACCCTTTTTCCATCAATGATGTTTTATTAACATATGGTGAATTTTCAAGAGACATTGAACCAATAACATAATTGATTATCTCGCTTACCTCGTTTGAAGCATAACCCAATGCATTTAGTGCAGGTCCGATCGATTGGTTAGCTATCTTCATATAGCCTCCACCAGCAAGTTTTTTAAATTTCATTAATGCAAAGTCAGGTTCTACACCTGTTGTATCACAGTCCATAAGGAGACCAATAGTACCTGTCGGTGCAAGTACAGTAGCTTGGGCATTTCTGTAACCATTTTTTGTACCCAGTTCGACTGCTTCATCCCATGAAAGTTGGGCTGCAGCTAATAAATCTTCAGGACACAAGTCTTGATCAATAGCTATTAAGTCATGACTTAAACCTTCGTAATCATTTGAGTCATATGCTGCTTTTCTATGGTTGTTCATCACTCTAAGCATATTGTCAGCATTCTCTTTGTATCTAGGGAATGTACCGACAATGCCTGCCATTTCAGCAGATGCTTTATATGCTTCACCAGTTAACATAGCTGTTAAAGCTCCAGCAATAGCTCTTCCTAATTTGGAATCATAAGCAATACCTTTCCTCATGAGTAAAGATCCTAAGTTTGCATAACCAAGTCCAAGAGTTCTGTAGTCATAAGAGCCTTGAGCAATTTCTTTTGAAGGGAACTGAGCCATCTCAACTGATATTTCAAGAACGATAGTCCAGATTCTTAATGCATGCTTATAAGATGCGATATCAAATTCTTGTTTTTCATCATCATAGAACTTAACTAAGTTGAGGCTTGCTAAGTTACAAGCAGTGTTGTCTAAGAATAAATACTCTGAACAAGGATTTGATGCGCGAATTTTTCCACCCATAGGGGAGGTGTGCCATTCATTAATAGTTGTGTCATATTGAACTCCAGGATCAGCACATTTCCATGCAGCATCTGCAACTTTATTCCACAAGTCACGAGCTTTCACCGTTTTCATTACAGATCCATCTGTTCTTGCAGTTAGTTCCCAATCTCCATCTTCTTCGATAGCTTTCAGAAATTCAGTAGGTACTCTTACAGAGTTGTTTGAGTTTTGTCCTGAGACAGTAGCATATGCTTCACCATTGAAATCAGCAGGGTAACCTGCGGCGATAAGTGCACGGGCTTTATCTTCTTCTATAGCTTTCCACTCAATGAAGGTTTCAATATCTGGATGATCAAGGTCGAGAATAACCATCTTTGCAGCTCTTCTAGTTGTTCCGCCAGACTTAATTGCACCAGCAGCTCTGTCACCGATCTTAAGGAAAGACATTACACCTGAAGAAACTCCACCACCAGAAAGCTGTTCTCCTTCTCCGCGAAGATGTGAAAAGTTTGTTCCTGTTCCTGAACCAAACTTAAAGAGTCGAGCTTCTTTTACCCAGAGATCCATGATTCCACCTTCGTTTACAAGGTCATCATCAATAGACTGAATAAAGCAAGCATGTGGTTGTGGTCTTGAGTAGGAGTCATCCGCTTCTACAAGTTTTGATGTTTTTGGATCTACATACCAAAACCCTTGTGCCGGACCAGTTAAATCATATTTGTGGTTGAGTCCAGTGTTGAACCACTGCGGACTATTAGGTGCAGCCATTTGTGTAGCAAGCATATACTTTAGTTCATCCTCAAAAGCTTGAGCATCGTCTTTTGTTGCAAAGTAACCAGTTGTTTCTCCCCAGTGTCTCCATGTTTCGGCTAGCCTATCAAAAACTTGACGTGATGATGTTTCTGACCCAAGTACAACTTCTCCATTTTCATCTTTCAAAACATTTCCTTCAGCATCAACTTGAGGAACACCAGCTTTTCTGAAATATTTTGAGACCATAATGTCTGTAGCAACTTGTGACCAGGTTGAAGGAATTTCTACGTCATCCATTTCGAAGACTACAGAACCATCTGGGTTAGCTATTTTAGAACTTCTCTTTTCCCAGACGATACCTTTATATGGATCGCCCTTTGATGTATATTTTCTTGTTACTTTTAACCCTGAGTTTTTAGCCACGTTTTCTCCTTTTTACAACTAAATATGGTGTACTTTGTATATTTAGATACTAAATATAGTGTTTAATAACTATATTACAA
>Ga0213862_10001390_pt1 | contig 10141 bp, 7 predicted proteins | sample PICome_7_FD_160092 | JGI IMG/M metagenome (GOLD analysis project Ga0213862, IMG submission 160092) | Coastal seawater microbial communities near Pivers Island, North Carolina, United States - PICO266 | ecosystem: Environmental > Aquatic > Marine > Coastal | place: USA: North Carolina | collected... | reverse complement strand
GAGATGATGCGTGGAGTAGCGCACCTGCTGAAGACCGGACGGGCCAGCGAGCAGGACAACATGATCGTGATCGTGGACTGAGGCACGCGGCGGGACGCCCCCCTCGCGCAGGACTCAGGGGACGTGCCCGACAGAGGATGCAGCGGCGCGGGGTTCAAGCCACATCAGGCAGAGCCGTCGTGGTGGCGCACCGGCGCTCCTCAGCCATCGTCGTCGCGGAACGCCCACCCCTGCTCTGCAGGCGTCAGCGTCTGAAGAAACGCCCCAGCGCTGGAGCGAATGGCCGACTGCTCCTCCAGATCCCACCGATCCCAGCTGCGGTAGAGGACCGCGATGCGGGGGTTGGTCTCCAGCGCCGGGCGGTTGCGAACCATGAAGTCCCAGAACAGGGCATTGAGCGGACAGGCATCTGGACCGTGACGCTGACGGACCTTGTAGCGACAGCCGGTGCAGTGGTTGGACATGCGCGCAATGTAGGCACCGGAGGCCGCGTAGGGCTTGGTGGTGAAGGTGCTGTCGGCGGCCAGGGCCATGCCGTGTACGTTGGGCAGCTCCACCCACTCCGAGGCATCGACAAAGCCCGCCCAGAACCAGTGGCTGACATCCAGGGGGCGAAGGCCGGTGAGCAGGGAGAAGTTGCCGATCACCATGAGCCGCTGGATGTGGTGGGCGTAGCCGTGCTCCTTGACGCTGCGCAGGGCATCTCGGAGACAGCCCAGGTCCGTGCCCTCGGGCTCCCAGAAGAAGGCCGGGAGGGGACGCTGAGCGTCGAACCGGTTGGCCTGCCGCAGCCCCGGCATGCGCAGCCAGTAGACGCCTCGGATGAACTCCCGCCAGCCGATGACCTGGCGAATGAAGCCCTCCACGGCATTGATGGGCGCCTTCTCGGCACGCCAGACCCCCATCGCTGCGTCGATGAGATCCTGAGGAGACAGCAAGCCGAGGTTGAGCGCGGGAGAGATGCAGGCATGCCACAGGAAGGACTGCCCCTCGACCATGGCGTCCTGAAAGTCACCATAGAGAACCAGCCGCTCGTCGACAAAGCGCTGGAGTGCCGTGAGCGCATCCGCACGCGTCACCGGCCAGGAGAAGCCCTCCACAGAGGCCCAGCCGTGCCCCCAGCCGTCGACCTCCTCCATCACCGATGCGGTGAGCGCATCGGGGGCAAAGACCGGGAGCGTCGGCGGCGTCTGGCCGCGAACCGGCTTCCGGTTGTCCTTGTCATAGCTCCACTTGCCGCCAGCGGGCTTTCCCTTCTCCATCAGCAGACCGGTGCGCCGACGCATCCATCGATAGAACACATCCATGCGAAGCTGGGTGCGGTCTCGGGCCCACTCCGCGAACTCAGCCCGGGACAGCAGGAAGTGCCCTCCGGTCCCACCGTCATCGTGGCGCTGCAGCGGCGCGCCCAGGTCCGCCTCCTGAAGGCTGCGGTCGATGCCCCACTCGCGAGGCGCCAGGGCGATCACCGCGCTGCTCTGGTGCGCCTCGACGTGGCGGCGGATGCCCGCGGCGTAGCTGCGCGCGCGCACTATCGAGACGTCGAAGCCATCGGCACGCAGCGCCTCGGCGAAGTGACGCATCGCCGAGAGGACCAGGACGAGCTTCTTCTTGTGGTAGGGAAGCGCACGACTCTTGCCGATGCTCTCGACCATCACGATGGTTCCGTCGGCGGGGTCGCTGGGAACACAGGACAGGCGACGATCCAGATCCCAGGGACCAATGAAGTAAGCGGGGCGGCTCATGAGGCCTCTTGTGTGCGGCGAATTTGAACGGGGCCGCGCGCAGTCGAGGGATCAACAACGCGCCCCTTCTGGAGCAGCTCGACGGCACCAGAGGCCACCAGTCGACGAGCAGCCCGGCGGGTGCGCTCGGTGTGTGCGGCCCAGTCTCCCGGCCGAACCGCGCGCGCGACCTCCTCCGGAGTGACGACGGCCCGCCGGGCACGCTGGCTGAGCAGCGCGAGAATCTCCGCCTCCAGGGCGCGATCCAGCGGACCCGGCCGGTGCCTCCGGCAGCCCTTTGAGCAGTAGCGCACCGCTTCCCAGCGAGCTGCCCAAGCCCGACGCCAGGAGAAGGCGCGGCCGCAGGTGGCACAGACCCGATCAGGGGGGCTCACCGAGAGACCTTGACGCCCGACAGGCCCCCATCGACGGTGAGGATCTGGCCGGTCGTCCAGGTCGACTCCAGCAGGAAGGTGATGGCATGCGAGATGTCATCGGGATCGCCGAGACGGCCGAGGCTGTGGAGCCGCTCGGAGGCCGCGCGCGCTGCGGGCGAGCGCAGCAGGGGGGCCGCCAGCGGGGTCTCGACGAGTCCTGGTGCGACGGCATTGATGCGGAGCTTTCGAGCGGCGTAGGTTGCCGCCGTTGCCCGAACCAGACCCTCCACACCAGACTTTGCGGCCACGATGGCCGCGTGGTTGGCCACGCCAGCGTGCGCTGCTGCGGTCGAGACCAGCACGATGCTTCCGCCGCCCGTCCGCATCATGCTGCGCGCGGCAGCCCGCAGCACAAAGAAGGCGGTGTCCAGGTTGCGACGGAGGGTATCGCTCCAGTCTTCGTCAGTGGTGCGGTGCACAGGCTTGAGGATGATCGAGCCGACACAGAGGACCACCCCATCCAGTCCCCCCATCGCAGAGCGCGCAGCCGTGAAGGCCTGCTCGACCGCCAGGGGATCGGTGACGTCCGCAGCGGTGTACCCCTGCCCCAGCTCAGCAGCGAGGGTCCGGAGGGGGGCTTCGCGCCTGGCGCTCAGGTGGAGTGTCGCGCCTACACCAGCAGCGGCGGTGCACAGCGCACGCCCGATGCCGCCAGTGGCACCGAACACGAGAACGTTCTGTTGGCTGAGGGGGTGATGCATGCAGACTCCTGACACCCTCCAGCTAGCCGGATTCCGCGCACTCACAACCGGGACATGGCGATGCGTGCATCCAGACCAGAGCCACTAGGCTCAGGTGCTCGCCTGTGCCGCCTTGTGGAGCAAGAGCACCAGCGGATGCCAGGTGGTGCCGGTGGCCTGCGCCAGGCCAGCCTCACAGAACGGCGAGCAGCTGTAGTGTGCGTCGGCCTTGGCCTCGTGGATCTGAGCGACCTCTTCTTGTAGGGCTGCCTTCGGCAGATCGGGGTACAGCAGGCCGCGATCACCCGCCATGCCGCAGCACGATGCGTTGATGGGAATGGTCACCCGCTGGGCTGCGGCTTCGGCGACTGCGCGCATCTCCTCGACGAGGCCAAGGTGGTGCGTAGAGCAGGTCGGGTGAAGCACAACGTGCGCCTCCACCTTCTCCAGAGATAGCGCGGGGAGGATGTGGTGCAGCCACCCCACAGCATCGGTCACCTGCATGGCATCCAGACGCACCTGCTGTGTCTCGGGGAGGATGTCTCGGCTCTCCAGGAGGGCGTGTGCACAGGAGGAGACATCGACGATCACCGGAAGCCTGCCCGCCTCGCTCCACTCCCATGCCGCGTCCACCAGTCGAGATGCTGCGATCCGGCGTCCGTCCGTGCTGCCCTTCGAGTCGAACACCAGCCCGCAGCACTGCGGCCGGATCCCGTCCGGAACATGGAGCGGCTGCTGAGCCTGCTCAGAGAGCTCCAGCAAGGCGGTCGTCGGCGAGAGCTCTCCGCGCGGCTGGCCGGCGATGCTGCCGATGCAGGACGGGATCAGGACCCCAGCGGTGCCCGCCTGGGGTGAGGGCAGCGGAGTGGGGCGGTGGAGGGTGGAAGACCAGCGCGGGATCGGTGCTGCGGTGAGGGCACGTGCCCCGGACAGGAGCACATTGAGCCCCGACTCTCCCAGCACCCAGGAGGCCAGGTGTCCGACCTGCACTGCCGCTGCGCCACCGGCTCGAACCATCCCGTAGTGCTGGGCTGCCGCCGTCATTCCGATGGGCGCGCCGGCCTCTGCACGGAGCCGCTTGACCAGTCGCCCGGTGTTGATGTCGACGGGACAGGCAATGGAGCACATGCCATCTGCGGCGCAGGTGTCAATGAGATCGTACTGAGACTGCACCCGGAGCTCTTCAGCAATCGCCTCGTCCTGGGTATGGGCCAGCTCACGGCGAACCACGATCCGCTGGCGAGGGGTCAAGGTCAGCGCCCGACTGGGGCAGACCCGCTCACAGAATCCACACTCAATGCACGCATCTACCTCCGGATCGACTGCGGGAAGCGGCTTAAGATCGCGAATGTGGATCGCTGGATCAGTGCTCAAGATCACACCAGGATTGAGCAGCCCCTCGGGGTCGAGCAGGTTCTTAATGGTCCACATCAGGGCGGTCGCGGTCTCTCCCCACTGAGCCTCGACAAACGGGGCCATGTTGCGGCCGGTCCCGTGCTCTGCCTTGAGGGTCCCCTGGTGACTCAAGACCAGCTCAACCAGCTCCGCCATGAACTGCTCATAGGCGCTGACGTGGTCGCGGGTATGGAAGGACTGCTCGAGCACAAAGTGGCAGTTTCCATCTCGGGCATGCCCGAAGATGACCGCATCTGCATACCCGGAGCGATCCAGCAGGGCGCGCAGGGCCAACAGGGCACCGCAGAGCTGATCGGCCGGAAAGGCAACGTCCTCAATGATGACGGTATTTCCCGACGCTTTTCGGGCTCCCACGGCCGGAAACAGTCCCTTGCGGAGCCGCCACAGCTCAGCACGCAGGCGCGCATCGGTCGTGAAGGCGGCCGGCCGCACGAGGGACTGCGCCGCGAGGTCGGTGCGGATCGCGACCAGCTTCCGCGTAAGCTGATCGGCATCGGCGGCGTGGAATTCGACCAAGAGTGCTGTGACTTCCGGAGAGAGCGTGGACTCATCGGGCAGCGCAGCCGAGCCGGTCATCGTGCGCAGGCTCGTTCGATCAAGGAATTCCACTGCTGCCGCGCCCGCCTCGGTCCACTGCGACACCGCACCGACTGCGGAGGGAAGATCGGGGTAGAGCAGCAGCGCGGTTGCCCGGTACGGGGCGACCGCGATGGTGTTCAGGCGTATGCGAGAGACGAAGCCGAGCGTACCCTCGGAGCCCACCATCAGGTGCGCGAGGATCTGAACCGGCGAGCGGTGGTCCAGGAGCGCGTTGAGGGCGTATCCGACCGTGTTCTTGATCATGAACGCGCGCCGGATCTTCGCCACCAGCGCGGGGTTCGACTGAACCTCTGCCTGGAGCGCGATGAGCTTGTGGTACAGCAGGGGCTCCTGCGCCTTCAGCAGGGTGTCGGCCTCCGGATCAGCAGAGTCGATGATGGTCCCCGAAGGAAGGACCATCCGCAGGCTGTGGAGGGTGTGGTAGGCGTTGTGCCGCACTCCGCAGCACATGCCGCTGGCGTTGTTGGCGATGATCCCACCCATCATGGCCGAGTCGATCGAGGCGGGGTCCGGACCGATCTTTCGACCGTACGGAGCGAGGTGAGCGTTGGCCTCCCCGCCGCGCAGCCCGGGCCCACACTCCAGATGCTGACCGTCGTCCGCCACGGAGACGTGACGCCAGCGGTTGGCCTGGCAGACCAGGATCCCGTCGGTGATGCTCTGGCCAGACAGAGAGGTCCCGCCGGCTCGAAACGTAACCGGGATCCCATGCTTCCGGCTGATGGACAAGATCGCAGCGATCTCGTCTTCCGCCTCAGGCTCGACCACGACCGCAGGAACCTTGCGATAGAAGCTGGCGTCGCTGGACCGAGAGATGCGGTCGATCGCGCGCGTCAGGACTGCGTCCGCTCCCAGCGCCTGCTCAAGGTCCAGGATGAGGAGTGACTCAAGCAAGGGCGCTGACCACCTCTGACTGTGTCATGGGCTGAGAGAACATCGGGAAGTCATAGCTCACAGCGGCGTCGTGCTGCTCCGGGCTGACCGCAGCGCAGCAGTCGGTGACGGTCACGACCTGGAAGCCACGCTCATACGCCGTGCGCATGGTCGACTCGACACAACAGTTGGTCAGAAATCCGCTGATGACGACGTTCTTGATTCCCTTGCTGCGCAGGATGAAGTCCAGATTGGTCGAGGCAAAGGCATCCAGCCCGCGCTTACCCTCGACGACGATGTCGCCGTCTTGCGGGGTCAGCTCGTCGACGATCTCTGCACCCCAGCCGCCCTTGATGAAGGCGCTGTTGTCCACAACACCCTTGAGAATTCCGTAGGGATGACGAGTAATCTCGTTGTATCCCTCGGCAAAAGAGATCGGGGCGTGGATGATGACCGCTCCAGCCTCGCGGGCCGCCTGAACCAGCGCGACGGTCTTGTCGAGCATTCCCGTAGACGCCGTGACCGTGGAGACCGCCTCGTTGAACACGCCGCTCGGCGAGGTGAAGTCGTTTTGGTACTCAATGAGCACAAGGGCAGTCTGTTCGGGGGCGAGCGACATGTGATCTCCTTGGGATTGGATTTCACATCAGCAAGTTTCGGGCCATCCGCTTGGTCTGGGAACAATCAATGCCATCCCGCAGCCGAGGTGTTCGGAGACCGGTCATGGTGTCCCAAATTCGGACACTCTGGCGGCCAACAGACTGGTGTATCTTGACCCGCGAGCCCACGGAGGAGTCATCTCAAGCATTCTTGCCGCGACGTATCAAGAGTGGGACGCCTTCCTCAGCGCCCCTCTTGCGCCGAACAAACCTCTCCAGGCGTCCTGGCTGCGGGCCCTTCAGTCCGGGCTGGCACCAGAGAATGCACCCGGCATCATCGTCTCCGATCTCGTGGAACGAAGGCAGCGATTCGCATCCTGGCAGATCTCACCGATGCTGTGGGAGAGCTGCTCTGAGCTGGTGGACCACGGCTTCGCTGTGCTGATCAGCGATGCAGAGGGCGTCCTGCTGGATGTCAGCGGGAATGCATCCATGTCTGCAGCGATGATGGACGCTGGTGTCGTGCCTGGGACTTGCTGGCGAGAGGCGGACCGGGGAACCAATGCCATCGGAGAGGTGCTGCGGACCGGTCAGGCTGTGCAGGTCATCGGGGCGGCACACTTCCAGCGAAGCGCACATGTCCTGGCCTGCTATGCCGCACCCATCATCGGTCCAGGCGGAGAGCTGATCGGAGTGATCGATGCCAGCACCTGGGTCCAGCGCGCGCATCCGCTGGCCGGCGTGGCGGTCGCAGCCACTGCACGGACCGTCGGCCACTGGCATCCGAAGGCCAGCACCAGCCCCCCCATCGGTGGATTCTCTGCCATCGCTGGCGGCGATGCTGTGGCGCGGGCGACCGTGCAGCGCGCCGCTGCCGTAGCACCGAGCCGCATCCCGGTCCTGCTCTCTGGAGAGACCGGGACCGGCAAGGAGCTCCTCGCGCGCGCCATCCACGCAGCCAGCCGTCGCGCGGGGCCCTTTGTCACCATGAACGCCAGCACACTGCACGACGGGCTGGTCCAAGCAGAGCTGTTCGGCACCGACGATGGTGCCTTCACCGGCTCGCGAGAGGGCGGGCGGGCCGGACTCCTGGAGACCGCTCATGGCGGGACGCTCCTGATCGATGAGGTCGCAGAGCTCTCCCCGCGCACCCAGGCCATGCTGCTGCGCTTCCTCGATGACGGCAGCTTCCGCCGCGTCGGCTCTGCGCGGCCCCTCAAGGTCGATGTTCGACTCATCGCCGCGACCTGGGAAGATCTCTCCGCCCTGGTTCGCGAGGGGCGCTTTCGCAAGGACCTGTTCTACCGCCTGCGCGGGGCCGTGCTGACCCTGCCGCCGCTGCGTGCTCGGAGCGATCGGGAGGTCCTGGCAGGCGAGCTGCTGCGTCAGCTCGCCCCCAGGGCACGCCTGCTCCCTGCGGAGAGAGACTGGGTTCGTCGGCATCCCTGGCCGGGAAACATCCGAGAGCTGAAGGCGGCGCTGGCGCTGCGTCAGGTCCTCGGACCAGGCTCGCTGCCGACAGCGACCGGAGACGCGACCGACATACCAGTCAACGGAACCCTGATCCAAGCCGAGCACCAGGCCACCTTAGAAGCCCTGCGGGCCTGCAATGGGAACCGCTCCGCCGCGGCCCGTCAGCTGGGAATCGCGCGCTCGACCTTGTATCGAATCATCGAGCGACACGGGCTGTAAGACAAACCGCTCTACATGCGAAAGTTAACCGTTCTTCCTTATCTAATTTAGTCCAATTAAAGAATTCAAGACGTGCTGTGAGAATTACTGATCCAGCCTCGCGTCAGACCACATTCAGACAGTGCGTATCGCCCCGAAACCTCCACGGTGTGGGCTGACTCCTTGCGGACTCGGTCTGCCAGAGGCACGTCTCGGGGTCACGCAACGACACCGCCCGCCAACCATCAATTCCCCGACTGCTCTTGCATGACTTGAGCGTCTCCAGAGAGGCATCCCAATGAAGTTCTTGTCCTTCCTTTTGCTGTCATCCGCTTCCGCTGTCCTAGGATGCAGCGACGACGCAGACACCGACACGCCCGCTGAAGAAGCGGATGCGGACACCGATGCGGACACCGACGCAGACACCGACGCGGACACCGACGCGGACACCGACGCAGACACCGACGCAGACACCGACGCGGCCACCGACGCAGACACCGACGCAGACACCGACGCAGACACCGACGCAGACACCGACGCAGACACCGACGCAGACACCGACGCAGACACCGACACCGACATCACGATTGTCGACCGAGGTGCAGACCTCCCGCTCGGTGACGAGTACGCCAGTCTGTCGCATGAATCAGACCGGTTCGGCGTCGACACCTACGGGTACAGTGCGGACTCGTTCACCCTCAGCGAGCGCACAACCCTGGTCTCAGCGGACTTCTTTGGTGAGGTAATCCTCTCCTTCTACCGAGAGCTGCCCGCATTCAGCGTGTACATCCTTGAGAATTCTGGTGACAACCTGCCGGATGGAAACCCAGCGCTCGAGGATGCGCTCGTTCACCTTGAGCAGATCCAGCCCGGAAGCGGTGCGGAGGTCATCTTTGAGTCGGATGATGACAATTATGATGTTCGGGTTGACTTCACAGATGCCAACCAGGGAACCGAGATCTCCTTGCCGGCAGGAGACTACTGGCTGGTTGCAGCAGCGTATGGGCCCGATGCCGGCGCGGGTGATCCGACGCTCTCCTGGACATGGCGCTTCTCCTCAAGCGCCTCCGATGAGGCCCCCAAGTACATCACCAACAACTTCTCAGACACCCCAGACTGGGAGCCGGTCGAGAACAACACGTCAGAGACGACCGCTGCCGCCATGGCGTGGACGATGCTCGGAAGAACAGGATCGGAGTGAGTCCACAGCGTGGCGTCTGAGCACCCGATGATGCCGCGCTGTGTCCACAGAAGAACCAGACCGGGTCGGAGGGCACACCGCTCAAGGCAGACGGCGGTGCCAGACATGCCACGCATCCGACCGCGAGGAGAGCCCGCTCACGTAGCCCCCGTCGACACGCGTCTGGCGGCCGCGCTGTCTTCTCCCTCGTCATGCCGCGCTTAGTCGGCTTCGCCGGGTCGGTTGGTCTCTTCAGGCCTCGCCAGTGCCTCTAAGAGCAGGAGGAGGCGCAGGGATCGCTCCTCCAGCACCCTTGCCTCCCGGACTGTTCTCGACGCTCGCTGGAAGCACCGTGCTCGCTGGCGTGAGTAGACCGGTCACCGGTGACAAGCACTCATGAGAGACCATCAATGCCCAGGGGGGCCAGCCCAAAGCACCAACCACTCACGTCTGTTTTAATCGAGGAGAGTCCGCTCCTGGTGTCTGATGTGTCGACGAGCGTGCTCCTGACAGCTCAGAACATGACCAACTTGCTGCTCCCTGAGCACGAGCAGAGCCCGCACACTCCAGCCACCGCTACACCTGGACCCAGAGGACGCGAGGCTTCGCAACGGTGGCGTATTGCTCCAGCGGGATGGGGGTGGGACCAGCCTGCACGGAGCCATCCATCAAGAATGCAGCACCGTGGCAGGGGCAGATGACACGGCTGCCGCCCGAGTACTCGATGGTGCACCCCTCATGGGTACAGACCGCGGACAGGGCCGAGAAGCACCCCTCTTCATAGTGAACGACCAGGATAAACTCGCCAGAGATGGTGACCAGCGCCGAGCCACCAACTGCGGTGAGCGCGGGATAGTCTGCCAGCGACAGGGGGACCCACCCCTGGCCGTCGGTCACCTCTGACGGTGGACACGCTGCAATGGTCTCGTCAGGGGCAGTGCTGGTGTCGTCTTCACCCTGA
>Ga0213862_10001384_pt1 | contig 10168 bp, 6 predicted proteins | sample PICome_7_FD_160092 | JGI IMG/M metagenome (GOLD analysis project Ga0213862, IMG submission 160092) | Coastal seawater microbial communities near Pivers Island, North Carolina, United States - PICO266 | ecosystem: Environmental > Aquatic > Marine > Coastal | place: USA: North Carolina | collected... | reverse complement strand
TATTGATAAATATTTCATCTGTAAGTTTATTTTTTTCTCCAACAATGAGTTGAGATTTTTCTTTTATAATTCCTGCTTTTTCTAAAGCGATTAACTCTAAAGTATCACCTAAAATCTCTGTATGATCATATGATATATTTGTTATAACTGAAACCAAAGGATTAATTATATTAGTCGCATCAAGCCTACCACCTAAACCAACCTCAATTATAGCATAATCAACTTTATTTTTCGTAAAATAACTTAAACACAAACCAAATGAAACTTCAAAAAAACTTAATCCAAGATTCTCTATAATGAGCTTATTTTTTTTAATAAAAGAAGTTATAAATGACTTTTCAATTTTATGATTATTGATTTTTATTCTTTCTCTATAGTCAAAATAATGAGGAGAAGTAAATGTTCCTACTTTAAAATTAGATTCTTGAAGAATTGATGATATATATGAGCAAGTACTCCCTTTTCCATTTGTTCCTCCAACATGAATAAATTTTAATTGATTATTGCATAAATTTAGTTCTTTAATAAACTTATTTATATTGTCAAGTCCAGGTTTGTAAGCAACAGATCCACTGTTCTGATAAAATGGCAATCTATTTAATATCCAGTTTTCAGTTTCTTTATAGTCCAATCTTTTATGTTAAGATGAATGCTTCCATAAGTACAAAAGTTATAAATCCTGCAGCAAAGCCAATAAATGCTAGCCAACCTATCTTTTTTAAATACCAAAAAAATTCAATTTTTTCCATCCCCATTGCAACAACACCTGCAGCAGAACCAATAACTAAAACACTTCCACCTGTACCAGCTGAATATGCTATTAAGTGCCATAAAGAATCATCCATTGGTTGAGAAAACATTCCAATAGAAGCTGCTACTAAAGGAACGTTATCAATAACTGCAGATCCTAGACCTAGTAAACCTGCTACAATTCTAATATCTGGTATAGCAGTTTCTAGATATTGAGCAAATTCAAATAAATACCCTATAGACTCTAAGGCTGCTACAGCCATTAATATTCCTAGGAAGAACAAAATACTTGGTAATTCTATTTGAGTTAAAGCCTTGTGAACTGGACTCTGGCTATGCATAACGCCATCGTTATTAGGAGTAGTAATGTTAAACTTAGTTCCACTAAATATCTCCGCAAAAGTTGCAACAACTGCTAAGGATAACATCATACCAACATATGGTGGAAGTCCTGTTAAAACTTTAAATATCGGAACAAAAATTATTCCACCCAAGCCTAACCACAACATTGTAGTTCCAATTTTGGTTATGTTACTTTCATCGTTATCAACTCCACTAACATTACCTTGAAAAGGTTTTAAAAAAGTTGCAATATAAATTGGGACTACCATACATACCACTGAAGGAATAAAAACATATACAAATAATTTAGGAACTGAAACCTTGTCAGCAATCCAAAGCATAGTAGTTGTAACGTCTCCTATCGGCGACCAAGCACCACCAGCATTTGCAGCTATTACTATTAAACCTGCAAACCATAATCTTAAATTTTTATCTTTTATGATTTTCTGAAGTATCGTAATTAATACAATGGTAGCAGTTAAATTATCAATTATAGCTGATAAGATAAATGCTAAAATTGCAAAAATCCATAAGAGTTTTTTCCTTGACTTAGTTCTAACAAATGACTTAATTTTTTCAAATCCGTTGTAATAATCAATTATTTCAACTATTGTCATCGCTCCCAATAAAAAGATCAAAATTTCTGATGTATGAGACAAATGATATGCCATTATCTTTTTAACTTTTACAGGAATTAGCTCTCGTAATGCAGTGTCTACCTCAAAGACAGGAATATTAAAGATTGCTATTATAGCCCATAAAATAGCCATCATACCAAGAGCTGGAATTAACTTGTCAATTTTAAGACTATGCTCTAGAGTAATTAATAAATACCCTGCAATAAATATTCCTAATAATATTGTTTCCATTTATTTTAAATTAAGTTCTATTACTGAAGCATGACTTATTTAGTCTTTTTTCAAATAGAATGATTTGTGGTAAACATCTAATTTATTAAAAAAAATTAAATTTTAGGTATAAAAATATTTCCAGAACTATGATCTTTCATTGCTCCAGTAACAGATGAATAACAGTTATTAATATTTAGATCTTTTAAAACTCCTAAAAAGCCAAATATTAGTGCTTCTTTATATTCAATTATATCTGAATTAGGAATAATTATTTCAGATTCTGTTAAATCTATAATATTTTGTATTAAATAATCATTGTATGCTCCACCTCCTGTGATAAGAGTTTTTTTAGTACTCTTAATGTTAGAAGCAATTTGACTTGCAAAGTGTTTTGAAAATGTATTAAGTAAATCCTCTAGCGGGATTTCTGAAAAACAATTTATAATAGGGAAAATATTTTGATTAACCCATTCAACTCCTAAAGATTTCGGTGAAATTTGTTTGTAATAATCTAAAGATTGAAGACAATCAAATAATTCATTATTAAGTTTCCCTGATGATGCAATCTTTCCCTTGTCATCATATTTTAATTGTCTTAAATTAGATAAGTGATTAAAAACAATATTAACTGGACAAATATCATATGCAGTTAAGTTATTATTTGATTTAATAGTAATATTTGCAAACCCTCCAAGATTTATTAAAGTATTATATTCTGGGAATAAATATTTTTCACCCACTGGTACTAGAGGTGCCCCTTGACCACCAAATTTGATATCCTGAACTCTAAAATCACAAATAACTTTCAGTCCAATATAATCAGATAGTTCTTTTAAATTACCTATTTGATAAGTTACAGAATTTGATGGATCATGAAGAGCGGTATGACCATGGGAACTAATAAAATCAATTTTTTTTATTGAAAAGTGATTTATAAATTTTAAGATGTATTCTGAAAGAAGCTTAGTATAAGATTTTTCTACTAGTTTAATTGAATCAATATTTTGATCTGATATATTTTTTAGGATATTCTGCCATTCCTTATCATATTCATATGTTTTTGAACTTAATATTTTAAAAGTCCAAGATGTATTATAAAAAAAATTCACATAAACTAGATCTATTCCATCAATTGACGTCCCAGACATAACTCCAATAACAAAGTAATTTTTCATATTAAATTATTGGAAAAAATTCCAAACTAATCCAAATCTAACAGATAAATCTCTATATGGATTAAATGGGTCAGAATAATAATCATAGCCAGAAAAGGAGCTATTTAAATGTTCCACTTTTAAAAACACTCTTGTTTGCTGAATTTTAGCATTAAAAAAGAAATCAACTCTTGGGTAATTTCCTATTTCTTTATAATTCTGAGTGACAAATTCAGACAATAAAGGATTATAATAATCTGCATAAAATTTTGTAAAATAATTAAATGTAAATCCAGTTTGAAAAAATAAAGAATTATTAAAAATAAAATTTGAAAACATTATTGTGTTTCTTGTAACCCATTCAGGAACATTAAGAGTAGATAATCCATCTAGAACTAATTCTTGATCTTTTTTCTGATATTGACCTGTGTTTATAAAACTAAATTTACCTAAATCAACTTTACTAAATAATTTAATTTTGAAATAATTTATTTGACTATTTATTTGGTTTACATCAACTTTTCTAAAATTATCTATCTCTCCATTTAATGCATTTGCAGATTCTCTAAAAAATATATAGTTATCAATTATGCTATACTCTCCAGATATCTTAATTAATTCCTTAAAAGATAATTCAGCCGATAAGCTTGAAGATTTTTGATTTTCTAAATTAGAATTATACCAGTTGTAATTTTTATATGCACTTCTAAAAAAAACATGATTCAAATTAGGAGATTTTTCTACACTTATAGCGTTTAACTTAATTTCTATATTTTTGATCTTCTCTGTTTTCAATGTAATAGATGTGTAATTTGAAACCATCTCTTCCTCTAAAGATTTATTAATGTTTAGTTCAATTTTAAAAAAACTAAAATCTTTAATCCATTCACTTGAAAAGTTTGACTGTTTGTTTTCTAGATTAAAAATTAAGCCACTTAAATTTCCATCATAATCTTTATAGGTACTATTAGAATTAATCAAAGAATAATCTACTTTTAATTTTCCAAATTTATTAAAGTCAGAAACTAGGTAAATAACACTTTTTTGTAATATATATTTAGATTGATCTGATACTAATATTCCTTCATAAACTTCCCCAAATAAAGCAGAAGTATATGGGTCATTATACTCCAACTTTTTATATTCATGTTTAAATTGTAGTCCAAGTGATAATATCGAGGTATCTTTTTCATTATTATAAATTAATGATCTGTCAAAATTAGCAAATACTCTTTTTGAGTATAGAGAGCTATCTGCTAACAACCTACTAGGTAATCTGGATCTATCAAGGTATCCATCGTACTCAATCATTTCAAATGAACCATCTTCATTTTCAATTTGATTTCCAAAATTATCAAGTACAAAATAATTTGGTGCTTGTTCAAAAAAATATATTCCATCTGGAGATAATCCACCACTTTCTTGATTAAACATATTTTGAGATATTATATGAAATTTAACCTTTGACTTTTTATTTTTTGAATTAAAATTAGTTGAAAACCTAAATTGATTTCCTCTTGATCTTGTATTTAAATATTTCCCTAAGGATTTATAACCTTTATGAGCAAGTGTGAAATTAAATTCTGGTGATAAGTTGATAGATATTAAAGCATCTAGAATCTGACCCTGTTCAAATGAAGACTTAGCAAAGATTTCAGTAAATGGAGTTGGCACTTCATAATACCCTATATCTTCTGCTTCATAGTAATTGAAATGTTTTCCTCTGAATCCAAGTTTTGGATAATCAATTCTATTATTAAAGGTATATCCAAGTTTATTGTATGAACTTCCAACATTTGGCATTTCTAATAACTCAAATGAATCTTGTCTTAAAAAATTGAATTTATAATCTTTATAGATATTTAGTGATGTATCAATAGTTTCCACCCTTCCATCCAAATAATAGATTTTATAATAATCTGATGTTAATGTGTCTTTTTTGTTTTCTGATTGTTTTTCTAATTTTTCCTGTTCTTGCTGGGCTTTAAGTTTTTGGTCTAAATCTGAGGTCTGACCAAATAAAACAATATGAGCGAAAAAAAAGATAAAAACTAGAAATTGTTTAAACATCAATTTTGTATTTTCACACTAAGGTAAGATTTCTTTATAAGATATATTTTACAATTGATGTTAAAGAATAGTTTTTCAAAGTCTAAATTTGAAGTTGGTATAGATGAAGCTGGAAGAGGATCTATTGCGGGTCCTGTAACTGCTTCTGCTGTAATCTTACCTATAGGGTTTAACAATAGACACCTTAATGATTCGAAGAAATTATCAGAAAAGAAAAGACTTGAATTAAAAACAATAATTGAAAAGGAGTCGATAGATTATTCAGTTTTTTTTATTGATGCAAAGACAATTGATAAGATAAATATTCTAAAATCTACATTTAAAGCTATGCATGGTGCGCTAGATAATTTAAAAACTTATCCAAGCTTTATTCTAGTGGATGGAAACAAATTTATTGAATACAAAGATATTCCTCATAAGTGTATTATAAAAGGAGATGGTAAGTATCAAAATATTGCAGCAGCTTCTATTCTAGCCAAAACATATAGGGATGAATACATGAAAAAACTTCACTCTAAATTCCCTGAATTTGGATGGAACACTAATAAAGGATATGGAACATCATTTCATATGGATATGATAAATAAGCATGGAAAAACTGACTTTCATAGAAAGACATTTAAAACACAAAAACTACAACTTAACATTCAATATAAATAATGAAAAAAATAATATTTCTTTTTACACTTTTAGCATTATTTAATTCTTGTTCAGATATAAACAATAAGAATATTTCATCCCTAAACTATCTTCCAGCTGAGTCTGAATTAATATTAAATATTAACGATCTAAAAAACACTAAAGAAATTCTATTAAAGAATGAAAATTTAAGTAGTATTTCAATTTCAAAAAGTAAAATATTGACACAGCTTAATTCATTATCAAACGAATATTCAAATAATTCGGGATTATTATCACTAACATCTTTCGGTAAGAATCAAACTGCCTATACATATATTAGGGAAGTAAATTTCCAAGATTCTATATCTAAAAGCGATATAATAAAAGGGGAATATCAAAATAATAAGATCTTTATAGATACTTCTAAAACTAAAGATATCTACAAAGCAGTTTTAGGTAACTATATAATAAGTTCTAGTGAGGATATAGTGCTTGAAAACATTATTAGAGATCATGATTTAACTAATCCAAAAATAGATTCTGATTTTCTTAAAATAATTAAAGGTTCTGACACAAATGATCCATTTAATATTTTTATAAATTCAAAAAACTTAAACTTATTAGAAAATACCATAAGTAGTCTTTCATTTTTTACAAACCTAAAGAATTCATGGATTAGTTATGATTTTAAATACTCGCTTGAAGAAATTAAAATGATAGGTGCAACTAGGATTAATGATTCTATTAATAGTAAAATATCTATTTTAAGAAACATTCCTCCATCAGAGATTAAAACAGATAAAATAATTCCAAATTCTTTTTCCTCGTTTTTTTCTTTTACTATTTCTGATTCTGAAAGATTTATTTTCAATTTCAAAAACTATTTAAAAGCAGATGATTTATCAACTGAGAATATAAATTTTGAATCCTTTAATCTAATTGATGAAATAAGTTTTGTTGAGGATCAGGAAAAGTTTTTAATTCTTGGAATTTCTAATACAGAACAACTAGAAGACTATTTTAAATTAAATGATATTGACAATTTGAAAGATATAAAAAAAATCAATCTAGGTTTAGATCTAGAAACTTTGATTAACAGCTTTGATCAAAAAACTTCATTTGTCTATGCTGCATTAATTGATAATGCGTTAGTAATTACTCAGTCAGTATCTCAGATTAAGAAAATAATTAACTCAAAAGCAATAAAAGATAATTTGACTTCTAACTCCAAATACTTAAACTACAAAAATCAAAAATCAAAAAAACATTCATTTTTTTGGGTTAATAATAATTCAAATAGTATGGATTTAAATGATTATCCATTTATCGGTTTTAGTGGAGTAATTAATGAAAATATTGCACTTTTAGATTTTGATTATTCTAAATTGAATCAATCAAAAGAAACTAATGAAATCTTCACAGAGTTTTTTTTGACATTTGAAAATGAAATAAATTCTGATCCAATTTGGTTGAAAAATCATATTAATAATCAATATGACTTCGCATTTCAGGATAGTGAAAACTATCTCTATTATTATTCAAATAAGGGAAGTCAATATTGGAAGAAAAAAATTCCAAAAAAAATAATTGGTGATATTAAGCAAATTGATATATATAAAAACGGAAGGCTTCAAATAATCTTTAGAACTGAAGATAGACTTTATGTCTTAGATCGAAATGGCAATGAAGTTAAAGAATTGAGTTTTGAGATTGACTCTGGAGAAAATAATATGCCTATTTCAATTTTTGATTATGAGAAAAATAGAAATTATAGAATCCTGGTGACTAATGATAACATAATTGAAATGTTTGATTCAAGAGGAAAAAAAGTTAGTGGCTTTAAACCAAATACTTTTAAATCAAGTATAATAAAAAGTCCAGTTCACATAAGAATAGATGGAAAAGATTTTATTATAGTTCAATTAGAAAATGGAGATTTAAAAATTTTAGACCGAAGAGGTAGAGATAGAATAAATATTGATGAACAAATTCAATTTAGTGAAAACTCTATCTACTCTTATATGAAAACTTTTACAACAACAGACAATCAAGGTTATTTAGTTCAAATTGATTTAGATGGAAAATTATCAAAGAAAAATCTAAACATAACAAGTGATAATTTAATTGATATAGAGAATGACAACTTAGTATACATAAGTGAAAACATTTTATCGATAAAAGGAATAAATATTAATCTTCCTTTTGGAAGATATTCAAAACCAAAAATATTTAATGAGTCCTCGAGAATGTTAATTGGAATTTCTGATTTTAGTGAAAATAATATTTATTTATATGAAGATAATGGTGAGCTAATAAAGGGATTTCCATTAAAGGGAAATTCAATAATTGATATAAGGGATTCTGACAAAGATGGAAAGATTGAAGTCATTACCAGACTTGACAACTATTCAATAGTTTCGTATGAATTGAATTAGTTTTCAAAAACTAATTTAGCACTAAAAGATTCAGCAAAATTTTTATATAATATTTGTTTAATTTCATTCATTTCAATATTTCTATTTTTTAATTCAGAAACAGAAGTTACTCCCTTATCAGTTATTCCACACGGAATAATATTTTTGAAATAATTTAGTTCAGGGTTTACGTTAAATGAAAACCCATGCATAGTAACCCATCTACTTGCTCTTATTCCAAATGCACATACTTTTTTAGATAGCCCATTATTGTCTTTAACCCAAACACCTGTTTCTCCTTTAATAGTGAAACCTTCCAGATCATATGATTTCAGTGTGTTAATAATTACTTCTTCTAGTTTTCTCAAGTATAAATTTATATCCGTAAAAAAATTATCAAGATCAATAATTGGATAACCCATAATTTGTCCAGGTCCGTGGTATGTTATATCGCCACCCCTGTTAATTTTGTAAAACTCTATACCTTGTGTTTTCATCTCATAATCATTCAATAACAAATTTGAGATATCTCCACTTTTTCCAATAGTATATACAGGTTCGTGTTCAGTAATAATTAGAAAGTTATTGGTCTCCATTTTATTCTCATTTGATCTATTTTTAATTTTTTGATCAATAATTTTTTTAAAAATATCTTCTTGATACTCCCAAGCATCTGAAAATGAAGATTTTCCAATATCTCTTAAAATGATTTTTTTATTTTTCATTTATCAATCAAATATAGAAATTTGTACTTCAATGATTGTTTTTTAAAACTTATCTTTGAGTAAACAATTACAAGTGACAGAACAAGAAAAAATTAGAAGAGAAAAACTTGAAGAGTTAAAAAAACTTGGAATAAATCCATACCCTGCAGAATTATTCCCTGTAAATAACTTTTCATCAGAATTAATTGAAAATTTTGATGATAAAAAACAAGTAATTATTGCTGGTAGAATTATGTCACGAAGAATTCAAGGAAATGCTTCTTTTGCTGAAATTCAAGATAGTAAAGGCAGAATTCAAGTTTACTTTAATAGAGATGAAATATGTCAAGGTGAGGATAAAACCAAGTATAATAATGTATATAAAAAACTACTTGACATAGGAGATATTATTGGAATTGAGGGGAATATGTTTAAAACAAAAGTTGGTGAAGTTACAGTTTTAGTAAAAGACTTTAAGATACTTAATAAATCTCTTAGACCACTTCCCCTTCCAAAGGTTGATTCAGAGGGTAATGAATATGATAGTTTTACTGATCTAGAGCAAAGATATAGACAGAGGTATGTCGATTTAATTGTTAATTCTCATGTGAAAGACACTTTCATAAAGAGAACAAAGATCATTAATACTATTAGGGGTTTCTTAAATGACAAATCATACCTAGAGGTTGAAACTCCTGTTTTACAACCTATTCCAGGTGGTGCTTCTGCACGACCATTTGTAACCCATCATAACGCATTAGATATTCCTCTATATTTAAGAATCTCAGATGAATTATTTCTTAAAAAATTAATTGTTGGTGGGTTTGAAGCAGTCTACGAATTTTCAAGAGATTTTAGAAATGAAGGTATGGATAAAAATCATAATCCAGAATTCACAATACTTGAACTTTACGTTGCTTATAAAGATTATTTCTGGATGATGGAATTAACTGAATCACTTATTGAAAAGGTATGTTTAGATATTCATAATAAAACGGAAATTCAATTTGACTCTAAAAAAATCGACTTCAAAGCTCCATATGAGAGACTCTCTATAATTGATGCAATAAAGAAGTTTACTGGTTATGATATTTCAAATATGAATGAGTCTGAATTAAGATCAATTTGTGATGAAATGTCAATTGAAGTAGACGATAGTATGGGAGAAGGTAAACTGATTGATGCAATTTTTGGAGATAAATGTGAAAAAAACTTTATTAATCCAACATTTATAACTGATTATCCAAAATCAATGAGCCCTA
>Ga0213862_10001379_pt1 | contig 10182 bp, 8 predicted proteins | sample PICome_7_FD_160092 | JGI IMG/M metagenome (GOLD analysis project Ga0213862, IMG submission 160092) | Coastal seawater microbial communities near Pivers Island, North Carolina, United States - PICO266 | ecosystem: Environmental > Aquatic > Marine > Coastal | place: USA: North Carolina | collected... | reverse complement strand
GAGGTAGAGTATAAGGCGTTCTCAGAGTATGAGGCTATGGCTGACAAGCATGAGTACATCAACGCTGTGAAGGTCACCAAGAACGACAAGAAGTCCATTGCTAAGGCACTGGCTATCTACTCAGGTTTTACTGAAGGGCTACAACTCTTTAGTAGCTTCATCATCCTGTTGAACTTTCCAAGGTTTGGCAAGATGAAGGGCATGGGACAGATCATTACCTACAGTATACGTGATGAGTCTATGCACGTAGAGGCAATGACAAAGCTATTCAGGGAGTTTATGCAGGAGAACATTGACCTGTGGACTGATGACTTCAAGGCTGAAATCTATCAGGCATGTCGTGAGATGGTTGACCTAGAGGATAGGTTCTTGGACTTGGTGTTTGAGCAGGGCGATATTCCCGGCTTGACTAAGAAAGAAATGCAACAGTACATCAGGTACATTGCTGACCGTCGTTTGCTACAGTTAGGACTCAAGACTAACTACAATGTCAAAGAGAATCCACTGAACTGGCTGGACGATGTGTTAGGTGTAGAGCATCAGAACTTCTTTGAAGGTCGTGCAACTACCTACATGAAAGCTGGCTTACGTGGTGACGTTGGCAAGGTTAAGTTTGCTAATGTAGCTTGAGTAGACTTGGGGGCTTAACGGCCCCCTTGTTCCTCTACTTCTTCAGTCTGCAAACCTTCCGCTGCAAGGCCCAACATCCCTACCCTACGACCTACTTTAGCAAAATCTTCAGCTTTAGGCTTTATTCTTGCCTCTCTCATTGCTCTGTAGTGATATGCTAGTTCAGACTCTTGGCTGTTTTTCTTAACCCCTGTTCTTTTTTCCACAGCCCCTACAGATTCTTTTCTAGACTTATCGCGCTCTTCTTTCTGCTCTTGCGTCCTTTTCGCGTTAAATGTGTATCTTTGGCCCGGATTTGCCTTAAAATTACTGATTTGAGCAGGACTTACGTTTAATAGCGGAGTTCCTCCCGGAGGATTAAAGCCAACAAGATCGTGTTTATCACTCATCATGGTAATCAACTGACCTGTCTTAGGATTCATAGCCATAAACATATTGACTCCTCCTAATTCTTTAGCCCTAGAGTTATGAGCAGATTGGAAGTAATAAAACGGATCATCCCCTTCTCCTTTCCTAAAAGTTACAGGGGTTTTGTCGGGGTGTGTCTCATTGTAGTATACAAAATACTCCCTCATGTCTTTAGCAGTTAAAGTTTTTCTAGCTTTTTCTATAGCCGCCTTATCTCCCTTTTTGCCCCTAGGTATTTTATTTTGTTTTACCCACTCACTCAGAGATCCTTTAAGGGCCGGGCCTGAGTTGAGAGCAGACATTACAGGATTAGCCGTTGACGCTGCTGACCCTAATAGTCCCTCCGCGCCAAAGTTATCAGTTCCTGAGTTTCTTTTTACAAAAACATCAGTCTGCTGTAACTGGCTCTGTACTGATCTATCCCGCAGCAAGTGAGCTAATGCCCTCTCTTGAACTGCTTTAGGTATGCTTCCTCTAGTGTTTTTGTTGTCTATGAAGATAGCAGACCTAAGACCTTCTTTATCGCTTGCCTTTAGTGTCCCATGAAAGTTAGACTTACCTATCGGCCCTGCTTCGATTAAAGATTCGCCTCTACCCGTCTGTCTACTTAGTGCAGCAGCAGTAAGAGCAGACCCAAAGCTAATGTTTCGTTCTGAAATACCAGCACCTATCTCTCCTCTGGCCTTCTTCTGGCTAACCCCTGTTTCTCTCAAAGCGGCTTGTGCTCTAGGATCAAAAGCTCCCGCCACTGCCGATGGCGCAGCTTGGGCAAGCGTTTTAACGCTACCGTATAGCTCTGCTCCCGGAACTTTTGAATAGTTCTCAGGAATCATAGTGCTCATGGATAAAGCAGACTCGCTTAGTCCAGATTTAATTGCAGATGGTGCTCTTGCTACGGGCACGATAGAAGCTATATCCAGTAGATCAGAAGCGACTGCCGCTGTCCGTGGGTACTCTTCAGCAAGCTCCTGTGCGCTCTGGTAAGCGGCGGTAGACTGCACGAAGTCTCCAGCAGCCCCCGCTGCACTCATTAGACCCTGCTGTGCAGCTTCCGGTAGAGACTGAAACCCGTAGCTCACAGCAGCATCAATGGGAGTGTAAACTGCTCTTGCATTAGCTGCTACATTGCTTATATATCTTTCGACTCCAGTTATTTCCCCTGCTTGATATTTACGCTCAGTGGCAGAAATATCCGCATACCAATCTGTGTTCTCTATGGAGTCTAGGAGCCTATTCATTTAAGGTAAACTCGTTCTTTAGCTCATTTCGCTCTTGTTCAGACATATCGGACATTACAGACTCAGCTAATTTTATTGCAGCAGCCGTAAATGCCGCTTCAGTAGGAAATCTTTGTTTACTTAGAGCCAAGAGTCTGTTTACTTTAGCTGGGTTCAGAACTATCTTAGACAGAACTTTAGGCGTAAGAAGAACCGCCGCAGCACCTAGATACGTGACGGGATCAGCGTCTGATGCGTATAATCCTATAGTCCCTAATACAGCCGCACCCTCAGTGACAGCACCAGCAGCGCCAAGCTGTCTAGCCTGAATCATAAGACTACCGAAATTACTAGCCTCGCCCCTAACTGACGCTTCAGCCATTAAGTTAGCTAACTGTCTTACAGAATTGTAATCTTCTCCAAAGACTATTTTTAGCCTCTGTGCTTGCTTAGGATCTTGGAAACTTTTTTGTATCTTTGCGTACTGGTTTATGTCGAAGTCGCCTCCCAGATCAGGAAATAGTTTTTTAAGGTATCCCTGCCTGATCGCCTGTTTAGCCTGTTTAGGTGTTGTAAAGGTTATACCAGAGGCTCCTACCTTTTCTCCAGCAGCTTTTCTAGCCGCTATGTCTTTAGCGGATACTTCAAAGGCCTGATCTATGCTCCTGAAAAACGCTCTTAGCTGATCGTTGTTACCGCCTGATTTAGTCTGTAGAAGCATGTTCCCTAATGCTTCATAATTTCCCTGTGTATTCGGGCCTAAGTTGGCTCTAGTTATAAAATTAGAGTTTATCTTAGGAAGTATACCTCCCATGTTTCTTGCGTATTCAGACTTAGTTGCAGAATAAAGGGAGGACGCTTCGTCGCTTATCGCTTCTAGCTGTTTAAGAACAGTGTCTTTCATAGAATTAGATAATTCTAAAAGCTCTCCTGATGCCCTAGAATCATACTTGTTAATGTTAGCTATATTTCCTAAGTCTCTTATTTCTGCTGCTAAGTTTTTTTCAACAGCAAGTAAAGATTGTGCAGGAAGAGCATTGACCTGAGATAAATCACTAATTACCCCTGAAATATAGCTTCTCGTCGCAGGAGACAGTTCTGTTAGAGTCTTTGCATCCTCTAAGCCCCTTATACGCCCCGCATCTAGAAAGTCTTGAAGAACTTTAACTAATGGTTTTGTTGCTACGTTTCTTCTTCCTACAAGAGAGGTGACTTGATCTAGTGCTCTTCCATAGTTAGACGATGCAGCGTCCTTTCCCATCTGAATTACAGACTCCATCTGCCTTCCAAGGTTGGACGGATCTAAGGCTATTTCTTGGCCTGACTTGTTAAAGATAATTGACAGGTTGTCAGCTACAATCTCATTTATAGCCTCACCGTTTCTGATAAAATCTCCTGACGATAGATAACCTGACTCAGCAAGTGACTGAGAGAATCTCTGTACAAAACTAGAACCCTGTTCTCCAACCTGAGTTGGGAGTAGCGTTGCTGTTCGTCCTGTCTCACTACCTTCTTGTAGTATTTGCTGTGATGCCCTTAAAGACTCTGGTGTTCCTGCGCCAGACGTACCACGCTCTGCTAACTTTACAATTTCATCGGCAGTTTCTTCAGGGGTGAAGCCCAATGCTTTCTTTGCAGCAAAATATCCGGGCTTGAGAACTTTACCTACGCCCAAAACTGCCATGTCAATACCCATACTGGTCAGGGCTGCTTCAGTTGCTTTGTAATGTATAGCGTCATTTTTGTCTTTTTCATCAGCTATATAGTCTGAAAGAACAACGCCGCCATATGTGCCTGCACCTCCGAATGCGATCCCAGCAGCTACACCTAACACAGGATTAGCAGTGAGAGCAGTCACACCTAAGCCTGCTGCAATACCAAGCCCCGGCCCAGTAACAACATCTAGGTTTCTTTCCAAATATTCACCAACGTCCACATACCAAGGATCGTCTTTTTGTGATTGTACAGGATTCTTAGCTGCTTCGTGATACCTTGCTGCTATGGCCTGCCTTTGTTCAAGAGTTGCGTTTCTAAATTCTTCAGTGTTAGGAATTTCAAAGGTCATGCCATCGTCAGCCGTTACTCTTATGCTTTGACTAGCCATTACTCTACTTCCTCAAAAGAATATTTACTTTTAGTGTTACCCGCAAAACCTGTCCCTGTATACACTTCTTCCATGTACTCAATAACTTCTTCAGGTCTAGGATACCTACGTCCACCGGGAACACTATCGTCTAAAATAGTTCTACTACGATACTTATTTATTTTCTGTCTTCTCTCCATTTCCTGTAAGAAAGAAGAAATTATAGCTCTGTTTAGCCCCTTACTGTTTTGTATTCTTGCAACCAGAGCTTCTGCTGCTCGTCGCTCTCCGTCTGTAGGATTAGTGCCAAAAGCCCTCAACTTCTGAACCATCAAGTTTCCAGCGTCAACTGCAAACTGGCCCACATCAGCAGGAGTTGTCCCTAGAGCATCGCCTAATGCTTTCATAGCACTTGCAAACGTGCCCCCTGTTTCAATAATATCTAAGGAGGACAGCATTCTTTTAGCCGTCGTAACTCCCTCACTAGCGGACATATATTTATCTTGAGCATCTTGTGCCGTCTGTGAACCAAGCGTAAATTCTTGCTCAATAATGTTTAGTTGCGACCCTAACTTTTCATTGGCCTGTTTTAGGGTATTTGCCTCAAATCCAGACAATCCGGTTGTTGAGCTTACAAAATCTACTTCTACCCCCTTTAGAGTGTCAAAGGCAGGAGAACTGCCAATAGGAGTATTTACCATTTGAGTTGTATTGTTTATAGGATCATAGACACTTGTTACATTGTACTGGCCGGCTACTTTACCGTCTGAGTCTTTGGCTTTTATAACACCAACTTTAGTGCTTGTTCTGGTTCCTGTCCTAGCAGCAGACTCCGTTTGCTTTAGAAGATCGCTTACGGTTTTGTAGTCAAGACTAGCAGCCTCTGATATTTCAAACACCTTATCTAAGTCTAAGTCTGTTCCTGCTGCTTGAGCACTTTGAACTTCATTAAGTATCTCTAAGTAAGAGTCGTTCTTAAATTCGTCTTCTGCTCTTTTAGCCAGTGCTTCTAACTCAGCATCTTTTTTCCTCTTAAAAGCATTTGCTAATTCAATAGCTCTCACCGGATCAGTCAAAGCAATGGCTTGAACAATCTGATTCATTGAGGTAGGATCATTGGGATCAAAGTTCTCATATGCCTCGCGCTGTTTGTCTCTAGTTCTTTCCTGCCCTGTCCTCATGTCTCTCCCAAGCAAACCACCAACACTTCTTGCCAATAGGTTTGCAGACTGACTTCCGCCAATCAAAGGCTGACCTGTTGCACTTACAGCGTTTACAGGATTATTAGTAAACAACCCTGCTAAATTACCTCCTAGTCTAGCCATTACTTACTCCTTAAATTAAACCTGCAAGTGCGGATAACAAACCACCAGAGCCTGTAGCTCCTCCAGCAGCAGCAGCACCTACGTTACCTTGGGCACCTAACAGCGCACTGTAGATACTTGCAAGACCTTCAGTTCTAGCCTTCTCAGCAGCTATACGTCCCTCTAGTCCTGTCATTGCTGCTTCACCCCGTAGACCAGCACCTTCACGTCTCCCAAGATCAGCAATACTAGCAAGAGATATGCCGGGAGTCAGTGAAGCAAGTAGCTCTTGCTCTGGTCTGTACTGTAACCCCATAGAAAGACCAATGTTGCCTAACTGTCCTGCTTGTAGTTCTTGCGGTAACCCTGCTGCTCTACCACCAAGACCAAACATGCTTTCAGCAAGTCCCATCTGTTGCAACTGCTCTGCTTGTGCTTGACCTAGCGCACCTAGAGATGCTCTAGCCTTAGCTTCTTCCTGTGCTTGTGCTAAAGCAAACTGCTCAGGAGAACCACCAAACTGTGCTGTACGTAATCCTGTACGTCCCTGTGAAGCTAGACGTTCTTCTAGTGCAAGCTGGGCACGTTGTTCTTCAGGGCGTTGAGTAGCTCTAATGCGCTCATAGACATCAGCTTCTCTCTGTGCCATAGGAGCCATAGCACCCGTTAGGAAGCCACCTACGCCTCCTAGAGCCTGTTCTTGGATACCTGATACATCTGGTACACCTGCGCCCATACCACCCAGTAAGGTGCCTGTGAGAGCTTGTAGCTTACGTTGTTGTTCAGCTTGCTCTGGAGATAATGTAGTAGCAAACCCACCTTCAGGTGTGGTACTTACGCCACCAAAGCCAGTAGAGACAGTGAAGGGTCTAAAGGCTGCATCTGCTTTAGCTGCCTCTCCTATTTTAAGAGATTCTTCTTGTGCAGTTCTACCTAAAGAACTTAAATTATCAAAAAGATTATAGCCTAAGCCTGCACCCAGAAGTGAGTCAGCAGCGCCCCCTGTAAAGAAGTTACCTAGAAGACCTCCAAGTCCTCCTGAGCTACCAGCGCCTCCCATAGTGCCACTTAAATCACCAAGAAGTTGATCCCCTAGTATTTCTCTTAGCTGATCTTGAGTTAAAGTTTCATCACTCATTTATATTCTCTCTATGTCAATACTGTTGTTATCACGGAGGCTGCACCTGTTACCACAACAGTAACAACAAGCCAAGCCAGACGCTCCCACTTCAACGCATGAGCAGTAGCTAGTTCTTTAAGCTGCCGAAGTTCAGCAGTAGCTTCACCCCAGCGTTCACCACATTCTTTCTCGTGTTGAGCTATCTTTTCTAGTGCTTCTAAAGCTAAGTCAAGTGTTTGCGTCTGCTCTTGTTGCATCAGTCTTTAGCCTTACCTACGTTTAGTGCAATCATGTCCAGTAGCTTGTATGCTTTAGCTACTAGAGCATCATCTTTAGGTGTATCAGTTGCTGCTGCAATAGCTGACGCTAGAGCAACTAGAGCAGTGATAATGTTAAAAGCATCAATTACGTAAGGCATTACCAAGGTACTCCATCAGCAGTTGAAGGTGTGATCTGACCGTCAATGTTTGCTTGTAGTGATGCTTCCATGTTGCTCTGCCAGTCATCACTCTGACCCCACACCCATCCCAGAACGTCTGACTCGGTCAAATCATCATAGGCGATGTAGCCTTCAGAAGAAGGGTCTGGCGTGAATCCTTGTGTGCCGTAGGCAGAAGCAGTGTAGGTCACAGCGTCATCGCCAGAGCCTTGCGTCTGCTCTGCGTTGCATCGCCAGTGCGCCACAATAACCCCACCAGCTAGGTCGCCAAGTAGGTCGCGTTCAAGTGTTGAGATCGTCCAGTTAAAAGTAGCCATTAGTTATTCTCCAGTTGAGTGATTCGTGCGGTGAGTGCAGTGATTGTTTCTTGTTGTTCTTGGATTGCTTTGACAAGTGATGGGATCATGTCACCCATCTTCAAACCTAGTTTGGTTTCTCCGCTATCGTATTTGTAGTCATGCACAAGCTCTGGAAGCACTGTTTCAACTTCTTGAGCCACAAAACCCATGATGTCGTTACCGTCACCGTTCTTCCAATCAAACCTGCGGGGCTGTAAAGCAAGGATCGCTTCCAAGCCTCTATCTAAATCACGGATGTTTTCTTTAAGAGATACATCAGATATGCCTAGTATTGATTGAGAAGTTGAATTTATCTGTCCGCTATATTGAACATAAAATCTAAACGATCCATTCGCGTGCATTGAATAGCCTTCGCCGGATGTGGCGCTACTCCCTATTACAAAAACCCTGCCCTGCGTCCCATCTTTTTTAATTTTGACACCATCACTAGAGTCTTGTGCTGCATTTGTAGTCCCCACAAGCCAGTTACCGCTTGAGTCGATACTCATGCGTTCAGTTGACGACCCGTTGGTGTAAAACTGAATTACTTGCCCAGAGCCTGCAAGAACCTGAAGGCCTGAGCCACTGTTAAAAATGTAATCATTAGTGGAACCTGCTTTTAGTGCTAATATGGCTCCACTAGTCCCCGCAACTTCTATATTGCCCCTTGAGTTATCGTTAAAATCAGCAGAAGTCTTCCCAACCAAAAGATTGCCGCTTGAGTCGATGCGCATGCGTTCTGTGCCAGCTGTACCAATAGCTAGCGCATCGTTGGTATGTTCATAATCGAAATAACCTCTAAACCTTCCTGCACTTACGCCGTCTCCAAAATAAACAGATGAAGTTCCAGTGGTACTAGCTCCGATTGTAATAATTGAGTTGCTGCCTGATCCTAATGTACCTACTGAAAGGGTATCTGTTGGACTGCTAGTATTAATACCCACGTTGCCATCGCTCGTGATGCGCATGGACTCGCTAACAGTCCCTTGTGACCCTGCTGAAGCTGAAGAAGACCTTGAGAAAACAACATTTCCATCTAGTAATATCCTAGAATCTGCGCCAGTTGCTACAGTATTCCATGCTCCGTTGTAGTTACTGTTTCCTGTAATATATGTACCAGCTCCATATCCAAAAATACTGCCACCATTAACAAGGCTAATAGACTTGCTAATGTTATTAGTAGTGGGTGACATCCCAATACCAACATTCTCACTAGAATCAATAGTAATCGCCGTGGCATTCCCGTTGTCTACAATGCTTGTACTCAGGAGTCCTCTAGATACTTGTGTTAAAGCCATTATGTGTTCTCCTAGATTGCTGAGATGATGAAGGCGAGTAGTTCAGAGTAGCGCACACCTAAGCGTGTCTGCTCGTTACCATCTTCATCAGTCCATGTGCTTGATATGAACATTGCGTAGCGTCCAGCGTCTAAGCCTTCAGCAGTGAATGCGTCTTGTAGGTCTTGTGCAATGATGCCAAAGTGAATACGAGCATCGTCACCGTTTTCTTCTACGCTGCTAATCCATCTGAACTTACGCAGTAAGCCTTTAGCTGCTACAGCAACACGCTGCTCTGCGTCAGAGAGTTCTGCAATGTCCTGCTTTTCATTACGGTCAGAAGTTTGGATAGTGCCGTTAGTGGCGTATATATCATCAAACCTAGCACTTGGGCCTCCCATATCTAAGGCGTTATCTCTGACTGTATTTGAGGAAACAGAGTGTGGCTTTATGCGATTAGCATCATCATCAAATAACAAAGCACAGTTCTGTCTTCCTATAGCAATCTCACCATCCCATGTTGCAATAGCCCCTACGGTTGTGCCGTCCTTGCGGAAGGTCAATAACGCCCCATCGCTACTGAGACGATTCAATAAAAGAGGATAGTCATTAGCGATCACATGCGCCGTAAAACCTGACGCAGTAAACCTGTGTCCTGCTGTGGTGTTGTCATTAGCAGTTTTCCCCACCAGCAAATTTCCCGACCCATCCAGCCTCATATCCTCAAATCCGCCAGACGTACCTGTGCGCCCTCTACCAAAAACGATAGGTGATCCTTCAGGAGTGTTGTTAGAGTCTGCGTTGATATATAGGCTTTCTTCGCTGTTGATGTAACCAGACGAAACACCTTCACCACCCAACTCCAATACACCGCCATTTATTTTGACGGATCCTGATGAGCCAATGCGGAGGCGTTCTGCGGCAGAGCCACCGTTGTTTGTGTAGAATAAAAGATTACTTGTGAGAGCCGCAGTTCTATGTATTGTTAGACCACCTAAGTCTTCAGAACCATCGTTTGACCTAAAAGTCAAAAACGAGTAATCATCTCCCGCTCTAGTTCTTAGAGATAAAGCATTTGCACCACCATTGGCGACAATATCTAAAGGCAAAACTGGCGAACTAGTACCAATACCCACACGGTTATTCGTTGCATCAACCACCAAAGTGTTGGTATCCACCGTCAAAGCATCAGCCGTCACTGTGCCAGTTACATCTAAACCGCTAGAATCTATAACTGCTCTTTCAGTACCAGCGGTATCAAAGCGTATCTTGTCTTCATCGCTGGACTCTTCTACTTGTACTTTGGTATCACCATCAGCATCCTGTAGAATAGAAGCAGTATTAATTGTAGTAGTGTTAAGTGTGA
>Ga0213862_10001377_pt1 | contig 10190 bp, 18 predicted proteins | sample PICome_7_FD_160092 | JGI IMG/M metagenome (GOLD analysis project Ga0213862, IMG submission 160092) | Coastal seawater microbial communities near Pivers Island, North Carolina, United States - PICO266 | ecosystem: Environmental > Aquatic > Marine > Coastal | place: USA: North Carolina... | reverse complement strand
CATTTAATACAGAAAGTGATTATAAAGATATTTCTGATATTGATTTTGTGGATGGAAAATGGTTTGTGACCACTCCAGCGAGTACACATCACGACGTTCTTCTAAAACTATTCGATAAAGGTGTCAAAGATATATGGGTAGAAAAGCCTATATGTAGTACTTTGGATGATACACTTGATATATTTTCTAAAAAACCTGATGATGTTTTCTTATACTGTGATTTCACATGGCTTCAACACGCTTCGATCAAGAAACTTGGTGACGTTGAAAATGTTAAACATATAGAAATGAAATGGTTGAACGATGGTTCAATGATTCCTAAAGATGTTACTATTGTTACGGATTTGGCAATTCACCCCATTTCTATCTTGTCATTTTTTCTCATAAAGTTTAAAGATGTCATCGATAATATTCAAGTTGTATATGCAAACAATACATCCGTATTGATTAATGGTCAAAGTAAAGGAGGTGTTACATTTAATATTGAAGTGAGTAATTCGTCAAAGAAAAAAATGCGTAGTATCAGCATCTATTCCACGGATACGGTATATAGGTGGAATTCTGACAATGAATTTTTTATTGAAAATGTTGGAGATGTACAAAGAACCGATGCAATTGAAGAAAATATTAAACATTTCTTTTCTAAAAATTCAATTGGATATCCTCTAGACATTGCGAGAAGTCTTGAAAATGTCAATGAACTTTTCAGCGGCTTTGGTCATTGATATTTTTTCTTCATCTGTCATCGTAGAACGTTCAATTCCGAATGTATTGACTTTTAGGGGGGTGGCTGGAACACCACCCCATACGATTCCATCGGGAGATTCTCCTTTGAAAAAACTACTCCCACCAATCATACAGTATTTACCAATTATTGATTTCTGGTGTACAGATGCATTCATACCGACATGAGTGAAATCACCTATACTTACAAATCCAGCTATACTACATCCAGGATTTAATTGTACATTGTCCCCGATGTCACAATCATGGCCGATAAAAACATGACTCATTATGTAACATTCTTTACCTATGGATGTAACTTTATCAGTAGGTTTATTTATAACTACAAATTCTTTTATTTCTGTATTATCACCGATGATTACTTGACCATCGGGGTTGGATACATGACCTTTCCAATCAGGTTCTGTTATCATTATTCAAATAATAATTAAAAACTTTAAATATAAAGAATAACATGAATACTTAACATATGGAATTAGAAACTTACTTCGATCTCGTGATGCAATCAACACTGGAGCCGTCGATGGATTCTACTAAATGGTCTACCCAATCTAAACTAGGTATGTTATTCATCGAGTTTCGTCCAATGGATATTATAAAGTACAATCTGTGGAATATCGCGAATGTATATGGTGGTGGAGATACCGCGTTAACAATTGTCCATAGTGGTGACAACAAAGAGATGATCATGGAGACGACGAAGGATTGGAAAAATGTGAGATACATCCAGGCGTTCGATAAAAATAAAGATGTCAATGCATACAGTAAATTATTGGCGAGTTATGATTTTTGGGACAACTTTTCAAACTTTGAACATGTTCTCATAAATCAATGGGACTCGTACATTTTTAAGAAAATTCCGAAACATTTTTTCGAATATGACTTTATTGGAGCACCGACGGGGCATTTTTATGTTCCCCATGATGGAGGAATTATTAATATATGTTCATCTAGGTGTAAATGTGATCGATGTGTAAAGGGTGATCATCCATACAAAGAGGTAAATTTCATAGGACATCCAAAAAAGATATTTATGTTTAACGGTGGGTTCTCCTTGAGAAATGTTTCTACCATGAAACATATATGTAAAATCAAACCATGGAGAGGTGAACCAGAAGACTTGTATTTCATGATTTCCAATATAACGAGACCTACTCGTGAATTGGGAAGTTCATTCAGTGTACAAGATTTCAAATGTGAAGATATTCCAGTGGGGTGTCATCAAATTTGGTTAAGTCAGGATGAAGCATACATACGTGACCTATTTAAAAAATATCAACACTAAACATACACGATGGAAGAATTCAAAGACGCATGTTGGGGTCTTGATGTACGCAGCGAAGAGATTGCCGTGGATCTTCGGGATCTTCCTACAGACTATAAACTTGCTGAGCGATATATGGAAATCGATCAAGAAATCTATGAGATGTTAGAATGGTATGAAAGAGTAAAAAAGGAGAGACTTGAAATGGAGGAACGTCTCAAACGCGTAGATCGAGACCTCAAATTCCTAAATAACGATGTCCAGCGTCTCAAATTGCGAGAGTTTTCTCGTGTCCGACACGGAGGGTCGTATTCACAATTACTTCAAAACCGGCGCCCTTGAGGTTCTTACAAAATGCGACATCTTCCGAACATGTATCGCGAAGTAGCTTCCCATCTTCACCTTCCATCTCTATGAGGGGGTAGGTAAAGTATGGATATTTCATCTTCTCCAGAACTTCCCTACGACACGCGAAGAACCCCATACCATTGTAGGCTACTGAAATGTATTTCTCCTTTTCAGGTTTTCCCACCTCCATGAATTGGAATGATCCAGTCTTTTTGAAGTAGTCCAGGTCCCACTCCTTGACACATGCGTAGTGCTTCATATCCTGCATTCGATAAAGTCCCGAAACGACTGGATACTTCTTGGTATCTTCGAGGAGTTCTATGACTTGTTCAGGTGTGAAGACAATATCCGAATCGATCGTGAGCCAGATGTCGTATTCGACTTGACCACCAAATGGTTTCTGGTCAGCACCTCGAAGGACATCGAGACCAAGGGTTTTCATACGAGAAAATGTGACAAAGCTCGAATATTCATTTGTGACCATGAATTCATACCCCTTATTCGTGAGGGTCATCAGTGTCTGGGACCAATTCATGAGAAATGTTCCGGAGAATGTACGCCCCGGAAGTGCAAGAATAACTTTAGTCATCTATTCAAAATACTGAGCACTTCTTTAACCGCGGGGTGACGAACAACATCTTCATCCTCCATTTCTACGTGTGTGATATACTCGAGGTCTTGGCACTGCATCTTATAGATGAGGTCTTCGAGACCGTTTTCTGGACCGAGATCAGACTGTTCCAGGTCACCAGTCACGATGAGCTTGGTTCCCTCTCCAACTCTAGTGAGAAGCATCTTCATCTGGTTGGGTGTTGAATTCTGCATCTCATCTGCGATGATGAGTGTATTGTTGAAGGTTCGACCTCGCATGTATCCAAGAGGTTCAATATTAACAAATCTATCAATTTGATTGTATGAAAAGTATTGCTCGAAAATATCAAACATTGGTTTTGTCCATGGTTCCATCTTCTGGTCCATGTCACCCGGAAGATACCCCATATCTTCATCGGCAGCTACGATTGGGCGGGTCAAGACAATCTTTGGACGCTGATACTTAGCCACATGTTCGAGAGCAATCTGACACGCCAGCATTGTTTTACCTGAACCTGCTGGTCCAGTTCCTATCACAATGGGCTTAGGGGAACGGAGGGCAAGTGCATATTTACATTGACCAGGGGTCTTGGGGAAGTTCATCTATATCTATTAAAGATATTTTCCTTATATTAATTAAATGGAGTTTCACTTTGTAAAATTAAATGTAAATGGAACCTACCTCAGTCTCGTGGACCCCACCTCGAAGCCACGCTTCATATGCTTTAGTAGTCATGAAACTGCTGGTAAATGTGTAAAATATGTATCATCATTTCGTTCAAAGCATGGTGTATGGCCATCTTTCGATATGTCCAAAGGACAGAGAAAACTCGAAAGCTCCTCTGTAAAAAGTAGAACTCCTGAGCAGATTGAACGGTACATCGATATCGAAACATATGACATGAATACGATCGATCGGATCGCTAGTCGAACGAATTCTTCCTTTTATTGTATTTTACATTTTGAAACCGAGGACATTGGAAATCTCGAATCTATCTCGATGTCTGGGCAAGAGATGGATGCAGTCGTGGACGAATATGCGTACAGGGACCTACTTGAATACAACTTAAAAATAAACTAACTTGTATCAATAATGTGTGGCATCTTGGCACTCTTCGGTGAAGAAGTGGACGTTCCCTCTTATCTTCTTTCTCACCGAGGTCCCGATGATTACAGTAGTAAGACTCTAGGTAAATGTCGTATGGATTTTTATCGTCTCGCGATCAATGATCTGACTGATGCTGGTATGCAACCTTTCAGAAAAGACAATGAGATGCTCATGTGTAATGGAGAAATCTATAACCATCGTGACTTTCTTAGAGGTGACGAAGTCGGTAGGAGTGACTGTGAGGTACTTTTACCCCTCATTAAGGATTATGGTATTCAAAAAGCCCTTGATAACATTAATGGAGATTTCGCATTCGTGTGGACAAATGGTGAGCGTGTCATGGCGGCTCGTGATCCCGTTGGTGTGAGACCTCTCTTCTATGCGAGGTATGACGAGAACTCTATTGCATTTGCGAGTGAAGTGAAGGCACTCCTCTTTTTGAACAATGAAATCCACATCTTTCCACCTGGACATATTTATGATTCCTATGTGAATGATTTCATCTGTTATCATGCTGGATATTGGCCTGTGAATAAGTACATCAAGACGAGATACCACAAAAAGATTAGAGATACCCTTGAGCATGCGGTTCATGAGCGCATTGAAAACACCGAGCGTGACATCGGGTTTCTTCTTTCGGGTGGTCTTGATAGTAGTCTGATCGCATCGATCGCTACACGTAAGCTTGGAAAGATTAAGACCTTCTCCATCGGTCTTGAAGGGAGTCCGGACCTCAAAGCTGCTCGCAAGGTGGCTGATTATTTGGGCAGTGAACACACAGAGGTAAAGTTCACTGCACAAGAGGGTATCGCGCATATTAATAATGTGATTCACACACTTGAATCATATGACACTACAACTGTCAGGGCGAGTACCCCGATGTGGCTTCTCTGTAAGTACATCAAGCAACATACTCCTTGTCGGTACATCTTTTCGGGTGAAGGAGCTGATGAAATCTTAGGTGGATACCTCTATTTCCACAACGCTCCGAATGTTGATGAATTTGCATGTGAAAACATGCGTCGTCTTCGTTTAATTCATCAGTTCGATGGGTTGAGGGCGGATAGGTGTGCGGGAGCGCATGGTCTCGATTTAGTCGTACCTTTTCTAGACAAGAATTTCATCGATGTCTGTATGTCGGTGAATCAGACGATTAAGATCGACAAGGTTGAGAAACGCATACTCCGCGAAGCGTTTGAGGGGTATCTCCCAAAGGAAGTCTTGTGGAGACAAAAGGATGGAATGAGTGATGCAGTTGGTACGAATTGGGTTGATGAGATTAAGAAGTATGCCGAAAGTGAAGTGGATGACAAACTCTTAAGAGAAACGCGGGCAAAAACACGTTGCTATAACACACCTCTGACGAAGGAAGAAGCTATGTACAGGAACATCTTCTGGACGATGTATGGAAAGGATAACGATCATTTAATCACTGAAATCTGGAGACCTAAATGGACTGATGTGACGGATCCAAGTGCGCGTCTACTTATAGAAAAGAATCCCAAGTAATGTAAATGGCACACTTTGTCAGAAGTTTCGATTGTAAAAATGAGGATCATGCCATGTGGCTGAAGAAAGTTGGTACTATCACTGCAAAGTCGATGACTGGTGAGAAGGTTAATATCATTTCGGTTGTCAATGATAACCCTTTACCCGGTAAGCCGTCGATCGAAAATCCGATGGATTGGGCGTATGTACACTTTCAGCTATGCATGAAATATGCAAACGCAGTTTTAAACGGAGATGCGTTTGTCCCCAAGTAAAAATGATTTATATTCTTCTAATGTAAAATCTTGTGGTTCAGAGTTTTCATCCATTCGCACAAGTAAAATCTTTCCATAAACAATTTCAACATCAAATGGGTTTGGTAAAATGTTATCGTTCTTCACTTTACCATCCTCAGGTTTCATAATAACGACATCAATCTCAGGCCACTGTCCTATGAATGTTTGTCTCCCCTCTAACAATTTGAATATCTCATTTTTATGGGGAGCTATGTCTAAGTCTATTTCTTCCATGTTATCCACATTTTCATGGATAAGCACAGCTTTTGTCATCTTGATTTGTACTTACAAAAAAATATCAGTAACCTATAAATGAAAAACACACCAGGTAATCTCCTATTGATTGCTTCTGTATGCGCATTCATTGTATATGTCATCTACTGTGTTCGTGAGGGTTACAGTACTGGTCGTGCAGACTATCGTTATGGTTTTGTAGACACGAATCCCACTCGTCGTGTTTCTGATGCATTTGATTCCCCTGAGCGTTCTGATATTTATTCAGGACTTCCTCTGCCCTAAGTAATGATAAACATTAAAGGTTTCTCAATATACATCAACATGGATAATCCAACTCGTACATTTGTCATTGATAAACTTTCAAAAATTTTAGACTTAACACCCGATGACGATTTATGCACAGATTTAGAAAAATGCATCGTTCGTCATTCGGAGCGACGAAGCAAACTTCGAGGTTTCGAGGCTGCGTGGGATAATCACCGATTCACGGACATTTATAAACACAAGTTTTTGTCTCTGAAGACAAGTTTGGTTAACAATCCCAAACTGAAGAAACATCTTATAGATAGACGTCTTTCTGTTTTAGACATTGTCGATATGCGACCAGAGGAGTTGTGTCCGGAAGGAAATTATGCCATTCAGATGGAACAGCGAATTCACAAAGAATTACGAAAAGAATACATCGCGAAAGAAGCGAAGAATCAGGATGGGTTTTTCAAATGTGGTCGATGTAAATCTGTCAAGACGACATATTATCAAATGCAGACAAGATCAGCCGATGAACCTATGACTGTATTTGTGAGTTGTCTCAACTGTGGTAAAAATTGGAAATGTTGAGAAAGTGTTGAGAATCAGTTAGATCAGTTGGTAAATCACCCACGGATAGAATGAAGTTGTAAGGCAGTTGTTGTTTCATGAGAGATTTTGTAGCCGCACTCGTAAACCCTATATAATCAAACCCAATTCCATATTCTCCCAACTGTTTTATTGTCCAATTAATAACAGGTCCCAAACCTGGTCGAGCTGTTATTATGACAATCTTGTATCCCATAACCTTAGCCCTTTGTAACAGCTCGATCATAGGCGTATTAGCTTTACCATTTGTGAAAATGAGTGTATCATCGATATCGAACATGACCGCATCCGTGGGCCCCACATGTCTACCTGATATATAGTGTTCTCCCCACGCCTTCAGGTTATCCATTAATATTATTAAAGATTTAAAATTCAAATCATATAGTTATGATCGTTGATATCGATTGTGAAGATGGGACAACCCAAATAGCACGAACAGTTCAAGAACACCCAGAAACCTATACCGTGAATTTTCTTGAACGCAACAGGTTTAGGTTTTACGATTTTAGAAACAGTGACGAAGAAGTGTGTAAGACGTCTGTATCAGGATTTTATGATGTAGACACTCTCGAAGAAACTGGTCTCTTTGTGAAGATTCCTCAGGGATATGAACTCATCGATGATAGTGAAGATGAAGATTTCGAGTGCTCCACGAGTGATGAGGATGATTCGGATGAAGATGTTTCTCTTGTTGATGAAGATGAGGAGGAAGAAGCCTAAGTTAAAAAGTACACTCTAAATATCAGAAGATGGAGTATAAAGAACCTAAAAAACGCGTGACTAAAAATGATAAGAAAAACAAGAGGGAAATATATTCTCAAAAACACGTTAGAAACATGCTTAAACAAAAGGAGGCATCTTTAGCAAAGAAGAAGGATGGCCCCTTACACACCCCCGAACGCCCATTACTCTCAAATGGACGTCTCCGAGTATGATGAAGACGCCATCTTCAAGTTCATCGGTAAGACTGGTAAGAAATTTTACTGGTTGACACAGAAACTCGGTCTTGACTACCTATGGTATGACAAGGAGCGAAAGGTTATCGAGCTATGGGGACCATACTATACCCACCAGAACAAGCAATCCGCTCATGTGATTCGGTGCGAACTTGAATATTTTATGATACCTAAGTTAGAAGAGAAAAACATTGAAAATCAAAATGAGTATGTACAAACGACCGTCACAGCGTGTTAAATGTCTTCCACCTGTGCACAGAGACAAACCAGTAGAAGGAACATTTTTATACGATATCATACATTCTAAACCCCCAAATGTATACGAGTTCAGGAAGAGACCCATCTATAAAAAGGAAGATTATCTGAAAGCCTTAAAAAGGAACCATGAACAACTTGGAATTCCTTACACTGAACCAGAACTTCCTGAACCAACCCCAATTGTCCCACCGTCACCATGTAATGAACCCGAACTCGTCTACGGTGATCGCGTGGGAGTAATCTTACGCTTTCTAAAGAATGGAACTGTTCGTGTCAAGGTAAGTGGGGCAATCGCGACAATGTATGAGAAGTACTACCGTCACGGGGTTCAACCACCTCTTAAGGTTATACTCCAGGCATATAAATCTCATGGGTTTAGTCAGGGGTTTTTAGAAAAAATTAAAAAGAGTCATGAGAAGAAGGTGGTATTTGCTAAGAAGGTTCCCGGAATCTTAGCGAAGATATTTGATAAGGAACCAACCAAAAAACCAAAAAAAGAGAAAAAGAAGGAACATGAAGAAGAAAATGTAGATCTTCCCGAAGAGGAGCATGAAGATGACATTCCACCCGAAGAGGGTGAACTAGATGTTGAACCAGACGAGGAAGAAGATGTAGATGAAGAAGAGTATGTTTCGGATAACGAAACCTAAGTAGAACCGTATTTTTTAATTAAACATCTTATTATGTTTGTTACCAACGTTGTCCTTGCCGATTACATCCTCGACCGTGGCTTCTTTCACACCCTGAAGGACGCGACGTATCACGCGAACCAACAAACAAAAGAGAAAATCTGGAAGCTCCCTAACGGGTCTGTCTTTTTCGGAGACGTCGAAGTCCGCGTCTACAACACCGACGACTATAAGAATGAACATTTTCTTTCTTTCATTGATTCCTGCTGAAATTGCCCACATGTCATGCGATCAACATGTCGTCAAGATTCAATTGGAAATATGTCAGATGTTGTATACTGCATGGTTTTTTTCAAATCAACAAGAGTATGTCCAAGAAAATGCACCCTTTACCAAAGATGGAAAGCGGAGAGGCTATCGCTCCGCACACCCGAAACACCCCATGACCATGTGGGTGGGTTCGAGTCTCAAAAACTATATCTACGCGTGCGAGATTGGGATCGCTTTGACCCTAGAATACACTCGTAGATATGGTAAGGTGCACACATGTGCAGAACACTTGGTGTGGCTTCGAAATCACCACCCATCCCACTTCGAAGAGAGGAAGAGTGAGACAGCCTACTATTCTGATGAAGGTATTCCAGAATGTATGCCTGAACAATACAGAGTTCCGAGTATTGTTGACGCATATCAGATGTATTACATGATGGAAAAAATGGGGTTTGCTAGGTACAAAAGCATATAAAGAGTTTAATATACTATATCATACAATGACGAAAATTTGTTTCATAACCGCCATTTACGGTGGTTATGAAAAGACGTGTAAAAAATTCGTGAAGCAGAGTGTGGACACAGATTTCATATGCTTTACTGATAACCCACATATAATCCCCAATGGATGGAAGATTGATACGACCCCTTACCACATTATTAATAAAAGTAAACTTGAAAACTATAATTATATTAATTCAATTTATAATAATAGACATACTTTTAATGTCGCCAAGTATTATAAACAATCTTTCAAAGAAATACCGATACTACAAAAGTATGATGTCATAGTATGGTTAGATGGTTCCATCGAAATTACGTATGACAAGACGAGTGAATATGTGTTAAGTAAAGTGTATGATAAAAAAATTATTGGATGGCATCATGAATGGAGATATGGTGACTTATCTAAAGAAGTTGAGGATTCGGTTAGATCGTTTAGATATTCTAGTACAGGGTGGAATGGACAAGCACAACCTTTCCAAAACGTGACACACCAATATAAAACATATCTTGATAGTGGATATACAAACGATTATTTCAAACAGTGTGAATCACACACCCCACATTTTGGCGTTTGGATCACATGCTTCGTCGCGTTTTTACAACACGATGAAAATGTAAAAAAGTTTTTAGATTTATGGT
>Ga0213862_10001375_pt1 | contig 10200 bp, 12 predicted proteins | sample PICome_7_FD_160092 | JGI IMG/M metagenome (GOLD analysis project Ga0213862, IMG submission 160092) | Coastal seawater microbial communities near Pivers Island, North Carolina, United States - PICO266 | ecosystem: Environmental > Aquatic > Marine > Coastal | place: USA: North Carolina... | reverse complement strand
TTCATGAATTTCGAAACCGCAGTTTCCGAGTAAATATTCTCGTCCATTATTATATTACCTATATAATAAATATGGAGTGTGAAGATACATGTCGATGTTATGCTGATTACGATACACCATACCCACACAATGAGCAGACGTGTGGTATTCGTAAAAAAGGGTATATAATTCCATGTAAAACAAAATGTTGTGCTGGTGGATGTCCAGCCCCAGATAATGATTTATACCCCAGACAGCCATACAGTTTTGGATATCTATATCCTTTGCGTCTAGATAATCTTTTTAAATTTATGGCATTGTCGGTAATTATTCTACTTGTTCTCAGTACATATCTATCTTTCCAAAAATAGACTTAAAGATTGATGGCGTAAGTAATATATAAAATGTCTATTGAATCCGTACTCGAAGAAATCACTGCTCTCAGAAACGATATCAAAACGCTCTCTAAAATCGTCAGAAAGGTTAAGGCGAAACAAGACGACCCGAACGGGGAAAAGGCTGCGAAGCGTGCCGAAAACAACGGGTTCAACCGCAAGCAAGTTATCTCCGAAAAGCTTCGTGCATTTTTGGAATTGCCAGAAGGTGAATTGGTCTCTAGAAGTACCGTCACGCGCGCCATTAACAAGTACGTCAACGACAAGGGGTTGAAGCACCCAGATAACGGTCGTGTATTGGTTCTTGACGACAAGTTACGCGATTTGCTCGAACCACCGGCTGACACCCAAGTTACGTTTTTGAACTTGCAAAAGTACTTGAGCCCGCATTACAGTAAGCCAGAAGAAAAGGCTTAAAAAAATACATACATACTATAAATAAACCATGTTAATTGACAGGCAATCTGTAGAATTACTTGTTGGTACAAAAATAACTAAATTAGATTTGTACCAAAAAGCTTTTAGACATAAATCCATACTCAAGGAAGATGAATCTTTAGACGGATCATTTGAAACTCTCGAATTTATTGGGGATTCTGTATTGGGTTTTGTTATTACAAAATTTTTATTCGATCGATACGAAAATAGACAAGAGGGGTTCTTGACTAAAGCACGTACAAAACTCGTGAGAGGTGAAACGTTAGCTGATATAGCCACTAAACTTGGTTTATATAATTGGGTTCAAATGGATGAAAAGGGTATGCGTAATGAATGGTTCAAGAACCCTAAAATTCTTGAAGACGTTTTTGAAGCACTTGTAGGTGCCATATACATGGATCTTGGTTTGTTACATGCAAAACAGTTTATATTAAATATATACACAAACCCTGAATACGTTAATATGAATTCGATTATGGTAGACGATAATTTCAAGGATCATCTCATGCGTCACTGTCAAACCAATAATCTTTCATTACCCGAATACCGTGTTTTAAATCACGAAAACGGTATTTTTTATATCGACGTCTATGTCGATAATGTATTTTTGGGTCGTGGGCATGCTAAGAATAAAAAACAAGCGGAACAACACGCTGCAAAACGGTTTTTCTATCCACCGCCGCCACCACCCGGTCCTCCTCCGACGAAACCATACTTAAACAATAGACCCTTTTAAAATCTATAATTATGAGAAAATATTTATACATTGCGAGTGGTGTTATTAGCACGATATTAGTGCTAAAATTATTGTTTAGAAAACCACCAGCGTCACCAGATTATTCCGATTTACCACCACTGGAAGACCCCGATGATTCTTCGTCCGGAGAATATATTACAGTTAAGAGAACATTAACTTCACGTGCTAACACATACCAGAAAGACGAGGTTCTTAAACGACCTAAGTTGTCACATATGTTAAAAGATGATCTTATTGAAGAATGTACACGACGGAATATTGCAGCTATAGGAACTGTACGTGTTTTACGTGAACGTTTACGTCTCGCACGCGAAGAGGAAAAACAGGCTTAAAAGTGTTGTAGTATAAATATTTAACATGCATCCAAATGTACAGAAGTGGTTAGATTTCGAATATGCACCACAAAAATCACAAGAATGGTTAGATCTTAGAATGGGTATGCTCACTGCTTCGGATGCTGCTTCGGCTATAGGAGTAAATAAATATGAAACACCACACCAACTTCTTTTAAAAAAATGTGGTAAAGGTGAGCCATTTTTTGGTAATGAGGCAACTCGACACGGTGAGAAGTACGAAGATGAAGCACGTATTTTATATGAACAACGACACGGGGAAGTTGTACATGAATTAGGTTTGTGCCCACACCCAAAATACCCATTTTTAGGTGGATCACCCGATGGTGTTTCCGAATCAGGTAAACTTGTAGAAATCAAGTGTCCTATGATGCGCGCTATAGACGATAGTGTACCTGAACACTATATGCCACAGTTACAATTGTGTATGGATATTTTAGATTTGGAAGAAGCAGACTTTATACAGTATAAACCAGCCGAAACAAATTGGCCAAAACCAGAAGAATTTATAGTGACAAGGGTGAAACGTGACAGAGAATGGTTTGCCAAATATTTACCAATCATGGAGGATTTTTGGCAAAAAGTATTATATCATAGGGAATATGGTATAGACGATCCACCACCAAAAAAGACACGTAAGAAAAAGGAACTTATTAGACCAGAATGTCCAATATCTACAGACACAGATGACGATTATATAGAATATGGATAAATTATACATTTTCAAGAATATTTAATATTATACTCTTTAAAATGATATATAAAACATATAGTAAATAAATAAAAAGTTTGTCACTTTTAGTGATTATTAAAAAGAAAAATTATATTTGAAATTAAACACCTTTCTCGAAGGAGATACTATATATATATTAAAAAAAAGTTTTTATTGGTAATCACTAAAAGTGACAAACTTTTTCTTATTGTAATATATGAATACCATCTTTATTTTAGAAAATGAAAATTTAGGTACGTGGTATGTAGGTAAAAGTACTTTAAAAATGGGTAAGGATGGATTTCCTATATACAGAACACTTACACAAGACCAACTAAATAATAATTTATACAAAAAATATATTCAATATGAAAACCCGTATATAAATCTTATTTTTTTAAACGAAGCGTATCACGTGTGTCATGGTATAGAAAGATGGTTGACTCTATTAGATTACAAAATCAATCGTGACCCGGTAAAATACAAAGAAATTAAAAAACTTTTAACTGCTGGGTGGACTGTAAATGATACATTAGGATACTCGAGTATATACGTCTTTAATGTTGTCGAAAAGAAAACTGATGAAATATACACCGACTTTAAACAAAATTGGGGGAGTCAAAGTAATTATAAATTAAAAACGTGTCTAAATTTCAAGTCTCAAACACGTCATGAACGTTATATAAAAAATAAACAAAACCCCAAATTTTTATTCGAACAAGCTCGAAAACGTGTAATATATAGAATGAATAAAGGGTGTACTCCCAAACAATCAACACTCATTAAATATAACCTAAGTTAAGGTAACCCAATCACAAAAATAGACTATAAAATGGAAGAACAATATACACGCGCCGTGTCTTTACTCGATGGTCAACTGTACCAACACCAAAAAAAGGGTGTATCATGGTTACTTTCCATGGAAAATTTATCGAAAGGGCCCAAAGGGGGGTTTCTATGTGATGAGATGGGTCTCGGTAAATCGATACAGATCATTTCAGTAATACTTGGAAACGTAAAAAAGAATACACTCATCGTCGTACCAAAATCTATAGTCACACAATGGAAGAATGAAATTTCAAAATTTGCACCTTCCTTATCAGTGTTTATATATGACGGTCAGTATAGAACACAAGACCCCGACGATTTACTTAAATCCGATGTTGTTATAGCGCCATATTCACTACTCACAGAAAATGCTATGATGTTACATAGAATCAGGTGGGGACGTATTGTTCTAGACGAAGGTCATGAAATACGTAACCCGAGCTCGTCTAAGTTTAAGGCCGCGTGTAAACTTCACGCTGATCTTAGATGGATTTTATCGGGTACACCCGTGTTCAATTCAATGAAAGATTTCGTGACTTTGTGTACATTTATTGGTGTTGATCGAAAGCTTGTTCAAGGTATGACGACCAAAGTCAAAAATCTCTATATATTGAGACGTACAAAAGAGGATAATCCAATGCTTGAAATACCGGAGTGTAAATTCGAAAACGTTGAACTCGAGATGTACCCGGAAGAGCGTGAATTATACAAATGTGCGTTCATCGAATCACAAGAAACCATCAAGGACATTTTCCGTTCAGCGATAAACGTAAATATGTACAATATGGAAATTTTCGAGTGTTTGTTACGTGCCCGACAAAGTATGATTTACCCGCAAATGTATATCAATGGTATCGCAAAGAAACGTGATGAAATACCCGAGTTCTGGGAAGGTCGTTCTAAGAAAATGGAAACGTTGTTTAAACTGATTTCTGAACACCCAGATGAGAAAACACTTGTCTTTTGTCAGTTCAAACAGGAAATGGACTATATACGCGAAAACCTGACATGTCCAGTGTTTCGAATTGATGGGTCGGTTTCTAAAGAGGATAGAGAAAAGCAACTGAAACTCTTCAATGAAGCACCACAAAATAGTGTATTTCTTATACAGGTAAAAGCGGGTGGACAGGGTTTGAATATTCAGTGTGCGTCACGTATATATTTTACTGCACCGTGTTGGAATCCGGCAACAGAGTTACAAGCTATTGGGCGTGCACATCGATCAGGTCAGAAACGAAAGGTATACGTAAAGAAACTTGTTTATGGTGATACACCAGGGTATCCATCTGTCGAACAGGCTATGATTGCTTTACAAGGGCACAAATCTCTTTTATCAGCCGAAGTTTTAAGAGATGATCGATTAAAAAATCAAATACCAACTGGTAATAAAACCAGTGATACGATATCAATTTCAGCAATTCGAAATATTTTCCGGGCTTAATATAATAATGAAAGGTTGTACTGTAGCCGATCAATCTGTATTTGATATAGATGTTAAAGGGTGTCAACCCGTGAGTGAAGATAAGTGTAAATCTGGTTTTAAAGTTTTATCTAACGATATAAATACACCAAAAAACGCATTAGATCAATGTTGTAAATGCAAGTCGGGTACCCCGTGTGATTACTGTTTAAATCCTACAAACTGTACAGATGATGAAAAACTAAAATACGTTTCGGAATTATCGAATTGTTATTCGGATCTGACAGATGATACACCATCGGATGTTGATAATAACGATGAAGACGTTGATGATATAAAGGAAGAAAGAAGTGATTTTGAAGAAGATGTATACGAAATATTAAAAGATGGTGAAGAAAAAGAGGAATTAGACGATGGTGTTAAAGATGAAGATGAAGATGAAGAAAGTGGGGTTTCACTCATGTTAATATTATTGATTATACTATTACTTATATTACTTGGTGGTGGATTATATGTATACTCTAAAAAATAAATATCAGGGTACTATAAATGCAAACATTTGGATCAAGAGCTGAAGTGTTCCATGGAACAGCAATGAAAACGACAGGCGGATTGACAAAATCCGACCTCACACAAGACAAATACGGTGCGATCATATCTAAAGCTGCGCGTAAAGCCGCGTTGGCCAGAATGAAAGCGGAAGGGAAACAACATTTGGTTAAGGTGTTCAAACCAAAAAAGAAAGGATTTGGACTTCAACCAAAGGAAGGTACGAAAAAGTACAAAACATTAGTCAAGAAAATGTTGTAATACTATAGTAAATAATGACGTTGTCTAAATGGAACGAATCCGTTCGATTAGCCAAGATTAAACATGGATTAAATCCATCCTCGTATATGGAACTCAAAGGTAAAATATTAAAAGAAGCTCAGGCTATTTACCAAATGCTTTTATTAAACGACTCTAAACGCCGATAAACTGGAACCCCTTAAGTCTCTGTGGCTCATAAACCACGAGCGAGTTAAGTTTCCAGGTCATACCGAACTTTCTATTCAAAAAATAAACACTATTCATTTCGACAACCGCCGTTCCCGATTGTCGAGCGTATAACCCGTTACTAACATCATCGTATAACGCCGTTTTGTTCTCATCGTAGACGTGTGATTTAATCTTACCGTCCATAGTTGTATCGACCTTAACGCGAAATTTTGGTTCGCGATCGGGGGATTCCTTGATATTCGAGTTAAACATAGATTTGAGTTCAATAACACCCATTTTCTTACCGAAAATCTGTTCACTTTGTTCGGAAACGGATTCAATAACTTTATTTTCGATTTCACGTAAAGTTTCGTAAAATTTTCTTACGTAATTTTCCTCTTCATCCCACCCTTTCATCGCAAAATCGATATTATATTTAGTCGCACCGACTTCGGGTGTAAACCCTGAAATTCCAAAAGGCATATACATGCGTGGTATTTGAAATTTCATAAGTCCGTCCTCGGTCGTACATAACGAGATTTTACGACCATCATAGTTGGCAATTTTCAGTGATTCGATAGCATTTGTAAATTTAAGGGCCATTATATTTATAAATGTATATGTACTAAAAACTTTAAGCTTAACACACTTGTTATTTGATTTATTATACACCTGCTGCTGGTATATCACCACACGAACCCTTCGTCGTATCCGTGGCATCCACGGTCCATTGACATCTAGTTGGGCAATCGGTGGTGGCCGAAGGTACGGATCCGTTAGTCGTAAATGTATTACATTTTGGTATATCACCACACGAACCGGTCGTCGGATCCGTGATATCCGCGGTCCATTTGCACAGAGGATCATTAGTAGCGTCAGTGCAAGTTGTTTCTGTTATATTGTCTACGCATCCTTCAGCAATAGGGTTTGCACAATAATCCACGGAACTGGTTAAATCGGTTAAACTGAACCCGGATAGTCCCAAAGTCCCTGTACTTTCATCCCATACTTGATCTAAACTCGATACAGCGGTAACGTCGGTAATTTCTTTATGTAAAGATTTAAACCCTTGTTTTGTAACAACATCATCATCACCTGTAACATCGTCACAAAATGCTTTTTGTGCCGTAAATGTGTTTGTAGTTGGTGTTACCATACCAAACAATTTTGTCAATTTAGCCGTGAATGCATCCGTTTTCTTGAACACGCGTTTATCATCTGTACCACACGAAGCATACAAAAATTCAATAATATCTATAGCCTGGTCGTACGTATAACCCTTTATTTCGTTATCGTCCATATAGGTTTCAACCAATTTCTTGAAATCGTCGGTTGTTACCTTTTCAATTTCATCCTCCCTCTTCTCATCAAGATTTTCTTTAAAATCTTTTACTTCGTCACAAAAATCTGTACCACTGATCTTTCCTGTGTATTTATTAGGGGCGGTACCTTCATATACCATATCATTTTTTATGTCTTCTATAATTTGAAACATTTTTTCGAGTTGAAAAATACGGATGTAATATTTATCGTTGCCTGGAACATACCCAAGAAAATATGCACCGGCGCCACTGGCTGAACTCAAACAGCAACAACATGCGAGTAGCAATAATATTGGTAACATTTGATTGTTAGATGCCATTTTATTATATAGTTATAAAATAAAATAAAATGAGATGAATAGAATATATCTTAAAATTATAGAAATTCGTGTCTGGTACATGTTAGCGAAATATAAAATTTTTAGGCAGAACACATAGAACATTCTGCTTCGAGACTAAACTGGATCGGGCGTGATTTCGCTTTACTTCGAAGGTAATACATACCTGTTTTCAAACCGGTTTTCCACGCGTACATGTGCATAGACGAAAGTTTTGAAATTGTTGGACTCTCGACGAACAAGTTCATACTTTGACTTTGGTCTATATATACCGCTCTATCCGCCGCCATATCGATGATTGTTTTTTGACTCATTTCCCATACGGTTTTATACAATTCCTTAATATCATCGGGGATATCAATAATGTTTTGGACAGATCCATTTGCCTTCACCATAAGATCTTTCATTTCCTTCGACCAGAGTCCACGTTCTTTCAAATCGTTTACCAAATGTTTGTTTACGACGACAAATTCACCTGCGAGTGTTCGTCTCAAATAGATATTGGTCGTGTAAGGTTCGAAACACTCGTTATTCCCCAAAATCTGAGATGTGGATGCGGTAGGCATGGGTGCAAGAAGAAGACTATTCATAGTTCCTTTCTTAACGAGTTTACGCATGGCATTCCAATCGTATCGCCCACTAAACTTTGGGTCTCGATTCCACATATCGAACTGAAGAATTCCTTTACTGAACGGTGACCCCTTAAACGTTTCATAAGGACCGTACATTTCGGCAAGTTCACACGATGATTCGAGTGATGCGTGGTAGATAGTTTCGAATATATCGATGTTAAGTTTCCTAGATTCTTCTGAACCGAACGTCATTCTTAACATGATAAACACGTCGGCGAGACCTTGAACACCAATACCAATGGGTCGGTGACGCATATTTGAACGTTTCCCATTTTCGGTTGGGTAGAAGTTTTTATCGATAACCTTGTTTAAGTTACGTGTAACCATTTTCGTAACACGGTGTAACTCTTCATGGTTAAACTCTTTCTTCTCGACATCAACGTATTTTGGTAACGCGATTGATGCGAGATTACAAACGGCTGTCTCGTCCTTATCGGTATACTCTAAAATTTCGGTACACAAGTTTGACGATTTAATCGTACCAATATGTTTATGGTTCGACTTCTCATTACATGCGTCTTTGTAAAGCATATATGGAGTTCCCGTTTCACTTTGGGATTTAATGATTGCTTTCCAAATCTCGGATGCGGGTACAACTTTAGTTGCGATACCTTCAGATTCGTATTTCTCATAAAGTTCCTCAAACTCTTTACCATACACATCCGAAAGACCCCTTGCTTGATCAGGACAAAACAAGGACCAATTACCATCAGATTCAACACGTTTCATAAACAAATCGGGAATCCACATGGCTGAAAAGAGGTCACGACATCTCGCCTCTTCGTCACCTTGATTTAAACGAATTTCGAGAAAATCGAGAATATCAGCGTGCCATGGTTCCAAATAGACGGCAATAGACCCTTTACGACGTCCTGCCTGATTGACATACCTTGCAGTCGAGTTATACACACGTAACATTGGAATAATTCCATCAGACGTACCGTTCGTACCCCGAATATGTGATTTATTTGCACGTACATCGTGAACGTGTAACCCAATACCACCAGCCCATTTACTGATTCTCGCACATTCCTTTACAGTATCATAAATCCCGTCAATACTATCTTCCTTGTTTGCAATTAGAAAACAACTCGACATTTGCGGTCTGGGTGTTCCCGCATTGAACAGGGTTGGTGTTGCATGAATGAACAAACCTTTCGACAACGCTTCGTATGTTTCTAGCACATGATCAATATCGTGTCCATGAATACCAATAGCAACGCGCATATAGAGGTATTGAGGTGTTTCAATAATTTCACCGTCAATTTTTTGGAGATACCCTTTTTCGAGTGTTTTTAAACCGAAATACCCGAAATCAAAATCGCGTTCGGGTTTTATCTCATCTTTTACTTTAGATGAAACCTCTAGAACTTCATGGGTTACAATACCAGCTTTATGGAGTTTACGCATAGCAATATGGAAATTGTTTGCAGCACGTTTTTGAATATTACTTGCCGTGATTCGTGTCGCTAAGATTTCGTAATCGGGATCGGACGTAATCATACCGATACAGATTTCAGCCGAAAGTGTATCAATTTCAGGTGTTTTGATACCATCATAAATAGAAGAAAAGACTTGTTGTGCAATTTTGGTAACATCGACAATTTCAGAGAGACCTTCTGTAAGTTTTGATATCCTGTTGGTGACGTTATCAAATTTAACGTCTTCAACACGACCGGATCGTTTGGTGACTCTCATTATATAATTAGTACAAATCTATTTTTTAACTTACTTGGAGCACGAGTGTCTAAAATCAGCACTTCTAATCGTCACTGGACCAACGGTCTCAGCTAAACGATTGGGCTGGAGAAGGGACGAATTAACGAAAAATTTACCATTCGCATCACCAACTGTGGCGACTGGTGGGTACGAGGCAACGAAACAGTCTGGTGCTTTACAGATTGGTTTCTCAGTATTAATTAGTTTGGTAGAATATGCTTTATCGAAATCGGCGAGGATTAACATTTATATTTACCAATACTTTTTTTCCAGGCCTATATTAAATGTGTGACGCTCTTCACCTCAATACGCTCAAACAGTGTCCAACT
>Ga0213862_10001373_pt1 | contig 10202 bp, 6 predicted proteins | sample PICome_7_FD_160092 | JGI IMG/M metagenome (GOLD analysis project Ga0213862, IMG submission 160092) | Coastal seawater microbial communities near Pivers Island, North Carolina, United States - PICO266 | ecosystem: Environmental > Aquatic > Marine > Coastal | place: USA: North Carolina | collected... | reverse complement strand
GTGGTTACGTACCCAATCTTGCTGGTCAAATCCCGGCTTCAGTCGCAGTCCAAGGGCACGGACGCCTCTTTGAGATACGACGGCGCGATCGACGCGCTTCAACGGATCGCGAAAGAGGAGGGCCTGTCCGCGTTCTACAGGGGGTTCGGGACCAAGGCGACGCAGACCGTCTTCGCTGCGGCGCTCATGTTCGCGGCGAAGGAGGAGATTGCAAAGGCTGTGCACGTGAGTTTATTTTTATGTTCATATGCGCAATTAGACTGACGTCGTGTTTTGTTTGTGTACAGGTTGCTTACGCCAAGATGGCGGCGAAACGAGCCGCCGCGGCGCTCCGTTGATCGCATTCATGTCCGTCCGTCGTACGCGCGTCGTTGTTTGTAATACAATTGCTAAGTTTAACGGGATTTAGACCCGAACATTCCCCCGAACACGCCCCCGCCGCCCGACTCCGGTTCCGGCGGCGATGAAGACGTTTCAACCGGGGCTGACGGAGCCGCCGCCGCCGGTACCCCAGGCGCCGGCCCTAAACCCCCCGCCGCGTCCATCGGAAGCGACTGTTCCGGCATGGGCGCCGTCATCCTGTTGAGCATGATGCTCACGCCTTCGATCAGACCGAGGAGTAAACCTCCAAACGCCGCAGATCGCGCCGCCGAGGCGAATCCGTACCGAACTTGTAAGATGCCTCCGGTGAGCGCGCCTGACAAGATGGGATTCCACGGGTCTTCCTTGTGACGCAGCGCCACGAGGGAGCAATCGAACGCGGAGAATAGCCCGCCCCAGACGGCGAAGGAGCCGCCGATCTTGGGCGCCTCGCGCCTGATGGCGTCCAGCCCGTTTGGGAATCGTCGTCCTATCGGCGCGTTGTAGATCCCTTTGACGAGGTTCACGGCGCCGCCCCCGACGGCTCCCATGGCGAACGCGCCGCCGATGTCATCGAAGATGCGATGCGGACACGGTTCCCGCCTGGACGTGAAGAGAGAGAGAGAGAGACGTCAGTGGGAGCTTCGATCACGGCCGAGCGGGCGAGTAGAGAGGACGTGACGGAGTGCGCGAAGGGACGGAGATTCTGGCGGCTGATTGATTTGTCGTGATCCACGTCGCCCGCCGACACTCGAGAAGCGTCTTTCGAACTCCCGTGCGTTCGGCGCGAGCGGCGTTTAACTTACCCGTGGTCGACTCCCGACATCACCGACACTGATCGATCCCAAAGTTTCCGTCCTCCCTAAGGCCCACCGGAGAGAGGCTCCCCGGACTTTGCCGCCGGCTCTTCCCAGGATTTTGCCAAAACACCGCCAGACTGGAAATTATTTTTGGCTGCGGGCCTCGACACACGCGTGTTTTTTGTGTGAGACACGAGAGCACCTCCGCCGCGGCGTCCCTCCCGCGCGCGCTTCAATTTTTTTTTAGGGTTGAACCGCGTGTGTCGTATTTATACTCGTACGTCCGTGTGTGCTAAAAGTATGCGCTATGTGTGCTCGCGTGTGTGCCCATGGGGCGCTGTGGGCTAATCGTCCTCCGCGGCGGCGACGAGTATCCCGTCCAGATCGATCATGGGCTCCTCGCAAACCGGGCACCGGTCGCTCCGCTCGTACCAGTCGAACATGCACCCGAGGTGGAAGTGATGCCCGCACACCAGCGGCGTCTTCGGGTTATCCGCGCAGTACTCCTCGAAGCAAATCGGGCAGCACGCGTCGTCATCCGCGAGCGACGCCGCGCTCATCGACTTGCGGTGGTGACTGGCCAATCTTCGCGATGAGTCCGGATCAGCCGCCTTGGCCCTCGGGCCGCCGTCGATGACCGTTCCGCTCACCGCGCCCTGGCCCGCGCGCAGACCCGGCGATGCCGGCCGCTGAAGCGACTCACGGAGCAGCCTCGCCGCGATCGCGTCGCGGTCCTCGGCGGCATCCTTGACGGCGCCGCTGAAAACCGGCGCCGACCCGGTGCGGTGATGCCCGCGCTTCGAAGAAGTCTTATTGGGTTTAGGGTTATGCTTGGACGGCGAGGTGTGTGGGTCTGCAGACGGCGAGGTTCCGCACGTGCTGCCGTCCACGCTCTTCCGTCGTTCCACGAGTACGTCGTCGTGGTCCACCGCCCTGTTCGAGTCCGACCGGTTGGACTTGGTCGATTTATCGAGCAAGGATGACTCCAGCCCGTCGCCGTCGCCGTCGCTCGATGCCCCCGGGGTCCCGGTGCCTCCCTCCCCCCCGGGAGATGTAGATGCGTCGGAGGTTTGCGTCAGGGGCGAGGGCATGGGCGGGGCTTTGTACCCCGCGGGCCTGTAGTCGTCCGGGAGCTGGCGATGGAGGAACGGGGTGCCGGCGTTGAACCGTTCGCGCTCGCCGTTGCCGTCGAGCGAGCTGTCCCTGCTGCCTGGGGAGTCCGCGCCCCGAGGTGATGCGCAGCAGCATATCGTCATCTGGTGGGGAGGACGTGGGGAGAACGGCGCGGGGTTTGGTCAGGGATGGGTCGGGGGGGACGGCGAGGGGACGGGCGGGGCTGGCCTCGAACCGACCGGCGGGCTTCCTATAAAAAATGACGGGGAGAGACGGGCGGGGGGCGCGGTTTCGCGCAGGGTTCGGAAGGGTTCACTCACGATCACGTCCATGCACGTCGGTTGCGGATGACTCGGTCGACCCTGAGGGGGGCGGCGTCCCGAACCCTCCATCCCTCCCTCCTCCTTCTCAAGTCCGGGTTCCTGGAAAACGCCCGCTCGGAGTTGCAGTCAAAAAAAATTCAATTGGGCGCTGACGACCCAGGGGGGGCGCCGGCTCGCGTGCGCCGGCTCGTGTGCCCGGGCGCGCACGCCGCTCTCTTCGAGTAGATCCACACGCGGCCGTCGAGTAGATCCCGGGCCGGGCGCGCGCGGTGGATGCGCCGTCTCGCGGGAGAGACGGGCGGCTCCTCGTTTTGACGACGGACGAGAAGATATTCAGCTGATTTGGTGCACTCCGATGACTGTCCGATTGAGAGACCAACTTTTTTGGCGTTGAAGGCTCTCGCGCGGGTCTCGTGGTCGTCGATGCGGCACGGCACGTGGGTGGCGTGAGTGCCCGCGGCGTACCTCTCGAGCGCATTCCTCCACTCCCGCGCGGTGATTCACGGCAACGACAATCATATTGAATACAGCTATTTGTCATGGTGACGGCGGCGTAGACAACTTTTGTTGGCGACGCGCTCCCTCCAATTGCTCCTCCCTCCTCTCTCGCGGTTGTTACATCCTCCGCGTCCGTTCGTGCGTCCTCTCACCACCCGAGCCCGAGCAACTTCCGTCCGATCGGGTTAGCCTGGTCCACGATGAGTCTCTCCAGCGGGGTTTCCTCGTCGGGCGTGTCTTTGAACTTCAGGATGGCCGCCGCAACCATGAAGTAGATGATGAGCCCGCTGCTGTCCACCACGGTGGTCATGAGCGGCGCGGATGTGACCGCGGGGTTGTATCCCAGGTACACCGACATGAGGGGTAACAACCCACCGAGCATGTTCGCCCACGCGGACACCAGCGGCATGGATATGCACACCACCAGCCCGATATTCCGTTCCAGGCCATTCCAGTAGATTGCGAGTATGTAGATGACCAGGCCGAGGAAGAGGCCCATGAGGAAGCCCGCGATGGACTCTTTAAATATGACGTGCATCATGTCCCTCACGCCAACCTGTCGCATCGCCACCGCGCGGATCACCGTGGCCACGGACTGGCTCCCCGTGTTCCCGCCGTGGCCGATGAGCAGCGGCACGAAGTAGCTCAGCTCCACGTTCGCCTGGAGCAGGTGCTCGAACTGCTCAACCACGAGCGCCGCCAGGACCAGGCCGACGAAGAAGATGGTGAGCCAGCCGCCTCGCGCCTTGACCATACCCAGGATGTTCTCCTTCTTATACGGGACCTCGGGCTCGCCCTTGGCCCGTTCCTCGCCGTCCTCGCCGACGTCGAGCGGCGCGCCCCCGCCCATCCTTGAGTTTCACTACCGTCCACAAAAAAACGATCCCAACACCCGCGGCTCCGATGGAACCCGGCCGGTGCGATGTGATGACGCGCGGTGACGCGACCCTGGACGCGATGTATCGAGCGACAAGACCCAACGCCGTCGTCGAATCGCGGCGGGACCACGCTCGCGGTGAGTTGTGCCGCGGTGGGGGCGCGGCCGACCCGAGATCGGTAACCGACGCGAGACGGAAGAGGCCAACGGATTTGGGGATGTTGCGTGTTGAACGCGCCCTTCTCACGCGTTTTTGAACCGAGAGTTTTGGGAAAATTCTGTGCTTGTCTGTATGCGCATCGTTGCTGGAAAATCGCCAAACAAAACTCGAGTTTACGGTTAACTTTCGTATTTCATTTTTCAGCTTGACGACGAGCTGGAGCTTCGCCTGCGTCGCCGCCTCTTGCTCCCGCTGCTGCTCGACGACGGCGAACGACCCCGGCCCCGGCCCCCACCGCCCCGGTTAGGCGGCGGCGGCGACCTGCTCCGCCGGCTCCCGCCCACCCTCCCGCCGCCGCCGCCGCCGCCGCGACCCCGACCCCGGCTCCGGCTCCGGCTCCTGCTCCGGCTCCTGGAGCGCCTGGACCGCGACCGCGACCGGCTCGAGTACGACCGCGAGTAACTCCTCCCGCGACGCCCGCCGTACCCACGGCTCCTGCTCCGCTTCCGCGAGTCCGCGTACCCGTACCCGTGACCACCGCGGCGGCCAAACGGAGACCGGCTACGGTTGTTCCTCGGAGGAGACCGGCGGCGATCGATCCCGAAGCCTCCGCGTCCGCCGGGACCCCGTCCCCCGGGCCCCCCGCGGCGGCCATCGCGTGAGTCGTGCCTGCCTCGGTCGTTGAACGGTCCGCCGCGGGCTCGGGAGTCCATGCCACGTGGCGCGGGTTCGGGCCTTCCGCGGCCGCGCGGACCGCGTGAATCTCGCGGGTCTCGGTCGCGATCAGCGCCCCAGTCCCTTTCCTCGTAGCCGCCCGCGCGTCCGGGTCCCCTGTCGTTCCCGCCGCGTCCGCCGCGTCCGCCGCCGGGCTGGTAGAGTTCGCGGTCGCCGCGGCCGCGACCGCGTGCATTGAAGGGAGGCGCTCCGTGACGTCCATGGTCTCGGCTTCCCTGGTTGTTTCCGCGATCGCCGCGATTATTTGGATGGCGCCCGCGGTCGTTGTTGTGTTCGTTGGGTCGCGTCGCCTCGCGCGGGACGGCGGCGATGCGTATGAGCGTGACCTCCTTACCGTCGATCTGGCCGCCGTCCATGTGTGACATCGCGTTCGTCGCGTCGCCCGCGCGTACGTACTGCACGAATCCGGCGCGAAGGTTGGACGTGTCCCCGCCGTTCTCGTCACCCTTGTCGGGCCTGAACCTCTCCAGCGCGACGCGTTCGACGGCGCCGTAGTGCGCGAAGATCTCCTCCAGGTGCTTGTGGTTCACGATCCGTGTCAGGTTGGACACTCGCACCACGCGGTCGTCCCCGTCGGTCTCGCCGTCCTCGCGCATCGGCGACGACGCGGAGGATCTCGCTTTCGCCTCGTCTCCCTCCTCGGGCGGCTTTGGATCCTGCGCCGAGCGAGCGGACCCGTCGGAGCGGGACGGGGAGCCCATGCTTTGGTCACCCATGGATGCTCGTTTGGAGAGCGGTGTCGTCGTCGATCTCCCGTCGCTGTCTGTCTTCAGTCGCGGCCACCGATTGGCGCCTCAATTCGCGATCCCTAAAAATAAATAACCTCCAGCATTTATTTTTGTCGATGGCCATTTTTTTGTACCCCGACCCTCGATGGCCAATTGCTTGAACTACCCGAACAATTTCTAGAAGATTCATCCCGCCTCTGCCATTGGGCAAATCGAGGATACGATTGTGACCTTTCGTGCGAAGGGCTGGACAGGGGAAAACTCCGAATTTACTGGAGTTGGTCTGCGGTCACGTTTTTCACAACGCGCGGGATTTGAACGAACGAGGAACGCGCGGGCGACGGCGCGGTTCCGGTCCCGGCTCGCGCGTGCGTGGAGGCGTCATGGCATCCAAAGGGGTTGATGAGGCGCCGGCGGATGCTTCCGCGGAGGAATCCTTCAAGCGATACGTCGAGCCGGTGCGAAGCCGGTTTTTCCCTCGCGTCTTTCTCAAATCACCCAGCCGGCCGCGGCGCATGAATGGCGCGGTCCGCCAGTCCACGCGCGGCGCTTCAATCGAAACCTGACCATTTCGTTCCCCCCGACGTAGGTTCGAGTGTACAACCATATCAAGAACAGGGCGCGAAAGAACGTGAGTGTGCCCGCGAGTCGCGCCGATCTGCCCCGCGGAAGCCTCTCCCTTCGGGAATTAGCTCTGGACGCCCCGCCCTAGACCCGATAGTCGCGCGGAACCTGACGATGCCCTCCTTTTGCCCCGCAGCCGCTCTTTCTGAAGCGTACCGTGAGGTATACGAAGCTGCACGCGATCAGAAACGGCGCCGACGACGCCGACAAACAGCCGAGGTGCGTGCCACGATCGAACCCGCGTCCGCCGTGTCCCAGGCCGAATTCCTCCTCCCGGGCGGGAGCGCGGAGAGTGTACTACTGCCGTGACGCCGCGCCGAATCCCTCTCCCACGAAACCACCGCCGCCCTCACGTAACTCACGGAACTCGCGATTAAATCCCCGCAGGCTCGAGCTTCGCGTGCGATGCAGGTACCCGAAGCGGGCTGAACACAGGTGAGCCGCACGGAACACCCACCCGGCGCCTCAGACGACGAAAACCAAAACCCGTCCGCGGGATCGCGGTCCGAGTCGCGCGCCCCGCGCGGCGCCCTCACGCACGAAACTCCCGATTTTTTTATCGCGACGATCCAATGTACCCGCACGGAGAGCGGCCAAAACCTCGCTCGCGGTCGATCGCGCGCGCGCGGCCGGCCGCGGCGCGCCTCCCAGGCGGATCGACACGCCCGTTCAAAAAAAGGGCACCGGTGCACCCCTTTCCAACCCCGAATGCATCGTCAAACTTCGCCGACTGACGCGCCGTTCCCAAATCATCCATTCTTATTTTTCGACGCAGCGATGGACCGGGAGGAGGACGCGCATCGAACGTCGACATCGTGTACGCGGTGTTGTGCGTGGAGAAGCGCCCGTGGACGGAGTGGTTGGGTCTGATTCCCAAATCTAATCCCAAGCCGGAGGAGAATGAGGAATCTGCGGCGCCAATCGCAGTCGACGCGTCCAGCGACGCGGCGGCGTCGCCCGCCACGGAGGGCTCGGACGCGAAGAAGAGCCCATCATCCAATGCGAACGGTGACTCGATGGACAAGAGCACGCACGGATCGCCCGTCACCGGCGACGGATCTAAATTCACGGGGGTGGATCTTTCCAAAGCGAGCCAACCGGGCGGTCGCGTCGATCCATCGTTCGACGACGAGGGTCTTAACCCGGACGATCGAATGTTCGATGACGAAGATTTGGACGCTCCTTACGTGAACGTCACCGCGCTGCAGTGCAGACGGATAAAGGTGGTTCCCGGCGGTGAGTTTGACGAGAAGAATTACCATGACGCAGTGTTTGATCACCCGGAACTGTCGCGGTACGTCGACGGAAGCTCCGATGGGAAACCAGCTGAGGGTCAACTGAGGGTGGCGTTCGTGACCTGGGACGGACTCGCGGGTCTGGGCGGTGCGCTGTGCGGGTCATCGCACCCGACGCGAAACAAGTGCACGCTCTACGCGCGACCGAAGGAGGGCGACGAGGGCATTCGAGAACACGGGATCGCGCTGGGCGTGATTCCCCAGAACGCCCGCGTGCGCGTGTCGTTCTGTTCCGCGGTTCCGGACGAATCGTTCGTTGGGCAGTCCGATGTCATGCGCAGTCACGTCATTCAGCCGTACCCGCCCGTCGGCGACTCTCTTTGGACGATTCATAGAAACGTTTTTACGACGGGACCTGCATTCGGCGACGGCAGCTACGAATCCGTCGAGCTCGTCTTCGATGGAGTCGCCGGGATGACCGAGGCTGACGTGGTCGCTGCGTCGAAGGGTGCGTCGGTGGATCCCCGCGACATGTCCGATGCGGAGGCGCAGGCTGTGCCGTTCGTGGAGTTTGAGTTGAGCCGCCACGTCCCGCCGACGCGGAACGTCGAGCCCGAGACGAAGCTGCCCGGGGAGCAACGGGCGAAGGGGCGGGTCGTGTTCCACTACCTGTACCACGGGCGGCAGATGCGAAAGACGGAGCTGACGACGGGGTTCACGTGCCCGTTCTGCCTGTGCGTCAACGCAGACTTTGACGGCATGTCGCGGCACCTGGAGGCGTGCCACGACGCTTTCAACTTTGAGTTTTTACCAAAGGTTCAGAACGAGGCGGACCCGCGGGTGCACGTCGTGTGCCGGAGCGAGGAGGAAGTCAGATCTAAGAACGGGTCCGGGGAGGTGCGGAAAGAATCGGCGCGAAGGAAAGAGGCGAGTGAGTGGTTCTTTAAGCACGGCGGGTGGTTCGTGCAGTCCAAGGCGAAGGTGCAGATGACCCACCACGAGGTGGGCGGCGACGGCGGCGTGGTGCGAAAGGATGTTTCTCCGACGTGCGCGGATCGGGAGTTTGTCTACGCGTCTACGCGTTACCGCATGCCGAGGTGGCTTCAGCACCAGCGATCGCAACATCACGCGTCGGTATCGGCGCCTGGACCGCGCGGGCCTTATCGGCGCAGGATAGACAAAGAGGTTGAGAAGGTGGCGCAATTGAAGCAAAGAGCGGAGGCGGCGGAGATTCAGCACCAACTCAAGATTCAACGGCACCAACTCGAGCAGCTTCAGCGGCACCGGCACCAGCAGTTCGCCGGCAGGCACCGGCTCGTCGGTGACATCAACCACATTCTCACCCCGCAGGTCCATCCCGGTTTGCTGAATCATCTCATGCTGAACCAAGGGCCCGGCGGTCAGTTGGGAATGCAGCAGGGGCTTCAACTCGGCGGCCAGCTCGGAGGGCTCGGCGGTGGCGCGTTCGCGGGTGGAATCTCGGGGCTCAACACGAACGCCGCGTACGGTTTGGGCCTCGCGGGGATGACCCCGACGCACCAGTTGCAGCAGCAGCAGTTACAGCAGCAGCAGATGCAACAGCAGCAGCAGTTGCAACAGCTCCTACTGCGCCAGCAAGGACATCAACAGCACCAGCCGTTCCCGCCGCGGAAGGACGTCATCCGCGCGTGGGTCGAACACAGGCTACAGGACGTCGATCCCGTCGCGTTGGCGCGAGAGTTGGGTATCACCCCGAGGGAGATCGAGGCTGGCGATTCGATGATACGCGAGCTGCGGGGGCACATGTCGATTCTCACCGAAGCCCACGCCGCCGCGGGAAAGGTTTTGTACGTGCCCAAGCAGCCCAAGACCAAGCCCACTCGCTCGCCCATCGGCCCGGCGTACATGGCGGGCGTACCTCCGCCGGACGACGACGTACGCGTACGCGGCGACCCTTCGAGCCCGACCAATTTCGTCAACCTGACCACCGGCGCCGCCGCCGACGACGACGACGTGTTTGAGCACGACGAGCGCGTCCGCCACAGGCGTAAGACGCGGGACCTCAACGAGGTCACACGGGCGGCGCCGCGGCGGTACAAGAAGATGGAGAAGTGGTCCACGCGGGACGTGGGACGTCCGAAGAAGCCCAAAACGACGGAGGTATCCGGAGTGAAAGCGCCGGGACTCGACTTTCTCATGGAGGCTGTCACGGAGGACCGGGGTGCCGAGGGTGCCGACACAGCTGTGCGCGGGAAGGACAAGGACAAGGGTGCCGGCAAGGACAAGGACAAGGGTGCCGGCAAGGATAAGCGCAAGTTGATGGGCGACGAGGATCAGCCCAGACAAAAGCGCCCGTACGTCAGACGGGACAAACCCGACAAACCCGCGGGGTCGCAGCCGCCCGCCAAGCGCCCCACAAAATGCAACTGGAGCAAAGGGATCATCGGGTCCCACTACGACATATCCGAGGACCCGAAGAAGCAGGCGCAGTGGGGCGGGGTGGGTCCACCCGGGACGTTTTACCACGCCAAGACGTGCGTCCCGATTGAGCCCATCGTTTCGCCGGTGAACACGGGCGAGGTCAACACGGACAGCGACGACGACGAGGACCTGCACGCGTGGGCGAAGGAGGATTTGAGGCACCTGTCTGACTTTGAGGACGTGGCGCCGCTGGAGAAGAAGTTCATGCACGACTGGAACGTGTTCGTGCGGCGGTTCCGGCCGTGCGCCGATCGGGAGATTCCGGATTGCCTCAAGGCGTTTGCGAGGT
>Ga0213862_10001369_pt1 | contig 10214 bp, 9 predicted proteins | sample PICome_7_FD_160092 | JGI IMG/M metagenome (GOLD analysis project Ga0213862, IMG submission 160092) | Coastal seawater microbial communities near Pivers Island, North Carolina, United States - PICO266 | ecosystem: Environmental > Aquatic > Marine > Coastal | place: USA: North Carolina | collected... | reverse complement strand
GCTGCAATTATAGAAAGGTTTGGTAGATATCAAAGCGTAAGGCAATCTGGCCTACAGCTTAAAATTCCTGTTATTGACAAGGTTGCAGGACGATTAAGCTTAAAAATTCAACAACTAGATGTAATTGTTGAAACAAAAACAAAAGATGATGTTTTTGTTAAACTTAAAGTTTCAATACAATTTAAGGTTATTAAAGAAAAGGTTTTTGAAGCTTTTTATAAATTAGATTTTCCTGACGAACAAATAACAAGTTATGTATTTGATGTGGTAAGGGCAGAGGTGCCTAAAATGATTCTTGACGATGTTTTTTTAAAAAAAGATGACATAGCTATAGCCGTAAAAACAGAGCTTAATGAAGCTATGGCGGAATACGGTTATGATATTATTAAAACTCTTGTTACTGATATTGATCCTGACCAACAGGTTAAAGAAGCAATGAACAGGATTAACGCTTCTGAGAGAGAGAAAGTGGCCGCACAATTTGAAGGGGATGCCGCAAGAATATTAATTGTAGAAAAAGCTAAGGCAGAGGCCGAAAGCAAAAGGCTTCAAGGGCAAGGAATTGCTGATCAAAGAAGAGAAATAGCTAGAGGCCTGGAAGAGTCTGTTGAGGTTTTAAACAGGGTGGGAATAAACTCTCAAGAAGCTTCTGCATTAATTGTTGTTACGCAGCACTACGACACCCTACAGTCTATTGGCGGGGAAACTAACTCTAATTTGATTTTACTTCCAAATTCCCCTCAAGCAGGCAGTGAAATGCTTAACAATATGGTCGCAAGCTTTACAGCAAGCAATCAAATTGGAGAGGCTATGAAAAAGGCGTCAAAAGAAAAAGGGATAAAATAATAAAATTTAAATAATTTTTTTAGCAAGCATTTTTAACGTTTCGTTTTCGTCTTTGCTAGCAGAAACAACGAACTCTTTAGCGTTGTTACAAACATTTGCTTTCTTCTTTACAAAGAAACTTAAACAAATTAAAACAATAGCTCTTGTTCCTGTTTTCTTTTGAGCGGTTTTGAACATTGGAACAAGATCGCTGTAGGAGATTTTTGAAGCCAACAACAAGGTTTCTTTTGTGGCTAAAAGCTGTTTTTCTTGATCAAGTTTCATAAACTTTTTACCAATCTTTTTAATAGCTTCAATTGGTAATTTCTCATCTTGTGGCTTTTGCTTAGTTGTCAAGCTTTTTTGTTTCTGAGCTTTCAAGCTTACTGTTTTGTTGAAAATTAGGTTTTCTTTTTCTGAGTTATCATCAACACTAAAATAGCCTAGTCTTTGAAACTGAAACTTATCTCCTGGTTTTGCATTAGAGAGCGCAGGCTCGACTAGCGCCGTCTTAACTATTAGTGATTTTGGGTTAATATATTTTTCAAAAGGTATGTTTGGGTCTGAATCTGGAGACTCATTAACAAACAATCTGTTATACTCCATAACCGTCGCTTTAACTGCTTTTGATTTACAAACCCAGTGTATAGTGCTTTTAACTTTTCTTTTGCTTTCTTTTGTACCGCTTCCGCTTAAAGATTTAGGATCGTAAGTGCAATAAACTTTGTGTACTTTTCCATCTGGTCCAACATCAGCTTTCGTAGCGGTAACTATATAGCCACTTTTTAGCCTAACATCTTGGCCAATAGAGAGTCTGTTAAAACTCTCTGCTGGGTTTAAGGAAAAATCTTCTGCTTCTATACATAGTTCAAAAGAAAAAGGTATTTTTCTAGGGCGTGGGTTTGTTGATTCAGGATTATCTAAAAAACTAAGAAGTTCTGATTTGTCTTTAGGATAATTAGTAATTGTTAGTGTAATTGGGTTAATAACAGCCATGGCTCTGTTAGAAGACTTGTTTAAGTCTTCTCGAACACAATACTCTAAAAGAGAAACGTCAATAATATTTTCTCTTTTTGCCACACCAGCCTTATTAATAAAGTTTTTTATAGAATTTGGCGTATAACCTCTTCGTCTTAGCCCTGAAATGGTTGGCATTCTTGGATCATCCCAACCAAGAACATGATCATTTTCAACAAGTGTCACAAGCTTTCTCTTACTCATAATTGTATAACTAAGGTTAAGTCGTGCAAATTCTCTTTGTTTGGGCTGAATTAATAGGTTTTGTTTAGTTTCTATTTTTTTTATAGAATCAATAAACCAAACATAAAGGTCTCTGTGGGGCCTAAATTCTAAAGAGCACAAGGAGTGTGAAATTTGCTCTATATAATCGCATTGACCATGGGCAAAATCATACATTGGATATATAGGCCATTTAGTTTTAGTACGTTGATGAGGCATGTTGACAACCCTGTAAATCACAGGGTCTCTCATTAACATGTTGGGGTGAGACATATCAATTTTAGCCCTAAGAACATGAACCCCTTCTTTGTGTTTACCTTCTCTCATTTCATAAAACAAAGAAAGAGACTCTTGAGGGTCTCGGGAGCGAAAAGGGCTGTTTGTGCCAGGGTTAACTGGCGTTCCTTTTTGTTCGGCAATTGCATTGCTGTCTTGGGAGTCAACGAAAGCAAGATTATTTTTAATTAACAAAACGGCCCAAGAAAATAGTTGCTCAAAAAAATCTGAGGAATAGGTAATTTTGTCCCATTTATATCCTAACCATTCTATGTCTTTTTTTATTGCATCAACATATTTTTGATCTTCTTTGGCAGGGTTAGTGTCATCAAAGCGTAAATTAACAGGTGCGCTGTATTTATTTCCTAGACCAAAGTTAATTTCGAGAGCTTTTGTGTGACCTATATGTAAGTAACCATTTGGCTCTGGCGGAAAACGAAATCTTAATGATTTTGAAGAATATCCGTTAGCAAGATCATCTTCAATTATATGTTCAATAAAATTAAGTGGTTTCTTTTCCATCACCCAATGTTTTTTATAAGTTTACAAAGTTATTAATTTGGAGTAATTTATAACTAATATAATCAATAAAATATGGGAAAAGTAAAGGTTGTTAACCTAAAGGTCTATGCATACCACGGGTGCTTGAAAGAAGAAACAATTATTGGCAGCGAATATCTTGTAAATATTGTGGCGCACGGCGACACCGAACTAAGCTCAAAGAGCGACTCTATAAAAGACTCTATGGACTACGTTATGCTATGTAATATTGCGAAAGATGAAATGAATAAAACATCAAACCTTTTAGAAACTGTAGTTTATAGAATAGCGAATAGGTGTTTGTCTGAAGTCTCTTTAATAGAGAAAATAAAAGTGTGTTTAGCAAAAATAAACCCGCCAATTAACGCAAATGTTCAAAACGTAAGCGTTTGTATTACAAAAAAAAGAAATAACTAATTTTTTTAACTTAAATTTGTTTGACAAATATTGGCGCCTTGGCCGAGCGGCTAGGCAGAGGTCTGCAAAACCTTGTACGGCGGTTCGAATCCGCCAGGCGCCTCAAAAAAAGAGAGGTCTTTAAAGGGCCTTTCTTTTTAAAAATTTATTCCTGTATAAATAATAACAATTCCTGAAATAAATAATATTAAGCTAAGTATGATTTTAATCATTGATGTGTTTTCTGTATTTATAGCAGAGGAAACTCGTTTTGCAATAAGAATTTTAACAATGTCAGTGCAAAAATACGTGGCAAGAATTGTTGAAAAAAAAGAAAAAACACCTATGCTGTTATTATTTTGTAATGTTGGAACAACAACCAGTATAACACCAACCCAAAACATTAGCACAGCAATGTTTATGATGTTTAGTCCAAATCCTTTTAAAAAAAGATTCAAATAGTTTTCTTTGGCAGCTTCGATTTTAATTCTTTTGTCTTTTTTGTTTCTATTTATAAAAATAAATACCCCATAAATAACAAGAACCACTCCTCCTAGAACAAAAAGGCCGGGCTGATTGTTTATGTTTTCAACAAGTTGTTTACTAGAAAAATAGCCAATTATAATAAATATAATATCTGAGAGTATAACACCAGAATTTAATGTAATCGCTGCCTTGAAACCTTTTGAAATACTGGTTTCAATAAGAACAAAAAAAACTGGGCCTAATACAAAGCTTAGGAAAAACCCAATAGAAATGGCAGATAAAATATCAGTTGTCATTGTATAAATAGTTTACTTCGCCACCTAAAATTCTTTTTTCAATTATCTTATTTGTTTTAGTATGTATGTTGACAATACCACCTGCTTTTATATCAACTTCTAAAAGATTCTTTGTTGATACATCAACCAAACCTCCTGCTTTAATGTAAACTTTACTAGTTTGATTTTCTAGATTTTTTAAATTAACCTGTCCCCCTGTGAATACTATTACTTCGTTGTGCGTGTTATATCCACTAAGGACAACCTCACCACCAGTAATAGATTTAATAGTTAAGTCTTGAATTTGTGTTTTGAGAGTTATTTTTGCACCGCTTTCGCTCTTAATAAATAAACTTCTACTTGTTAATGTATCTTTTGAAAATATAAAAGACCCTTCTTTTGCTTCTATTCTATATAGTTCTTTATAAAATATATCTAATTTTGTAGATGAACCATTTAGTCTTTTTTCTACACCCATTCTTATTTTTAATTCACCATTTTTATTTTTAACTACAACATTTTTTGGAAATTTTCCTGAAATAACTACTTTATTTGTATCTGATTTTATTAGATTCACTTTTAATAAATCATACGTTTGAATTTTATGAAAATCTCCTAAGTCTCTTTTTATAATTTCTTGAGAAAAAGAAAAATTTGTTGTTATTATTATTAAAAATACTAAAGCTCTTATCATAATATATTGTTTAATTTTCTACTAATATAAAATCTAATTGTTTTTTTATCAAATCTGCATTTTTAACCATTACCTGTATTTGGTCTCCAAGTTTAAAAGATTTCTTGTTTTTTTTTCCAATTAAAGAATGTTTATTTTCATTATAAACATAATAATCACCTTTTATATCTCTTACAGGAATCATTCCTTCACATTTATTTTTAATAATTTCTACAAAAATACCCCAATCTGTGATTCCAGAAATTATTCCATTAAATTTTTCTTGAGTTTTATCTTGCATAAATTTAATTTGCATCAACTTTATAGAATCTCTTTCTGCTTTGGTTGCTTTTATTTCTCTTTCAGTACAGTGTTCACAGTCAGTAAAATAAGATTTCTCTTTATTTACTTTATTTTTCTTTAAATAAGAATTTAATAGCCTATGAACTATAACATCTGGGTATCTTCTTATTGGAGATGTAAAATGACTATAATAATTAAAAGAGAGACCATAATGACCAATATTGTTTGTTGTATACTCAGCTTTACTCATAGATCTAATTGCTAAAGATTCTATTAAACTTTGATTTTTAGTTCCTTTAACTTTTTCCAATAAGTTATTAAGAGATTCTGAGAGTTTATTTTTAGAAGATACATCTAAATTATAGCCTAATGCTTTAGCTGTTTCTTTTAAATTTTTAATTTTTTTTTCATCTGGCAAATCATGAACCCTATAAATAAACGGTTTCATTTTAATTGTTTTTGCGACAAACTCTGAAACTTTTTTGTTTGCTAAAAGCATAAATTCTTCTACTAATTTATTAGATTCTTTAGATTCTTTAACATAAACTCCAGTTGGATTTTTATTTTTATCTAAATAAAATTTAACTTCTTTTTTATCAAATGAGATAGCTCCTGAATTCATTCTTTTTATTCTTAATACAGAAGCTAGTTTATTTAATAATAATATAGCTTGTTTAACATTTTCTTCTATTTTATATTCCTTATTTTTAAGAGAAACTTCTTTAGAAATAATAATATTTTTATTTTCTATAACTTCCTGCACTTCTTGATAAGAAAATCTATGATCACTATTAATAACTGTTTTACCAAACCATTGATCCACAATAATATTGTCTTGAAAAGTAAAAACTGCAGAAAAAGTATATTTATCTTCATTTGGTCTTAAAGAACAAGCCTTATTAGATAATATTTCTGGCAACATTGGTACAACTCTGTCAACTAAATAAACAGAAGTCCCTCTTTGAAAGGCTTCATTATCTAAAATTGTATCTTCAATTAAATAATGTGATACATCAGCTATATGAACACCTATTTGATATTTGTTTTTTTCTAATTTTTTTACAGAGATTGCATCATCAAAATCTTTGGCGTCGATAGGGTCAATAGTAAAAGTTAATGTTTTTCTAAAATCTTTTCTTTTCTTTATTTCATCTTCTTTAATGGAAGTATCAATATTATTTGCATATTCTAATACATTTTTTTCAAAATCTATTGGCAAACCATGATCTGCTAAAATGGAATGTATTTCGGTATTATGTTCTCCTGGCTTTCCTAAAACTTTTTTAATTATACCGCTTGGAGAGTCGCTAAACTTTTTCCATTCTTTAATTTCTACTAAAACCTTATCTAGATGTTTAGAATTATTTGTTTTATCTAATGGTACAAATACATCTACATGAATTCTTTTATTATCTACCACTACAAAAGAAAAATTTGAACTTATTTGGATTTGTCCAACGTAATCTTTTTTTTCTCTATGTAAAAGATTAGTTATTTCTCCTGTATATTTACCTCTTCTTTTTCTTGTAAAAACGTATACCTCTACTAAATCATCATGTAAAAATTTTCCAATCTTATCCAAATGAATTTTTCTATCAACATTATCACATACTACTACTCCAACTCCTCTAACAGAAATCTCTAATCTTCCAGTAATCTTATTTCTACTCTTTTTTCTTTTCATAATTAAATACAAAAGTAATTTATATATAAAACCATCTCACATATATAACATAAGTTTATAAACAATTAAATATATAATACCATTTTATTTAATAAATTTTAAAAATTAATTTTGACTATTATAAGATGTTAATATATATAAAAACTTTTTTGATCAATATTATATATATATATAAATAAATAATTATTAACAAAAAACAAACATGTTATTATATTATAAAATATTAGTTATTAGTAATTTAAATTACTTTTAAACATTCTATAATATTTAAAATATTTATAAAAATGTAAATAAATAAAAACAAAAATAAAGTTAACAACTACATATTAATGTTAAAAAGAAATAGGAAATTTTATAATAAATAAAATAGGTATTATTTAAATAAATTTTAAGAGAAAAAAAATTAAACAAAGTTATAATTAGTTATTAATAATTATATTTAGATGTAAACAATTAATACACATGAAAATATCTATAGGAAATGACCACGCGGGTACTGAATATAAGTTTTTAATAAAAGATTTTTTAATTAAAAAAAATATTGAAGTAGTTAATTATGGTACTGACAATAATAATAGTGTAGATTATCCAGATTTTATACATCCAGTCGCTTTAGATGTTAAAAACAAAAAAAGTGAAAGAGGTATAATAATATGTGGAAGTGGAAATGGTGCATCAATGAGCGCTAATAAACACAAAAATGTTAGGTCAGCTTTATGTTGGAATAATCAAATATGTAAACTAGCACGTGAACATAATGACGCAAACATATTAAGTATACCGGCAAGATATTTATCAAAAAAAGAAACAATAGAGATAGTAGAAACTTTTTTAAATACTCCCTTTGAAGGAGGAAGACATAAAAAAAGAGTAGAAAAAATAAACAATAATGAAGGTTAGTTTTTATTACTTTAATGAATTAAATAACAATCAGTTATATTATATATTAAGATTAAGATCAGAAGTTTTTGTGGTTGAGCAAAACTGTATATATCAAGATATAGACAATAAAGATCAAAGAGCATTACATGTAATAGGAGAAGTTGATAATAAAATTGTTGCTTATACAAGAATATTCAAATCTGGAGATTATTTTAAAAACGCAAGCATAGGAAGGGTTATTGTAAAAAAAAAATATAGAAAAAAAAACTACGGAAAAAAAATTATGGAGTTTTCTGTTAAAAAAAGTATTCAACTTAAAGAAAAAAAGATTGAATTATCTGCTCAAAAATATTTAATAAAATTTTATTCAGACTTAGGTTTTGTTAAAGAAGGAGAAGAATATTTAGAAGACAATATACCTCATATAAAAATGATATTAAAAATCAGAGGTAATTAAAATTTCAACTCTTCTATCTTTTTCAGGCTTACCACCTAAAGGAAATTTATTACCAACACCCTCATAAGACATTCTAGACTTAGAAATCCCTTTTTTTAAAAAATAATTATATATAAATTTTGCTCTTACAACAGAAAGATTTCTTTTTTTTGTAGCCCTGTCGATAGCATCTTTTTGACCAGAAGTACAACAAACATGACCTCTAATTATAAAAGAAAAAGAGTCTTTTTTAATGTTATTATAAATTATATCAAGTTTTTTTTTAGAACTAGGCATTAAATAAGAATAGCCTGTTAAAAACAGAATGTTTTCTAAGACTAAAGAAGAGCCTTTTTCTATTTTAAAAGTCTCTTCTTTTTTATTTTTAGTAATAAATATAATTTCAACCCTTCTATTTAATGCGCGTATAACATCAGGATTTTTTGAGCTATACTTCTCTAAAAAAATTTCTCCCTTTCCGTTGACACTTATTATTTTTTCAGAATTAATACTGTTAGAAATTAAAGAACGTTTAATATTATTAGCTCTATTAAGAGAAAGATCAAGATTATAAGAATCACTACCAATATCATCACAAAAACCGGAAATTTTTACAGAAACTAAATCTTCATAATTTAGTTCTTCAACAAAAGAAATAAGTCTATTTCTTTCTATTAAAGAAACATCACTTTTGTTAGTTTCAAAATAAACAGTATGTTTAAGTTCATTTGAAAACAGAAATACAGAATATAATAAAAAAAATATAAAACGCATATGCTATACAGGTAGTTTGCTAAACAAAGATACTAAGTCTTTTTTTAAAGAATGATACGTTGGCATCTCTTTAGAAGAATAAACAACAACACAAGAAAATCCACCAAAATTTTCGGTCAAAAAATTTTCTTTTCTACAAAGCTCTCTTAAAAAACGTTTAATTTTATTTCGGTTTACAGCTAAAGGAATGTTTTTTTTGCCAACAGAAAAAGCAAGATTAAGCTTTTTATTATTACTATGATTTTTAAAAAAAAGAATTAATGGAAAACTTTTTTTTACCTTCCCTTCTTCAAAAAGAGAGCTGATTTGTTTTTTAGACTTTATCACATTTATAACTAACACTAATTGTTTTTTAAAGAATTAAAAAAAGTATTATTTTTTTTATTTATATCGGCAGATAAATTTTTTGGATCAATAGAAATAGAAATAATATCTTCCTTTTTTTCGTAAACAACAAAGTTATAGTTTTTATTAGCCCAAGGCCAAGCTTTTAGCAGTATTTCATTGTTTACAAGATTTTTATTTCCACGGGCCATCGTTAAAGGAATATGATAATTTAGCACCGTGCCATTTTTTAATGTGACAGACACGTCTGAACTAATTGCCATTTCCCCTTTTCTTTCTATAAAAACTTTAGTAAATTTTAAAAAAGTAGTATCAACTTTTACTAAGCTATTATTAACACCATTAGTGTCTGATATTTTTTCAACCGAGTAGTCTATGGTTTTAGTTGTTTGCCCCCAGTCCATCAAATACCAATCCAACTCCATTTTAGACTCTTTTTCAACGACCCTAATAAAGTCCTCTGGAACAGGGTGTTTAAACTTAAATTCAGAAAAATATCTTTTTATTGAAGAATTTAAAACATTAAAACCAACAATATATCCTAATTGTGAAAGAAAAACAGAACCTTTATCATAAGAAGAATCTCTATAATTAGCATTTGTAGAAAACCTATCTGCATGTGTAGTTAATGGTTCTTCACCTCCTCTTTTAACCATTTTAAAATAGTCAACATAGGCTCTTCTGTTTGGAACTGTTAAGTTTTTTTCTAAAATTTCGTTTTCTGCTTGGTCACTTATATAACTTGTAAAACCTTCGTCAATCCATGCGTGTTTTGATTCATTTGAAGCAAGCAAAAACTGAAACCAAGTGTGTGCAATTTCGTGAGAAATAACACCAGCCAAACTTTCAAAATCTCTTATGCCGCCGATAAAAGTACACATAGCATACTCCATTCCTCCATCTCCCGCTAAAATTATTGAGTATTGTTTATAAGGGTAGGGACCAATATTTTTGCTAAAATATTTAATAAAATCTACTGCAAACGGTTGAACTTTTTTCCAGTTTACAGAGTATTTTTCATCATTTTTATAAAAAAAATGCAAAACTGGGCCACCAGGGACCGGAACAACGTCATGAACA
>Ga0213862_10001366_pt1 | contig 10220 bp, 8 predicted proteins | sample PICome_7_FD_160092 | JGI IMG/M metagenome (GOLD analysis project Ga0213862, IMG submission 160092) | Coastal seawater microbial communities near Pivers Island, North Carolina, United States - PICO266 | ecosystem: Environmental > Aquatic > Marine > Coastal | place: USA: North Carolina | collected... | reverse complement strand
TCCTAATTTAGTTATATTGAATTCTTCATTATAAATTTTATAAAGAGGCTTTAGGTGATCTAGATTAAGATATCTACCACTTAAATTTGATTCAAAACCATCCGAAAACCAATCTTCAATATTCATACTCTAAAAAGTTAATATACAAATGTAATTAATGTACAGTTTACAATTGTAATGTCTCAAATTTAACTTTTTTGTTTACATCTGAAAACATATTTAATTGAAATATTACATAATATTAAGTAAAAAAATATAAATTTAATAATGTTTATTTAAAATATTGATTATCATTATTTTATGAATTTTTAATAAAGCAAAAGATTAATATAAAAGTATATTTATTTAAAATTATTATTCTTTTAAAATCTTATCAATTACATTTGTAACCTACAAATTCTATTTATACATTATTACAATGGTAAACAACACAGATTTCGGTATAAGACTTCAAAAAATACTTGATTATTACAATATTTCAGCTGCAGAATTATCAAATCAAATTAAGTTTAATAGATCCACTATTTCTCACCTCCTGTCTGGTAGAAACAAACCTAGTTTAGATTTTGTAATGAGAATTCTGCAAAAATATCCAGAAGTGGAATTGTATTGGTTATTAAACGGAAAAGGTTCTTTTCCATCAATTACAAAAAAATCAGATTCTATTGATAACAAAAAATCTATCTCAACCACTAAAATTGAACCTATTTTAACTTCAAACAAACATTTGACTAACTTAACATCTCATTCAATAAGTAATGCTGATGTAGATCAAATAGTGATATTTTTTAAAGACGGGACGTTTAAGTCTTATAAAAATTAAGATATATCATTTAAAATTCAGAGTTTTGTATTAAAATAATTGGAATGAGAATTTGTGTTAGCTTATTTTTTTTGTTGCTAATTATAGGATGTTACAATCCTGAGCGTAATTGCCAAGATTTTAGGACAGGTATTTTTTCTTACGAGGCCCTTGTTGGAACAGAAGTTCTTACTACCATATTTGTAAGAACAGATAGCTTAGAAATTGATTATTTTCAAAATAAGTCAGACACTTCCTCTATACGATGGATTAATGATTGTGAGTATATCGTCCAAAAAATAAATCCAAAAAACAGGGCAGAACAAAAAGCAATTCACATGAAAATATTGACCACTAAAAATAACACTTATCTTTTTGAATACAATATCGTTGGTGATTCTCAAAAACAGAAAGGAACTGCAAAAAAAATCAATTAATGCCTTTAAATATTGTACTTGTAGAGCCAGAGATTCACACGAATACTGGAAATATCGGAAGATTAAGTTTGGCTTCAAATTCAAACCTACATTTAGTAAAACCTCTTGGCTTTGAATTATCCGATAAACGCTTAAAAAGAGCAGGATTGGATTATTGGAAACATATTTCTTTATTTATCTATAATGACTTTGATGATTTTTTATGCAAAAATAAAAATAAAGAAATGATTTTTCTTTCAAGCCATGCTAAAAAGAAACATTGGAACATCCCTTTTAAAGACAATATTTTTTTAATCTTTGGAAAGGAATCTGAAGGATTGTCTGATCAAATTTTAAAGAATCACCTTGACAAAACTTTTAGGATTCCTATTTATAATAAAAATATTCGAAGTTTAAATCTAGCGAACGCTGTAAGTATAGTAGTTTATGAGGGCCTTAAATCTATTGCACGGAATTAAATTAAGATTAATATTAGAATTTTTAATTGAAACATACAGCTGAAAGGAATTAGATGGTAATTAAAGTATATCACTAAAATTTAAGCACAATACGTTTAGATTAAAAAAGAAGTGTTTGTCCTTCGTCATCTATTTCAGGATCCACAGGATTATCTTTTTTAAAATTATCGGAAGAATCCTCTGGATAAACAGAAGTGTTTTGATCTTTTTTATCAGGTGGTACAATCACATTAATCTCCTCGACCACCTCTAACTCTTCCAAAGGAGTTTCTACGATTGGCTCATAACGCAATGGTTCTTTAGGATTAATTTCAATTAATTTATCCTTAGTTAATTGGTTTCCAAGAGCTGATATCCCTTTAATAGCAATAAAATCTTCTAATTTTATTTCTGCATTTTCTTGCCGTTCTTTACCTCTTTTCTTGGCAAAAACCAATTCAACAACAGGTCTATAATCTGTGAAAACCGTTTCTAAGTATGACTTTGAATGATCTGAAATTACTTTTTCTTCTTTATCTGGGTTTTCTATTAAAAATCGTTTTACATAAAAAAGCTCTTTTTCGCCCTCCCAATATATCACCGAAATAGGCTTTTTAGGATCCCACTTTTCCAAAACAATCATCGCATCATTAAAATGAAGAGTGATTTCTGGCACAACTGTTTTGACAATTCCGTTTTGATCGATAATTAATAATCTATCTTCACTTGTAAAATCACCTAAAAGTTCTCCTCGTTGATCTACATTTAATCGTTGTACGGTTTCATCAAACCAAATTTTTCTTGGTTTCAAGGTTGAGAGTCCTTTTTCTTTTAACTCAATTCTTTTCACAGAATACTTAGTGACTATATTTCCTCTAGACCCCCTACCCTTAACAATCATATCAGCGAAATCAAGATCAAATTTAAGTTTCTTTATACTACCTGTTTGTCTTAAAAGTACAGTTACTAATTCAGCCTCACCATTAGGATTAGCAGTAAAATAAATTACTTTAGTTGACTTATTTCCTTTGGTTAAATCATAAGCTTTATCTCGGGTTATCGAAGTAACTGAAAATCTTTTAACGTAGGATGCTCCTCGTGCTCCATCCCTATAAATCATATTATAAATTGTACGTGTATCTTTTTTCTTAAAAACAGCGACGTGGATAATATCTTTTCCAATAAATGTTTTTGCACCTACTTTGGTTACCATCATTTTACCATCTTGAGTAAAAACAATAACATCATCGATATCACTACAATCAGTAACATATTCGTCTTTTCTGAGACTGGTTCCAACAAAACCCTCTTCTCTATTTACGTAAAGTTTAGTATTTCTAATGACTACTTTAGTGGCTTCAATATCGTCAAAAACTCGAATTTCTGTTTTTCGTTCTCTACCTTTTCCATAATCGGATTTTAGTCTTTTAAAATAATCTATTGCAAATTCGATTAAATGGTTTAAGTGATGTTTGATTTGAGCTATTCGATCTTCCAAAGCCTCTATTTTCTGTTGTGCTTTGTCAATATCAAATTTTGAAATACGTTTAATTTTTATCTCAGTCAAACTGACTATATCTTCCTCTACCACAGCTCTTTTTAAATGATCTATATGAGGCCTTAACCCCTTTTCAATAGCGGATATAACTCCTTTCCAAGTTTCTTCTTCTTCTATATCTCTATAAATACGATTTTCAATAAAAATTCTTTCAAGAGATGCAAAATGCCATTGTGCCTCTAATTCATTTAATTGAATTTCTAATTCGCTTTTCAATAAAGTTACAGTCCTGTCTGTTGAACTTTTAAGCATCTCATTGACACCTACAAACAAAGGCTTATTGTCTTCAATTACACAACCTAGAGGAGATATAGGTGTTTCACATTTTGTAAAGGCATACAACGCATCTATGGTCTTATCTGGAGATATCCCATTTGGTAAATGAATCAATATTTCTACCTCTGCAGCAGTATTATCTTCAATTTTCTTAACTTTTATTTTCCCTTTTTCGTTTGCCTTTAAAATCGAATCAATTAGTGATGTGGTGGTGGTACTAAAAGGAATTTCAGTGATGGACAACATATTTTTTCCATGATGATTAATTCTTGCCCTTGACCTTACTTTTCCTCCCCTTAACCCATTATTATAATTAGTTACATCAGCGATACCTCCAGTTGGAAAATCGGGATATAATTGAAACCTCTTACCTTGTAAGTGTTTAATTGATGCTTCAATTAATTCTATAAAATTATGTGGCAATACCTTTGTTGATAAACCTACCGCAATACCCTCTGCACCTTGAGCTAATAATAATGGAAATTTAACGGGTAAATTTATAGGCTCTTTTTTTCTACCATCGTAGGAGGCTTGCCACTCAGTGTTTTTTGGATTATAAACTACTTCTAGTGCAAATTTTGAAAGTCTTGCTTCTATATAGCGGGATGCAGCAGCTCTATCACCCGTTAGTATATTTCCCCAGTTACCTTGAGTGTCAATTAAAATATCTTTTTGACCTATTTGAACCATTGCATCAGCAATACTCATGTCTCCATGAGGGTGATATTGCATTGTATGTCCAACAATATTGGCAACCTTATTGTATCGCCCATCGTCTAAGTCCTTTAAAGACTGCATAATTCGCCTTTGAACAGGTTTAAAACCATCTTCAATTGCTGGTACTGCTCGTTCTAAAATTACATAAGAAGCATAATCCAAAAACCAATCTTTGTACATACCAGTAACTTTAGTTATGGTATCTTCACTTTGGTTTTCAGTAGAATTTAATTCATCTTCATTATGGTCTAATTCTTCACTCATATTTAATAATATGTGATTTCTTATTCAACAATTTCGTCCAACTCAACTTTTAAATTATTGATAATAAACTCTTGTCTATTTGGGGTGTTTTTACCCATATAAAATGCTAATAAATCCTCTATACTCATACTCTTATCTAGCATTACTGGATCTAACCGAATATCATTTCCTATAAAATGTTTGAATTCATCCGGAGATATCTCACCTAATCCTTTAAAACGAGTAATTTCAGGTTTTGGTTTTAATTTTTCAATAGCTTTAACTCGCTCGTCATCTGAATAACAGTAAATGGTTTCTTTTTTGTTACGAACTCTAAACAAAGGGGTTTCTAATATGTATAAGTGACCTTCTTTAATAACTTCTGGGAAAAATTGAAGAAAAAACGTAAGTAATAACAATCGAATATGCATCCCATCAACATCAGCGTCAGTAGCAATGACAATATTGTTATATCGAAGATCTTCCATTCCTTCTTCGATATTTAAAGCAGCTTGAAGCAGGTTAAATTCTTCATTCTCATAAACTACTTTCTTGCTCATTGCGTAACAATTAAGCGGCTTACCACGCAGAGAAAAAACAGCTTGAGTATTTACATCACGACTTTTGGTAATACTTCCACTAGCAGAGTCTCCCTCAGTTATAAACAAGGTAGACTCTAGTCGGCGCTCTTTCTTCATATCCCCTAAATGCACCCTACAATCTCTAAGTTTTTTGTTATGTAAACTTGCTTTTTTTGCTCTATCTTTCGCCAGTTTACGGATTCCTGTAAGATCTTTCCGTTCTCTTTCTGCTTGCATTATTTTACGTTGCAAAGCCTCTGCAGATTCGATGTTTTTATGTAAAAAATTATCTAGATTAGTTTTTATAAAATCATTGATGTAAGATCGCACGGTTGGGAGTTGACCCCCCATATCAGTTGAACCTAGCTTAGTTTTAGTTTGACTCTCAAAAACTGGCTCCATCACTTTTATAGCTATAGCAGACACTATTGATTTACGAATATCACTAGCATCATAATTTTTACTGTAAAATTCTCTAACAGTTTTAACAATACTCTCTCTAAAAGCTGCTTGATGTGTTCCTCCTTGTGTTGTGTGTTGCCCATTAACAAAAGAATGGTATTCTTCGCTATACTGAGATTTACTATGAGTAATCGCAATTTCTATGTCTTCCCCTTTAAGATGAATTATTGGATACAACATGTCCTCATTTGGAATGTTTTCTTCTAATAAATCTTTCAATCCATTTTCAGAGTGATATTTTTCACCATTAAAATCAATGGTTAATCCTGGATTTAAGTAGACATAATTTTTGAGCATCTTTACTACATACTCATTACGAAACTTAAATTTCTTGAAAATGTTTTCATCCGGAATGAAGCTAACCCTTGTCCCCTTTCGTTTTGAAGTATCTTCAACTTCTGAATCTATTTTGAGTTCTCCTAATTCAAACTCAGCAAATTTAATTTGATTATCTCTAACAGATTCGACTCTAAAGTAACTTGACAGGGCATTTACTGCTTTAGTACCAACCCCATTTAGTCCTACAGCTTTTTTGAACGCTCGTGAGTCATATTTCCCACCAGTATTCATTTTTGAAACCACATCAACTACTTTTCCTAGCGGAATCCCACGCCCATAATCTCTAACCCTAACTTCTTTATCTTTGATTCGTATTTCAATAGTTTTACCAGCTCCCATAACGAATTCATCTATACTGTTGTCGATGACTTCTTTTAAAAGGATGTAAATACCATCATCAGGTGATGATCCATCACCCAACTTACCAATGTACATACCAGGTCTTAATCGGATGTGTTCTTTCCAGTCTAAAGACCTTATATTCTCTTCTGTGTATTGTTGTTTAGCCATAGTTTTGGTAACCTGGCTAATATAAAATTTAGGTAGAAAAACTAAGGCTAAAAACAGGGAAAGTAATTAACAATAATAATGCTAAAATTGTTGAAAAATATATGAGTATTAAACGTTAAATCTAAAATGCATTACATCTCCATCATCCACAATATAATCTTTACCTTCTACACTTAACTTTCCTGCTTCTTTAACCTTTGCTTCACTTCCATAACTCACAAAATCAGAATATTTAATTACTTCTGCACGAATGAACCCTTTTTCAAAATCTGTATGTATAACTCCCGCTGCTTGGGGAGCCGTGGAACCCACTTCAATAGTCCATGCTCTTACTTCTTTTTCGCCAGCAGTAAAATAAGTCTGTAGGTTTAATAATTTATAAGCACCTCGTATAAGTTTTGCAGAACCTGCTTCTTCCAATCCTAAATCTTCCAAAAACATCTGACGCTCTTCATATTCCTCTAATTCATTAATATCAGACTCCGTTCCGACAGCTAAAAAAATAACCTCCGCATTTTCATTGGAAACAGCATCTTTTACTCTATCTACATATTTATTGCCATCTGCTGCGGAAGCCTCATCAACATTACAAACGTACATAACGGGTTTGTCAGTGATAAACTGAATTGTATCAATAAAATCTTCTCGCTCTAAGGGAGTTAAATCGATAGCCCTAACTGAAGTTCCTGCTTCTAAACCTTCTTTAACTTTATTTAATGCTACTTCTTCCTTTTGAGCATCTTTATTACCCGTTCTAGCAGCTCTTTTAACTTTATCTAATCTTTTATCTGCAGTCTCCAAATCTTTAAGTTGAAGTTCGATATCAATTGTTTCTTTGTCTCTAATGGGGTCTATACTACCATCAACATGAATGATATTCTCATTATCAAAACAACGCAAAACATGTAAAATTGCGTCTGTCTCTCGAATATTTCCTAAAAATTGATTTCCAAGACCTTCTCCTTTACTTGCTCCTTTTACCAAACCTGCAATATCAACAATCTCAACAGTTGCAGGTAAAACTCGTTGAGGGTTTACTAATTCTTCTAGTTTTTCAAGTCTTGGATCTGGCACATTTACAACACCGATATTTGGTTCAATTGTGCAAAATGGAAAATTAGCACTTTGAGCTTTAGCATTTGATAAACAATTAAATAATGTTGATTTTCCAACATTTGGTAGTCCTACTATTCCTGCTTTCATTTTTAAATTTTTAATGGCTGCAAATATACATTATCAATAACAAATCAATTATTTTATTTAACATTTAAATAAATACTGAAAAGAGAATAAAAAGTAAAGATGAATTTGAATTAATAATAGTTATGCCTCTCTGTGTAAAAAAGATTTTTTAGATAACAACTCATTTTCTGTCTCTACGACGTTTTCATCGGGAATACAACAATCTACTGGACAAACTGCAGCGCATTGTGGTTCTTCATGGAACCCAATACACTCTGTACATTTATCAGGAACAATAAAGTAAACCTCATCACTAATTGGATCTTGTTCTACTGATGCATTTACCTCTTTACCATTTGGTAGAAGAACTTCTCCAGATAAATTGGTTCCCTCTTCAAATTTCCATTCATCTGAAGCTTCGTAAATAGCGTTGTTAGGGCATTCGGGTTCACAAGCACCACAATTTATACATTCATCAGTTATAATAATTGCCATAGCATTTACTTTTTCTAAATTTGTGCAAATTTAAAACTTAGTTTTAACAAAAAAAAAATGAAATTAATAAATAGAATTCAGGCTTTTGCAAAACTAGGAAGATTTATGAGTCAGTTTTCTGATAATAATTATCAAAAAAAGGAAATCATTCCCTACAACTATATATATTTTAATAAGATGGTGGAACTCATTAAACAGTCTAAATCTCACAATGGATGGTTTAATGAGAGTAATATTCAGTTTGCTTTTAAAAACTGGGGAGAATGTTTAACTGAAAAAAATCTTCAGAAATGGACTTCACAATACGATATAGAAAACTACTCTAACAATAAAAAAATTGCAATTATTCTAGCTGGAAATATTCCTTTAGTAGGTTTTCACGATTTTTTATCTGTTTTAATTTCTGGAAATATTGTAATCGCAAAACTTTCGAGCAATGATAATTTATTATTACCCTTCCTAGCAAAATACTTAATTCAACTAGAACCTATATTTGAGGATAAAATTAGCTTTACTTCGGAACAACTTAAAAATTTTGATGCGGTCATTGCAACCGGAAGTAATAATACAGCACGATATTTTGATTATTATTTTGGTAAATATCCAAATATAATTAGGAAAAATAGAAATTCAGTTGCCATCTTGTCTGGCAGTGAAACTGAGCATGAATTAATTGCTTTAGCCGATGATATTTTTAGATATTATGGTTTGGGCTGTAGGAATGTATCAAAAATCTATATTCCAAAGGATTATAATTTTGAAGCTTTTTTTAAAGCTATGTTTTGTTGGAAAGAGATAATTAATGATCATAAATACATCAATAATTATGATTACAATAAAGCTGTTTATTTGATGAGTAACATCGATTTATTAGATAATGAGTTTTTACTTTTAAAAGAAGATACCAACTTTTCATCACCCATTTCAGTTTTGTTTTATGAATATTACGAAAATCTTTCAGATATAAATAAAACATTAGAACTTGAAAAAGAAAATATTCAATGTATTGTTTCAAACATAGAAATCAATCAAAAAGTTAATTTTGGACAATCTCAAAGTCCTAATCTTTGGGACTATGCAGATGATATAGACACTCTAGAATTTCTTTTAAATTTAGCTAATTAAATTATTAATAATTTAACGGATAATATTTTTTGTTTTATGATATTTGCAATGCAATATTAAAAAAAATGAAAAAACACAATTTTAGTGCAGGCCCCTGTATTTTACCCCAATCTGTTATTCAAAAAGCTTCAGATGCTGTTATTAATTTTAACGATTTAAATCTTTCGCTAATCGAAATCTCTCATCGTAGTAAAGGTTTTGTTGAGGTAATGGAAAACGCTCGAAGTTTAAGTCTAGAATTATTAGGGCTTAACGGTAAAGGTTACAAATCTTTATTTTTACAAGGGGGAGCTAGTATGGAATTTTTGATGGTAGCTTTTAACTTACTAGAAAACAAAGCTGCCTACCTAAATACAGGTACTTGGTCAAGTAAAGCAATGAAAGAGGCAAAATTATTAGGCGAATTGGTCGAAGTAGGGACCTCTAAGGATAAAAATTTTAATTACATTCCCAAAGGCTTTACAATTCCTTCCGACGTAGATTATTTTCATTGCACTAGCAACAATACTATTTTTGGAACACAAATAAATAAGTTTCCAAAAACAGAGGTACCAATAGTATGTGATATGAGTAGCGATATATTTTCTAGACAACTAGATTTCTCGAAATTTGATATTATTTATGCTGGAGCCCAAAAAAATATGGGACCAGCTGGAACTACTTTGGTGATTATTAAAGATGATATACTTGGTAAAGTATCTAGAACTATTCCTTCTATGTTAGACTACCAAGTTCATCTTAGTAAAGACAGTATGTTTAATACACCTGCTGTTTTTCCTGTCTACGTATCAATGTTAACAATGGAATGGTTAAAAAATTTAGGTGGAATTTCAGAAATTGAAAAAATCAATAATAAAAAAGCTGAAATTTTATATTCAGAAATTGATAGAAACTCTTTGTTTACAGGATTTGTTTCTGATAAAGAAGATCGTTCTAAAATGAATGTAACTTTCAACTTAGTTGACACCTCATTATCTAATCGTTTTAATCAATTATGGAACGAAGCTGGTATTAATGGTTTAAATGGTCATCGAAGCGTTGGTGGATATCGTGCCT
>Ga0213862_10001361_pt1 | contig 10245 bp, 10 predicted proteins | sample PICome_7_FD_160092 | JGI IMG/M metagenome (GOLD analysis project Ga0213862, IMG submission 160092) | Coastal seawater microbial communities near Pivers Island, North Carolina, United States - PICO266 | ecosystem: Environmental > Aquatic > Marine > Coastal | place: USA: North Carolina... | reverse complement strand
CTTTTTTAATATTAATTGATCTGTAAAAACATTCTCCCGCATAAAAATTATTAATATTACATGTTTGTATTTTTAACCAATTAGTTTCATCGCTAATTAATGAATGTTTTATCATTTCTGAAAAACCAGATTTCATTTCTTCTATGGGTAATGTTTTTAAATAAATAGGATCTACAACAACCATAGATGGGTTGTTAATTAATCCAATTAAGTTTTTTAAACCATTTAAATCTACTCCATTTTTTCCGCCAACAGATGCATCAACCATAGATAAAAGGGTGGTAGGGATGTTAACAAAATTAACTCCTCGCATATATGTTGAAGCTATAAAACCTCCCAAGTCTGTAACTAAACCACCACCGAGATTAATTATTAGAGAATATCTATCTGCTCCAAGATCTTTTAAACTATTCCAAACATTAACACAAGTAGTAATATTTTTATTTTCTTCTCCACTATCAATGTTTATATTAACAATAGACTTAGATAAAGATTTTGAGAGTTTACTTTTAAAAATATCTAAACAATACATCTTAGAGTTAGAATCAGTTATAATTAAAATTTTTGAAAAATCTCCGTCCTTTAAAAATTTATTCAGTTGTAAATATGCATTATCCTTAAAATGAATATAATAGTCAATTGCATCAATAGATTTCATATAATTAATTTATTTAAAAATAATAGATTTAAGTTTAAAAAGTCAAATCTATATAAATATATTTGTATTGCTTTTTAATTATGAAAGAAAATATATTTGACAATTCAAAAGTAGCATTTAAAGATAAGTCCTTTTTAGATCTTGTCAGAGCATATTTTATATTCAAGATTATATCTCTTACTTATATTGTAAACTTATTTAAAAAAGTGTCAAAAATTAATTTACTCTCTCCTTTAATTAATTTTATTACGCGCTACACCATATTTAAACAGTTCTGTGGTGGTGAAGATGAAATTAAATGTAATAAGACAGTTGAATTGTTGATGCGAAGTAATATTTATTCTATATTAGATTATTCTGTAGAAGGGTTAAACAGTGAAAATCATTTTAACAAAACATTAAATCAAACACTTTCTTTAATAAAATTAAATACAAATAATAACTTTCCATTTATTGTATTTAAACCAACTGGGATTGGGGATTTTTCTATATATGAAAAAATATCATCTAATATTTGTTTAAACGATAATGAATTTATTAGATGGAAAAAAATTAAAAGTAGATTTGACTTAATATGCAAAAGCGCATTTAATAATAATACTTCTGTATTGATTGATGCAGAAGAAAGCTGGATTCAACTTGCTATTGATAATATTTATGAAGAATTAATTAAAAAATATAATCGCAATAATACTACTGTATATAATACAGTTCAAGCATATAGAACTGATAGGTTAGATTATTTAAAAAAGCTGCATATTAATTTTAAAAACTCTCAATTTAGAATTGGTATAAAATTAGTTAGAGGTGCGTACATGGAAAAAGAAAGAAAAAGAGCACAATTATTAAATTATATATCGCCTATTCATCCAAATAAATCTGATACTGATGATTTCTTTAATAAGTCTTTACTATTTATGTTAAAAAACACTAATTTATTCTCAATTTTTATTGGTAGTCATAATGAATATAGTAATAATTTAGCCATTGAATTTATGAATAACAATCACTTAAATAAGGATAGTGTTTGGTTTAGTCAACTATATGGGATGAGTAATCATATTAGTTATAATCTGTCTAATTTAGGTTTAAACGTAGCAAAATATCTTCCATTTGGTCCAACTAAAGAAGTTATACCATATCTCTTAAGAAGAGCAGACGAAAACACTTCCGTTGAAGGCCAATCTGGGCGAGAAATTAGTTTAATAAAAAAAGAAATAAAAAGAAGATTATTTAGTTGATATTATATTCATATACTTTAACTTCTTTATTACAATTTTCAAGTTTTATTGAATATTTCTTATTTCTTAAATTACCATCTATATGATAAACTTTACAACTATCTAATTTAGTATTGCTTTTAGCAAAATCTACTTCTCCATCTCTCAAAATTAAATTTATTTCTGATGCGGTAATAATATTTTTTGCAAAGGCAGTATGTAAATTTGCAGTAAAATGAATATTTTTTGAATTAATATCCTTTAAAACTCTAGCATTTGGTGAATAAGCAAAATCTTTAGTTCCCTTTTTATCCCATATAAATATTAAAATTAAAACACCAAGTGATAGCCCAATGAAGAAATAAATAAATCTATTAATTAAATTCATATCAAATTATTAATGTTAGTATAATTAAATCCATATAATTGACTAATTATTTTATTTGAAATGTTTCCATTAAAAGCATAAATTCCATTTTTTAATGAATTATTATTTCTAATAAAATTTTCAAAACTTCCATATTTTTTAGATTTTAAAATTAATGGAGCTATTACGTTACTTAAACATATGGATGCAGTTCTAGAATATCTTGATGGAATATTTGGTACACAGTAGTGAGTAACACCAAATTTTTTGAATGTTGGTTTATCATGTGTCGTTAATTTACTTGTTTCAAAGCATTTTCCATTCTCAATACTTAAATCTATTATTACAGAACCTTCTTTCATCTTCAAAATCATTTCTTTTGAAACTATAGGCGAATTAATCGAATTAATAGTTCCAATAACAATATCACTTCTCATTAAAGCCTTTGTTAGCTGTTTAGGTTGAATAGTTGAAGTAAAAATTGGATATGAGTATTGTCTTTGGATTTGCGATAATTTAAATATTGAATTACTAAATACTTTGACACTAGCACCAAGTCCAATAGCAGTTTTTATTGCAGAACTGGCGATTGTATTTGACCCTATTATTACAATCTCAACTGGCTTGACTCCACTAAGACTTCCTAGTAGAAGACCTTTACCATTGTTATATATAGTTTTGGAAATTAGCTCTGTAGAAATTAATACGGAAGCTTGTCCAGTAATTTCATTTAATTGATTAGTAACTGGATAAGAATCATCTTCTTCCTTTATATATTCAAGAGCAATAGATGTAAGTTTTCTATTTTTAATTTCTTGGAAATAATTTACCTCATGTTTATTTAACTGTAGTGTTGATATTAAAATTGATCTAGATTTAATCATTTTTAATTCTTGCAGTGTTGGAGGTGATATTTTAAGAATAATAGGACATTTAAATAGTTCTTTTTTATTTTTCACAATTTTTGCTCCAGCTTCTGAATATTCTAAATCTGTATAATTTGATTTAATTCCTGCACCAGATTCAATATTGATTTTAAATCCGTTACCTACTAATGAGTGAATAGAGTCAGGAGCAAGGCATATTCTGTTTTCATTATTATCAATTTCTTTCGGAATACCAATTATGAAATCTTTATTTATTTTAGTAACCTCAATAATTTCTTCTTGAGGTATTAATTCATCTTTAGTAAATGGAGAAGATATATTAGTCATTTATATGAATTTCTCTTGTTATTGAATCTAAAATAGTAATTTTTATGGATTGTGCTTTTTTTGGTATTAAATTATAGATTTTTTCGGGCCATTCTATGAAGCACCAATTGTTTTTTGACATATATTCTTCAAATCCAAAATCTAGTGCCTCAATTTCATTATTAATTCTATAAAAATCAAAATGATAGGCATTTGAATCAGTTAATTTATATTCATTAACTATTGAAAATGTAGGACTTGATATTACATCATGACAATCTAATTTATATAATAATCTTTTAATGATTGTTGTTTTTCCAGACCCCATTTCACCATAAAACAACACTACTTTACTAGTTAAATTATTAAAAATAAATTCAATAGCTTTATCAATTTGATGAATATTGTATTTAAGTTTTATGTTTTTCAATTTTTTGGTACTAATTCAATATATGGAATAATCATTTCTTCCATAGATACTCCGCCGTGTTGATAGGTTTCTCTAAAATAACTAACATAATGATTATAATTATTTGGATATGCAAAGAAGCAATCATCTTTTGCAAATATATAGGGACTATTTATAGAAACTGATGGTAAACCAATTTCTTTTGGAGTTCTAAAAGAAATAACATCTTTTTTATTGTAAGACAAACTTCTACCAGTTTTATATCTTAAATTTTGACTTACCTTTCTATCTCCTATTACCTTTACTGGGTTTTTAACATTAATTGTTCCGTGATCGGTGGTTATAACAAGTTTAATGCCTAAATCACTTGCTTGTTTAATAATTTCAATAAGAGGTGAGTTAGAGAACCAGCTTTTCGTCAAAGACCTATAACTATTATCATTTGATGCAAGTTCTTTAATAATCTCCATTTCGGTCTTTGAGTGAGAAAGCATATCTACAAAATTATAAACAATCACTGTTAAATTATTATTTGATTTATTAATAAAATCATCAACTAACTTTCTGCCATTTTTTAAATTAGTAATCTTAATAAATTCTGTCTTTAAATTAGATAAATTATTTCTTTTTAAATTTTCAAAAAGCAATTCGTTTTCATATAAATTTTTACCTCCATCTTCAGAATCATTTTTCCAATATTCTGGATATTTAATTTGTATTTCAAGTGGAAATAATCCTGAAAATAATGAGTTTCTTGAATATTGTGTAGATGTAGGTAAAATACTAAAATAGGAATCTTCATCAGATTTCTTAAAATATTTTAAAATTTCAGGCTCAATTGATTTCCATTGGTCAAACCTAAGGTTATCAATAACTAATAATAGAGTTTTAGATTTCTCATTTAATTTAGGAAATAATTTTTTTTCTAATAACGAGTTTGAAAGAATTGGACCATTTTTATTTTTAATCCAGCTCATGTAATTAGAAGCTACAAATTTTGAAAATGCTGAGTTACATTCATTTTTCTGAGAAATTAATATTTCATTCATTGTCGAATCTTTAGCATCATTGAGCTTTAAGTCCCAAAAGATTAATTTTTCATATAAATTACTCCAATCTTTATAAGAAGTTGCTTTAAATAAATCATTAGTAATATTTCTAAACTCTTGCTGATAATTACTCAAAGTTCTATCTGATATCAAATCTACAGAGTTTATAGCCTTCTTAAGGCTAAGTAAAATTTGATTTGGATTAACTGGTTTTATTAAATAGTCTGAGATATTATTTCCAATTGCATCTTCCATTATATTTTCTTCTTCACTTTTCGTTATCATAATAACAGGGGTATTAGTATTTAAACTATTAAGAATATTTAATACCTCTAAACCATTTAATCCGGGCATATTTTCATCTAAAAGAATAGCAGAGTATGTATTAGCTTTTAACATTTCAATTCCTTCAACACCATTATTAGAAAAATCAACATTAAAACCTTTATTATTTAAAAAAATAATATGCGGTTTCAAAAGATCAATTTCATCATCTATCCAAAGTATATTCATCATTTTAAAAATTAATTAATACCTATAGATTTATAACGAATAAAAACATAAGTTATTTTTAGTATAAATATATGTATTTATACAATCTCTAAGAATATTTAGCTTATATTTTTCATATTTTTCATATTTTTGTGTGACATGAAATATAGTGCTACAAAATTAGCTGAATTATTAAATGGTAAACTTGAAGGATTACCGGAAAAAATTATCTCAAATGTTTCTAAAATTGAAGATGCTAAGGAAGATAGTATTACTTTTTTATCAAATAAAAAGTACACTCATCATGTTTATACGACAAAAGCGGGAATTATAGTTGTGAACAAAACTTTTAAAATAAAAGATAATACTAATATTTCCTTAATTAAGGTTGATAATGCTTATTTAGCATTTGTAAAACTACTTCACTTATTTAATAAGTTTAATGATGATTTTAATGGTATCTCAAAAAATTCAATTATAAGTAAAGATTTTATTTTCAATAACAATCTATATGTTGGAGATTTTTCAACCATATCCAAAAATGTGACAATAGAAGAAAATGTGAAAATTCATAACAATGTGTTTATTGGTGATAATGTTTATATTGGACAAAACACTATAGTTTACTCTGGTGTTAAAATTTTGAAGGATACGGTTATTGGTAATAATTGTATTATTAATTCAAACTCTGTTTTAGGATCTGATGGATTTGGATTTGCTCCAAATGATAATGGAAGGTTTATTAAAATCCCACAAATTGGAAATGTTATAATCAAAAACAATGTTAGTATTGGAGCTCTGACTACTATTGATAGAGCAACAATAGGTTCAACTATTATTGAAGATGGAGTTAAGCTTGATAATCAAATTCAAATTGCTCACAATGTTTATATTGGAAAGAATACTGTAATAGCTGCTCAATCCGGAATTGCTGGTTCTACAGTTATAGGTAATAATTGTCAAATTGGTGGTCAGTCTGGAGTTAGTGGTCATCTTAATATTGGAGATAATGTTAATATTATGGGTAAATCAGCAGTAACAAATAACGTTAAAAGCAATTCAACAATTAAAGGCTCACCTGCCTTCAATGCTACTGAATTTAATAGATCTTATATACATTTTAAAAATTTGAATAAAAACTAGAGATAATAAAATAGATATGACTACAACAGACAAAAATCAAACAACTATCTCAAAACCAGTTTCCCTTAGTGGAGTTGGATTACATACAGGACAAACTGTAGAATTAACTTTTCAGCCAGCTAAATCTGATAATGGATATACATTTACTAGAGTTGATTTAGATGGAAATCCAATAATAGAAGCCAATATTAATTTTGTAACATCAACTCAAAGAGGTACAGTTTTAGAAAAGAATGGTGTAACTATTCAAACCTGCGAACATGTACTAGCTGCTCTTGTTGGTCTAGAAATTGATAATGTTAATATTGAGTTAAATGCATCTGAACCCCCTATAATGGATGGTTCATCTAAATATTTTATTGAAGCCTTAGAAAAAGCAAAAATTATTGAATTAGATGTTAAAAGAATTGAGTATGTTGTCAAAGAAGTTATAACATATAAGGATAACAAAACTGGAAGTGAAATTACAATTATCCCTAGTGATGAATATCAAGTTGCTACTATGGTCGATTTTGGGACTAAAATTTTAGGCACTCAAAATGCTACTTTAGGTTCATTGTCTGATTTTAAAAAAGAAATTTCGAATTCCAGAACATTTAGTTTTTTACATGAGATAGAAATGCTTTTAAATGAAGGATTAATTAAAGGTGGAGATTTAAATAATGCAATAGTTTATGTAGATAAAAAATTATCAAATGATACGATGGAGAAACTTAAAATTGCCTTTAATAAAAAGGAATTAAAAGTAAAACCTAATGGAATTTTAGATAATTTAACACTTCATCATCCTAATGAAGCTGCAAGGCATAAATTACTTGACGTAATAGGAGATTTGGCATTAATTGGAATTAGATTAAGAGGTAAGGTAATAGCAACAAAACCAGGACATTTTATCAATACTCAATTTGCAAAAAAAATGAGTAATATAATCAAGATTGAAAAGAAAAATAATGTACCAATAGTTGATTTAGATAAAGAGCCAATTATGGATACAACAAAAATTATGGAGTTTTTACCACATAGACCTCCTTTTTTATTTGTAGATAAAATTTATGAGCTTACAAATACTAACGTAGTTGGAATAAAAAATGTAACCATAAATGAAGATTTTTTTCAGGGTCACTTTCCTGGCTTTCCAGTAATGCCAGGCGTGTTAATTGTTGAAGCAATGGCTCAAATTGGTGGTATTCTAGTTTTAAGTACTTTAGAGAATCCACAAAATTACTTAACATTTTTTGCAAAAATAGATAAAGTTAAGTTTAAAAATAAAGTATTTCCTGGAGATACAATTATATTTGAATGCTCCTTAATTACACCTATAAGACGAGGAATTTGTCATATGCAAGGTTATGCTTATGCAAATGGAAAATTATGTGCTGAAGCAGAATTATTAGCACAAATAACTAAAGTAAAATAATATGAAACAACCACTAGCATATATACATCCTAGCGCAAAAATTGCAAAGAACGTTGTTATAGAACCATTTACAACAATAGATGGAGATGTAACTATAGGTGAAGGCACATGGATTGGTCCAAATGTTACCATAATGGATGGTGCGAGAATTGGTAAAAACTGTAGTATTTTTCCTGGATCAGTTATATCTGCAGTTCCTCAAGACTTAAAGTATAACAATGAAGATACAATAGCTGAAATTGGTGATAATGTCACTATTAGAGAATGCGTTACTATTAATAAAGGAACGACAGATAGATTGAAGACAGTAATTGGAGATAATTGTTTAATTATGGCTTATTGTCATATTGCTCATGATTGTATAGTTGGTAATAACTGTATTTTTTCTAATAATTCAACATTGGCAGGTCATGTAACTGTAGGTGATTATGTTATAATATCAGGATTAACAGCAGTGCATCAATTTTGTTCTATTGGTAATCATTCGTTTGTAACTGGTGGATCCTTAGTGAGAAAAGATGTTCCTCCATATGTAAAAGCTGCTAGAGAACCTTTATCATATGTAGGAATTAATTCTGTTGGTTTAAGAAGAAGAGGATATGAATCAAAAAAAATATCAGAAATTCAAAATATATATAGATACCTTTACCAAAAAAATTATAACAATACCCAAGCATGTCAGATAATTGAAGCTGAAATGGAAGCCTCTCCAGAAAGAGATGAAATTTTACAATTTATTAGAAATTCACATAGAGGAATCATGAAAGGGTATTTTAAATCAAACTAAACAAAATGGCAAATACTAGTGATATAAGAAATGGATTATGTATACGATACAATCATGATATATATAAAGTTATAGAGTTTTTACATGTAAAGCCAGGAAAAGGACCTGCTTTTGTTAGAACTAAACTAAAAAGTGTTACTAACGGAAAGGTTGTCGATAATACATTTTCTGCTGGACATAAAATTGATGAAGTGAGGGTTGAAACTCATAAATATCAATTCTTGTATAAAGATGGTGATGATTTTCATTTTATGAATACTATTGATTATAATCAAATTTCACTTACTGATAGTCTTGTTGAAAATTCTGAGTTATTGAAAGAAGGTGAGATAGTAACAGTTATAATTAATTCTGAAGATGGATTGCCTCTATCATTAGAAATGCCAGCTACAGTAATTTTAGAGATAATATCAACAGAGCCTGGTGTTAAAGGAAATACAGCTACAAATGCGACTAAACCAGCAACTGTAGAAACAGGTGCAATAGTTAATGTACCATTATTTATTAATGAAGGAGATAAAATTAAAGTAGAAACACTAAAGGGAACATATAAAGAAAGATTTAAAGAATAATTATGAGTGTATTAGTAAATAAAAATTCAAAAATTATAGTACAAGGATTTACAGGGAGTGAAGGAACTTTTCATTCAACTCAAATGATTGATTATGGAACTAATATAGTAGGAGGAGTTACACCTGGTAAAGGTGGAACTAGTCACTTAAACAGACCTGTCTTTAATACGGTTAAAGAATCAGTAGAAAAATTGTCAGCTGATACTTCAATAATATTTGTACCTCCTGCTTTTGCTGCAGATGCCATCATGGAATCAGCAGATGCCGGTATAAAAACCATTGTAACAATTACAGAAGGAATTCCAACATCTGATATGATAAAAGTTAAAAATTATTTAAAAAATACTACATGTACTCTAATAGGACCTAACTGTCCTGGAGTTATAACTCCAGATGAAGCAAAAGTAGGAATTATGCCAGGTTTTGTTTTTAAAAAAGGTAACATCGGCATTGTATCTAAGTCAGGCACATTAACTTATGAAGCTGCAGATCAAGTAGTAAAGCAGGGTTATGGAATTAGTACAGCAATAGGAATAGGAGGGGATCCCATCATTGGAACTACAACTAAAGATGCAATTGAGTTATTAATAAATGACACTGAAACTGATTGTATAGTAATGATAGGTGAAATAGGTGGGCAATTAGAGGCTGATGCTGCAAAGTGGTATAAAAATAGTAATAGTAAAAAACCTGTTATTGGATTCATTGCAGGTGAAACTGCTCCAGCTGGAAGAACTATGGGTCATGCTGGCGCTATAGTTGGTGGAAGTCATGATACAGCCCAGGCAAAAAAAGAAATACTATCAAAATGCGGAATACATGTTGTTGATTCGCCTGCTGATATTGGTAAAAAAGTTAAATTAATTTTAAATCAATAATATGATTTTAAAAAATAAAAATGTAATTATAACTGGTGCTTCAAGAGGTATTGGAAAAGG
>Ga0213862_10001355_pt1 | contig 10281 bp, 8 predicted proteins | sample PICome_7_FD_160092 | JGI IMG/M metagenome (GOLD analysis project Ga0213862, IMG submission 160092) | Coastal seawater microbial communities near Pivers Island, North Carolina, United States - PICO266 | ecosystem: Environmental > Aquatic > Marine > Coastal | place: USA: North Carolina | collected... | reverse complement strand
AGCGACTTATTGTTATCTATAACGAGATGCCCCTTTTCCAGGGAAGAAAGTCATCTTGTCCTAGTCGAACAGCTGCTGGAGTAAATTCACCGCTTGCGGTGCGAACGACTAGATCCAGTAATTCGTCTCCCATGGTTTCGATCGATTTCTGGCCATAGATAACCGGGCCTGAGTCGAAGTCGATAATATCGCTCATGCGTTTGGCGAGAACTGAATTGGTTGCTACCTTCAACGTCGGCGTAATCGCATTTCCGGTGGGCGTTCCAAGGCCAGTGGTGAAGATAATCACGTTGGCCCCGGCTCCCGCTAGTGCTGTAGTGGATTCTACATCACCGCCCGGTGTGCACAATAAGTTCAGTCCTGGGTTCGTTACCTGTTCTGGATAGTCGAGAACATCGACTACGGGAGAGGTTCCTCCTTTTTTGGCCGCACCGGCTGACTTGATCGCATCTGTAATTAGTCCGTCAGCTATATTCCCAGGGGATGGATTGGCGTGGAAACCTGAGCCGACCGCTTCGGCACGGGTGGCGTATACGTTCATTAGTTTCTCGAATCTATGTGCGGTAGAATCCGATACACAACGATTCATGAGTTCACCTTCAACCCCGCACAGTTCTGGGAACTCTGCTAGTATTGGAGTTCCTCCGAGAGTGACGAGTTTGTCGGAAACATTGCCGAGTATGGGATTAGCGGATATGCCGGAAAAGCCGTCAGAACCACCACATTCCATACCGACAACCAGTTCGGATAAAGGAGCCGGCTGTCTCTTTAGGCGATTGATTTGGTCCAGTCCGACAAAAATCTCCTTCAGCGCACTGCTGATCATCGCCTCTTCGGAAGGACTTTCCTGTTGAACATGAATGTGTAACGGTCGATCGAAGCTAGGATCCCGCTTGGCGATTTCCTGCTCAAGGATACGTACTTCGGCGTTTTGACAACCCAGACTTAAAACGGTGGCACCGGCAACATTGGGATGGGTGATGTATCCCGCAAGCAGACCGCATAGAGCATTGGCATCGTCGCGGGTTCCCCCACAACCTAGTCCGTGCAGGAGAAACTTCACTCCGTCCACGTTAGGGAACGGACTCAGAAAATCGCCGGACTCCGATTCGAGTTCCTCGGCAAGCCATTGTTCCTTGGAGGTACCCTGAGCACGCAGATAGGCCATGCGTTTGAATAGGCTTTCGTATTTGCTTCTTTGGCCCTTGCCCAGAGTTTCCGCGATCGCTTCACGCATGACGGCGAGGTTGCGGTTTTCGCAAAAAACCATGGGCACCACGAGCCAAATATTTTGCGTACCGACACGGCCATTAGAGCGATGATACCCCATGAAAGTCTTCCCTTGCCAGTTTGATACGTCTGGAGCTGACCAGGTAGTGCCACTCTTTCGGTCTGCTGCCGAGAAACGATCAATTTCGTGGGCGACATTTTCTGTCGTCAGCAAGCCGCCTTCCGGAATGGGTTCGGTTGCCACTCCGACTGTTACGCCATACATGTAGATCCTATCACCCTTTTTGAAATCCCTGAGTGCGACTTTATGTTTTGCGGGAATGGTTGCTTGGGTGGTTACACCGTTCTCTATTGGAGTAGAAGCAGACAGGTCTTCAAGGGCTACTGAGACGGTGTCTTTCGGGTCAATCTTTAAAGTAGAATTCATGCTGGAGGGATCGTATTCAGAGGAAAGGATTTCGTTTCGGCTTCAGATAACCGGGAAAGGAATTTTTTAAGTCGATAATAACAAAAAGCGCGAGGTCTAGGATAATGATAGCTCAGTTGTCGGATCAAATAAGTGAGCGTGTCTTAGATCAAATCCGACTTTTAATTGCTCGCCGACCTTAAGTTGGGAATCACTCGCTGCCCGAGCAGTAACGGAAGTTGCCCCATTGGACAAATAAAGCAGGGTTTCGTTTCCCATCGGCTCGATAACTTCTATGTCGAGGTCGACTCCATTGCCCGCCTGGATTTTATCGGGGCTGATTATTAAATTTTCAGCCCGAATTCCAAGTATTAGCTCTTTACCTACATGAGACTCGGCTAGGCTGGAAAGGCGAGGTCCCAGTTCGATTTGCATGACGTCTTCACTCGTGCCGATTTCAATAAGCAGCACTTTTCCGTCTTTTCGTTCTACGCGGCCCTTAATGAAGTTCATGGAGGGGCTGCCAATAAAACCGGCTACGAAAAGATTGGCGGGCTTGTTGTAGAGCTCGAGCGGATTAGCGGTCTGCATTATTTCTCCCTCATTCATTACGCAAATGCGATCACCCATCGTCATGGCCTCAATCTGGTCGTGAGTTACGTAGATCATGGTAGCGTCTAGCCGGCAATGGAGCTTGGATATCTCCATGCGTGTGAATGCTCGAGTTTTGGCATCGAGATTCGATAGCGGTTCGTCAAAGAGAAAGACTTTGGGTTTGCGAACAATGGCCCGCCCAACGGCGACCCGTTGACGTTGTCCACCCGAGAGGGCTTTGGGCTTCCGGTTAAGCAAATCTTCGATGCCTAGGATACGAGCGGCTTCCTCGACTCGGTTTTGGATCTCTGTTTTGGGAAATTTTCGTAACTTGAGTCCGAAGGCGATGTTATCAAAAACCGTCATGTGAGGGTAGAGTGCGTAATTCTGAAACACCATGGCGATATCGCGATCTTTTGGCGGGAGCTCGTTGATTATGTGGTCATCAATCGCGATTGTCCCATCATTAACCTCTTCCAGTCCTGCAATCATCCGAAGGGTTGTCGATTTCCCGCACCCCGATGGTCCGACTAGAACCATGAATTCTCGGTCTTGAATTTCGAGATCGATTTTCTTTACCGCTTCGACCGGCGGATCCTTGCCCTTTCCAGGATAGATTTTTTGAAGTCCATTGAGTCGAACGGTGGGCATTGTGATTCAAAAATTATAAAGAATTATCAGTATGTGCTAGGATATTGGGTGATTGTAGAATGATTTCGAGGCTTTTTAGACGGTTAAGCTCAATGAAAGCGATTCGCAAGGATTGTCATTGAGGGGGCCGACACGTTTTGCTTAGGATTTACTTTGATGTTCGCAGCATTTGAGAAGTCAACGCGATCTTTGTATCCAATTATTGGAAGTCCTATAAAGCAGGTTAAGTCGCCGGACTTATTTAATCGTTACTTTGCAGAGCAAGGGATTGATACTAAAATGGTGGGATTAGACGTGTCGCCATGTGCTCTAGGTAGTTTTTCGACCAGTTACGCGTTGTTTTCAACAAGCTGATTGTAGCCCCAGTTGATCAGCTCCTGCGTGAAGGTGTCGCGGCGCTTGCTGGACTTGAATCCAGTAGATACTGCGATGAGGCGACGTCCGTCCCGCAGGCAAGTAGCTGTGACGCAGAAGCCGGCTCCTTTTGTGTATCCGGTTTTCAATCCATCGACCCCTTCAGTTGTGAGTATGAGGCGATTGTGGTTCGTAAGCACGGTTGGCTTGCCGCTATCCGCCCGGAAGTCGTAGGTGGGAATAGATGCCCACTCTAGAGCTTTGTCGTATCGCATGAGTGCGATGGCCAGTCGAGCGAGGTCTTGGCAAGAGGCAGTGTTCCCCGTGTCGCTCTGGGGAAGTCCGTGGGGATTGAAAAAGTGGGTGGAATCCATGTTGAGCTCAACTGCTCGCTCGTTCATTCGTTCGACAAAACCGTCCATATTTCCCTTGGCTAGGTATTCGCCAACCAAATACGAGGAGTCGTTCGCACTCTTTACCATGATTGAAATAAGCAGTTCCTCGAGGGTGAAGCTTTCCCGAGGATCTAGCCACACTTGGCTCCCTCCAATCTTAAAAGCGGCGGTGGTGACCTGGATGACGGTATCCATCGATAAGTCTGATTTCGACTCTTCGTCTTCGAACGCGAGGAGGGCGGTCATCATTTTTGTCATCGATGCGATCCGAACTGGCTTAGCACTGTTTTTTTCCCAAAGAAGCCGTTGGTTGGAGAAGTCGTACAGGAAACCGGATGTGAGATCGTCGGTACGAATATTTCCTGGTAAGAACTCGAATACGGGATCCGGAAATTCTTCGACAACTGCGAGTTCCAGTTTTGGTTCGATTTCCTCCAGCAGATCGTCCTCTTCCATTTCGCTCTCTGCTTTGCCCCCTGAAAAAGGAGAGGCGGGAGTATCCAGTTTTTCAGACCCAGTAGTGTTTGCGGGCTCGGTTCCTTGTCGAAGCCCTACATAGGCGAATACGAGGATGTGGGCGAGCAGAGCGATACCGAACAGCTTCTTGTACATAATCTTGAATCGAGGCGAGCTAGTCTATTGTGGTTGCTGCTCGCAAATGAAATTTTTCAATAAACTATCGACGTGCATTACGCCGGATTAACCAACGGGCAAGCCAATATAGGGCTATGAGCAGAACCAGCCATTTCCAGGCGAACAAGGTGCGGACGAGGTTGACAATCGATGGCGGGTAGAGAATGGCGATGCCGATTCCGATAATGGCTCCGATGACAAACTTTTTGGATAGGCGAAGCTTGACCGTCTTCTTTTCGCGGGTCTTCTTTTCGTTTGGGAGGGAATCGACGATTTCCCATTCTGGATCGTCATTGTTTTTCATGCGACGGATTCAATGTTTTTGTAGGATTGGTATTGGAGTGCTCGGTGTAGAGGTCAACGTGTAAAGGACTGGCGATGGGTAAAGCAGGAGAGCAGGTTCACTTGATAGTCGATGGATTCAATGTCGCCCACGCTTGGGGTTTGGTTAAAAAGCGCTCAGGGGATTGGATAAACGAGATCGTCCGGACGCTTCAGGGGGAGTTGAAGGAAATCCACGATGAGAAAGGGTGGAGAGTAACGATTGCAATGGATGGAAAGGGCAGGCAGATCGATCGTTTGCATCCGTTTGGCGACGACTCTTTTGCACTTCTTTATTCACCCAGTTCCATGACTGCGGATGCCGTGATTGAACAAATGGTGAGTGGCGATGCCCGACCTGAGCTGATTCGTGTTGGTACGGAAGATCGGGCGGTTTTGCATTCAATCGAGGCGGGCGTTGCGGAAGCGGTCTCACCGGCTGCGTTGAAAGACGAAGTTCTAGCGGCTCGTCGAATGAAGCGATCCCGGATAAAAAATTCCTTTGGTGACTCAAAAAACACTTTTACCAACCGGATTCCTTTGTAGGTTAGAGATACGCTACGATGAGTGTTACCCAAGGCGTAGAGGAATTCCAAGGCTTGTACGGACCTTATCAAGTCAGTGAACTGGTTCTGCAGAAGATCTGGCAGAAAATCGCCTTTGACTCTTCACGAATGAAGGACGCCAGAGGGCGGCAGATAGAGGTTTTAAATCCCGGGCGCTGGAATCGCTTGGCTGGTCCCGATTTCAAAGACGCCATTCTCCGAATCGATGGGGAAAGAGTGGAGGGCGATGTCGAGATTCACTTCTCACAATCTGACTGGAGAGCCCATGGACACCACGAAAACCCCAATTTTGATAGGGTTGTGCTCCATGTGGTTTACCATCCGATTAGGTCGCGCAAGAAACCGGTGCTTACGGTTTCTGGAGGAGCGGTGCCTACGGTTTCATTGATGGAATTGCTTTGGTATGACTTGGAGGAGTATTCGATTGAAGACTCTATCATAGAGTCCACTGGGGGTTCTGTTGAGGATGCGTTTCTCACCCTGTTGGACCTGAGTATTACGCAGCGCCGTAACCGCTTGATCAAAGGGGCTGCAGATCGGTGGAAGCTGAAGCGGGACTTCGCGAAAATACGTATTGAGCTACTCGGCTGGGATGAAGCATGCCATATGACCGCACTTGAAATCATGGGTTTTGCTGCTAATCGCATTCCAATGTTGCATGTGGCAGGAGCATTCCCGGCCGAAAGATGTCGTGCGGATAGTCCGTATTTTGGGGATCTTTGGGAAGCGGGACGTGGTTTGTGGACCACCGCTGGCGTTCGTCCCGCAAACCATCCCAAAATCCGGCTTGAGCAGTTTTTTCAATGGATTTCGGCCCAACCTCACTGGCAGGAGGTGCTCTTAAAATTGGTGAATAGACTTCCGATGGGTCAGATGTCTGACGAGTCCACCGCTCAGTTCCGAAAAAAAGTAGATCTTTCCGGGCTTCAGCATACTTTTTCCGATCGCGTTGTGAGTGGTCGAATAAGCGGTTCGAAGCTGGATACGCTGATATGTGACGGATTTCTACCTCTTTTGTCAGCCCGTTTCGGAGCCGATTTGAGTGGGCTTTGGTTCCACTGGTTCGCGGGGAACGCGCCTCAAATTTTAGGGAAGACTCTGAAAGGGCTAGAAATTCTCGAAACGCGCCGGTTCCCCAAGTCCAATGGCTGGCTTCAGGGATTGCTCAAAATCAGGCATTCAATGGGATAAATCGAGTTCACCCTATCGCGTTCAAGGCCTTTCCTGGAAAGTGGAACAGGCCTAGGATCGAGGTTTCCGTGAGGGGATATTCAACCCGTAAAAGCTCCTTCTCCTTCTCTAAGGAGACGCTTGACTTTTAGAAGGCTGAGAAATTTACTCCCAGCCTTAATTTTCATTTTATGAAAAGTGGGTCTTTGACCCGCTTTTTTTTTCATCAGCATAGCAATCATGAGCAGCGAAATTTTATCTGTATTGGAGTACATGGAGAGGGAAAAAGGGATCGGTCGTGAAGACATGATTTCTGCGATCGTTACCGCTATCAAGAATGCCGCCGCGAAAGGCGTAAATGCAGGCCAAGAGCTCAAAGTCGAAATTGATCCGAAAAATGGAAAAATGCAGGCTTGGGCCCTACTGGAAGTGGTAGATTCCGTTAGTGATCCAAGGAATGAGATTCCTTTGGAAAAAGCCCGTTTGAACCAGCCGGATATCCAGTTGGGGGGTATGTATGAAAAGGAGATGGATCCGGCCTATTTGGGTCGAATTGCAGCCCAAACCGCTCGTCAAGCGATCATGCAACGTCTGCGGCAGTTTGAGAAAGAGCGCATTTATGACGATTTTAAAGACCAAGTCGGAGACATCGTCAGCGGCATTGTTAGAAGACGTGAGCGCGGCGACTTATGCATCGATCTCGGGAAAGCGGAGGCCATTATGCCATCACGCGAGCAAGTTCCAGGGGAGGATTATGCTCCGGGTGAACGCATTCGCTGCTTCCTACTGAAAATTGAGGCCTCAAACAGAGGGCCCGAGTTGATATTGACCCGTTCAAGCCCCAGATTTGTTCGTAGACTGTTCGACTTAGAAGTAACCGAAATCGCTGATGGTACGGTCAAGATTGAAGCGTTTGCTAGGGAGCCTGGCTACCGCACTAAGATCGCCGTATCTTCCGCTGATCCCAAAGTGGATCCCGTGGGTGCTTGTGTCGGAGCTCGAGGGGCCCGAGTCAAGAGCATCGTTCGTGAGCTGGGCGGCGAAAAAATCGACATTATTCGCTACGTCGAAGGTCCGAAGGAACTGGCGCTCGAGGCGCTCAAGCCGGCGATCCCCCGCAATGTAGAGTTGGATGAAGTGAACAAGCGCCTTCGTGTCGAAGTTTCGGAAGACGACTTGGCGATTGCTATTGGGCGCAAGGGTCAGAATGCCCGCCTCACTTCTAAACTGGTCGGATGGAAAATAGACATCGTCAAAGAAGAGGTGCACGAGGTCAGCCTGGAAGCGAAGCAGCAACAAGCTGCGGAAGGCTTGAACCAGATCGAAGGCATCGACGATGAAGTCGCGGCTCGCCTCGTTCAGAATGGACTGATTAGTCCCGAAGTGTTCCTCGATGTGGAGTCTTCCGACTTGCAGGATCTTGGCTTTGACGCGGAACAAGCGGATGATATTTTAGCAAAAGTGAATGCTTTCTTGGAGAAGCAGAATATTTCGCCTTAAAACTCGATACCGTATCTAATTGGAAAGGAACTGCACCTACAAAAATTTCAGCACCCCAAAATCTATCGCATGAGCGTACGAATCTATCAGCTTTCCAAAGAAATCGGAATGGACAATTCCGAACTCCTCAAACTTCTCCGCGAACGTGGCTTTCAAGTGAAGAGCGCTTCCAGCACGGTCGACAACATTTCGGCGGAATCTTTGAAAGAAGAGTTTGCTAAAAAGTCTGCGGATACCGCAAAAACGGAGACGTCCGAGCCAGCGGAAGAGAAACCGGTTGCGGCACCCTCGGTAACTGCCTTCGTTCGAACCAAAGAGCAAATCGAAGAGGAAAAAGAAACGGCAAAAGAATCTGAGAAAGAACCGGTTGCGACAAAAGCCGTGCCTCCGCCTCCTGCTCCGCCGCCGCCCTCAGCTAACAAAGCAATGGCACCGCCATCGCCCGGCCCGGTCTCTCCTCCTGCGGTTTCCAAAGCCCCTGTTCCTCCTCCGGTCGCGAGTCCCGCTAATACGGGCCCTCCTCAGCCAGCGGCACCTTCGCAAGCGGCACCACCTCCTATAGCGGCTCCCTCGTCGCCCGCCGGAGTTGGTGCGCCCGTTTCTCCAGCAAGTGCGAAGGACCCTGCGGAAGAAACAGAAGAAATTCGTACCATTACCCTCAAGCCACCTATCGTTGTTCGTGATTTGGCAACCGAGCTGGGAGTTAAGCCTTTCAAGCTGATTTCCGAGCTTATGGAAATGGGCATTTTCGCGTCCATTAACCAAAGCCTCGAAGAGGACGTGGCGAGTAAGATAGCGGAGAAAAGAGGTGTCGTTCTCGAAATCCGCCATCGTGGCGAGGGTGCCAAAGCGAAAAAGAAACAAGAGGTTAAGGAAGTTGATGAAACTGCTTTTCTTGAGGGCCGCCCAGCTGTAGTTTGTATTTTGGGACACGTCGATCACGGAAAGACCTCCCTATTGGATTACATTCGGAAGGAGAATGTCGCCTCCTCCGAAGCGGGTGGAATTACGCAACACATCGGCGCTTATCAAGTTTCGCACAACGACAATAAAATCACGTTTCTGGATACGCCGGGCCACGCGGCTTTCAACGCGATGCGAGCTCGTGGAGCAGATGTTACGGATGTGGCCATTCTCATTGTGGCGGCTGACGACGGATTTATGCCTCAAACCGATGAAGCATTGAAGTTCATTCAAAAGTCAGGTGTTCAGCCGATCGTAGCGATCAACAAGATTGATACTCCAGGTGCAGATATCGATAAGGTTAAGACCCAAATGCAGGAACGAGGCATCCCTTCCGAGGATTGGGGCGGCGAGACTATTGCGGTCCCCATCTCAGCCTTAAAGGGCGATGGTATCGACGAGTTGATGGATATGATTCAGTTGCAGGCAGAGGTTCTGGAATTGAAAGCCAATCCGAAGAAACCTGCGGAAGGCGTTGTTATCGAAGGACAAGTTGAGGTCGGTCGCGGGGCTACTGCGACCGTGATCGTTCAAGGAGGAACTTTGAAGGTAGGCGATGCGCTGGTCTGCGGCCCCAACTACACAAAAGTGAAGGCCCTTTTCAACGAGTATGGCAAAAGCTTGAAGAATGCACCCCCTTCGACTCCGGTGCGAATTATCGGCTGGTCAGGCGTGCCGGATTGTGGAGCGATTTTCCATGCGGCCAAGAACGAGAAGGTCGCTAAGCGTGAAGCAGAAGAGAATCTTGTAGGCGTTAGAGCAGATCAGAAGGCGGATGCGGAAGACCGGATGCCAACGTCCCAGGAAAAACTTTTTGCCGCGATTGCCGCTAATCAGAAAAAGACCCTCCGACTGATTATTAAAGGGGACACCTACGGTTCAGTTGAAGCGATAGAGAGCGCCTTGAAGGAAATCAAGAGCGACAAGGTGGCGTTGGACGTTGTTCGATCCGGAATTGGAGTTGTCAGTAAGAGCGACGTTCAAAAGGCCAGCGCAGGTGGGACTGAGATTATCGGTTTCAATGTGAAGACCGAGAATGGGGTTCAGGCATTGGCTAAGCACCATGCGGTTAAGATTACTTATCACCAGATCATCTACGAACTCCTTGACCGTGTCCGGGAAGACATGGTCGAAATGCTTGATCCGGAATACAAGGAGAACAAAATTGGAGCAGCCGAGGTGCGGGCGGTATTCCCGATCGCGAAAGGTTTCGCTGCGGGTTGTTTGGTTGTCGAAGGTCGCGTGGTTGCGAAGCAGCACGCTCGATTAATTCGGAATGGAAAAACCGTTGCGGAGCACAGAATCGATGCCTTGCGTCGTGTCAAAGACGATGTCAAAGAGGTGCGGGCTGGTACGGAATGTGGTTTGCACCTCACGAATACGAATGACTATCAAGTCGGCGACATTATTGAAGTTTACGAGATTCACGAAATTCGCCCAGAACTATAATCTCTTAAATTTTGGGGAACCTTTGCGAGGTATGAGCATAGGTTCGGTT
>Ga0213862_10001352_pt1 | contig 10295 bp, 17 predicted proteins | sample PICome_7_FD_160092 | JGI IMG/M metagenome (GOLD analysis project Ga0213862, IMG submission 160092) | Coastal seawater microbial communities near Pivers Island, North Carolina, United States - PICO266 | ecosystem: Environmental > Aquatic > Marine > Coastal | place: USA: North Carolina... | reverse complement strand
GCCGCGCTACGGGACGCGCCGAAGCTGGCGCGGAAGGAGAAGATGGCGGCGGAGGAGACGCGCATCGCGCGGGAGAAGGAGACGCGAGCGAGGAAGGGGGCCGGTTCGGGTGAAGGAGGGGACGGCGGGAAGGGCGGGAAGGGTGAGTCGGCTGGGGAGGGTGGGAAGAAGAAGGCTCCAAGCGTTTCCAAGAGTCGGTGGAGCGGCGCGTTCGGGAAGGTCAAGGCTGCGAACGCGCTCGCCGGGAAGTAGGCACGATTCGGCGGTTATACGATTCAACTCACGATTCAACGCGCCGTCGACACGAGTAGCGTCTCACGCGTGACTCGTAGAGTGACGAGTCGCGAATCGAACGGACGGCGCGAATTCCCGTCTCTGTCGTTTCGTCTTGGCACCATCGACGAACTGAATGTTGCGGGCGACTGAGCTCTGTTACGAGTAACTTTGGGCGCGTCGCTCGCGCGTCACTCTCCGCCGCCGTCGCGGGCGCGCCGGCAGGTCGACGACTCGCGCGTACACCCGTGCGGGGTCTCGATGGGGAACATACTCTCACGGTAAGACGCACGCGCCGTGACCCACCGCGCGCCACTCACGCGCGCGCCCTGCACCCCGAGATCGGCCACCCGCAAATGTAACACGCGAATCACCCTCCCGCCCCGGCGTCGTATCCACCCGCGCTGACCCAGCTGACCGTCCTTCCCCATCCCGCGCACGCCTCCCTTTCCCCATCGCAGGACGTGTGATCCAGCGGTGAGAGTCCTTCCCGATAACCCACCCGTCGACCCACCCGACCCACCCACCAATCCCCCGTGTTCACCGCCAACACCCTCTCCAAAGTGCCCACTGGGGTCGTCGAATGGCTCGATCAGTCACACCAACGCTCACCACCACCACCGCCGCCACCACACACAGATCGGCCAAGAGTCCAAGGCGGCGACTAAGATCCAGGCGAGCTTCAGAGGCATGCGCGAGCGGCGGCAACGGAAGAAAGAGGAGTCCGCGGCGCTCAAGATCCAAGCCGTACACCGCGGTCGCAAGGTAAACATTTATTTTTGGTTATTTTTGGTTATTTTTGGTTATTTTGGTAATCCTCGTACGGGCAATTAGTATGACGTCGTGTTTTTTATTTAAAGGTTCGACGCGATTTGGACTTTCGATCAGTGGCGCAGAAAAAGAAGGCGGGCGCGGAGGTTGGCGACGAGATGCTGGAGATGAAGAACCGCATGATCGCCATGCGGGCGAAGATGAAGGAACGCGAGCGCAAGGTGGACGCGCTCAAGCTCAAGAAGATCAAGCGGATGGAGAGCGGCGTCGACGGAGCGCAGGGAAGTAGTTACTTCGGCGCCGAGAAGAAACGACTGGAGCGGAAGGAGACGATGCGCACCAAACGCGCGATGCGGCGGTAGCGGAAACACAGCTGTGCGCCCGAGACGGGCGCGGCTGGGTGGTGGGTGGGGACGCGTGGGAGCGCGTGGACGTGTTGTACAATATTAAACATCGCATCGATGAATGAGAGAAGCTTCTTCTTCCCGGAGTCGACGCCGATGAGAAATGCCAAATGTTTTGCTTCGCCCGTCTGTCATTTTTCTCGAGTCTCCGAACAATTATCGAAAGGCGCGCCCTCTCGGTGCCCTGTCTGACAGTGAGACGCCGCGCGTGGCAGCCGTGACCGCGCTGCGACGCATCCAGCGGCGATGCCTCCGCCGGGCGCGTTCAGACATGCCCCTCCGGCCCGGCCGAACGGTGCGCGCCCGCGCCCTCTTCCCGCGAGTCCCGTCCCCGATCTCAGATGAGACCCGCGGGCCCAGATCCAATCTCAGCTTGTCTACTAACGTGTCGAACCGACGCGGACGGCCTCGGGCGGCGCCTCGACGCCCCGACGCGTCCGCGCGACTCGCGCCCAACCCCTCGTGACCCTCGCGCACGATCGCGGCGCCCACACGCGCCCGCGCGTTCCCCGATCGTCAATCCCCTCGGCTGAACCCGTCCTCCCCATCATCCCGTCGACTACAAAACAGGTGCCGCGCCCCCTGGGCCAGGCGGGTTCCACCCTCCCGGCGCGGGCCCACCCCCGATGGTCCCAGGCGCGCCCGCGACCGGCGCGCCCACGACGATGGGCGGCGCTCCCCCGATGATGATGCGACCCCCGGGCGGGCCCCCCGGACCACCCGTCGCGGGAGGAGGACCGCCCGGCTCCGCGATGCTGCGCCCGCCGGTCGGCGTCATGGGCGCTCCGCCGGGAGGTCCTCCGCCTCCCCCATCGGGCGGACCTCCCGGCGCGATGCGGCCGCCCGTCATGGGCGCACCGCACACGATGCCCGGCGCGCCGCCGCCGGGACAACCGATGATGCCGCCGCCGACCGCGCAGATGGCACAGATGCGCGTCAACCCCACGATGACGGGCGCAGCGCCTCCCCCCATGGGACCAGGAGGACCAGGAGGAGGACCGATGGGAGGGCAACAGATGGGAGCGCCGTTGGTGAATCGACCGGGCGCGCAAGTCGTCGGACCAACCGGCGTCCACGCGTCCAACTTCAACCAGATGGTCCCGCAAGGTGGCCCGCCGCGTCCAACGGGCCCGGGAGGACCAGGACCCCCACCAGGGCCTCCTCCCCCAGCGGGGATGGGCTACCCTGGCGGCGCGGTTGCCAACGGAATGCCAATGCCGCCGACGATGCCGCCGCCGCCCGGCGTCGCCCCGCCGCCGACGATGCACCCGCAACGCACCGCGAACGGCGTCGGGGCACCCGGCGGACCGTCCTACCCGACATACCCCGGCCAGGTCCCGCCGCCCGGACCCCAAGGAATGGTCCCACCCCCGGGCGCACCGCACCAACAACCGGGGATGATCCAGCAAAATCAGCAAGGAGGTTCCAATAAGGTCGGCGGGGGTGGCGGGCAACGCATCGACCCCGCGCAGATCCCACGACCGGCGCACGATGACCACGCGGAGGTTATCCGGTGGGACTCGCGCACGGCGCAGGGAGCCGCGGTGCACCCGCCCGCGGCGTCCACCTCGTTCATCGCGTCCGATCGCGGATCATGCAATCCCAGGTTCGTTCATTTTTATAGTTTCTTGTATGGGCAATTTGACTGACGGCGTGTTTTATTCAACTCTTAATTCTTTTCACAGGTACATGCGATCTACGATGAGCACGATACCGCACACCGGCGAGCTGCTCACGTCCTCTGGGATGCCTTTCTCCATTATGGTCCAGCCCCTCGCGATCCCGTCGCCGGAGGAGGACCCGATCCAGGTTGTGGACAACGGCGACGTCGGTCCGCTCCGATGCGTCCGGTGCAAGGTGAGTTTATTTTTGGTTATTTTTGGTTATTTTTGGTTATTTTTGGTTATCTTCGTATGGGCAATTTGTATGACGTCGTGTTTTGTTTGCAGGCGTACATGAACCCCTTCGCCAGATGGCTCGACCACGGTCGGTTCCAGTGTAACTTTTGCGGCGCCACGTCGGAGTGCCCGCGGGAGTACATGTGCAACCTCGGCGCGGACGGGCGGCGCATGGACTGGGCGCAGCGACCTGAGCTGTGCCGCGGGAGCGTAGAATACGCAGCTCCTGGTTAGTTTCTGTTTACTTTCGTATGGGCGATTGGACTGACGCCGTGTTTTGTTCACAGCGGAGTACATGGTTCGGCCCCCGATGGCGCCGGCGCTGATGTTTTGCATCGACGTGTCCTTGGCGGCGGTGCAGGTGAGTGTGTAAACAGTCTCCATTTCATACCCAAATACCCAATCACCACCCAATTAACAACCGATCCCTCTCTATCCGCGCAGTCGGGCGCGACGACGTCGGCGGTGGAGGCGATCGCGCGAACGCTGGATTCCGTGCCAGAACCCAAACGCACGCTCGTGGGTATTTGCACGTACGACAGCGTGATTCATTTTTACCACATGCACGACGGCATGGCGACGCCGCGGATGTTAGTCGTGCCAGACGCGGATGAACCGTATTCGGTGAGTATATATTTCTATTTCGTGTTTGTATTTTGTATTTCTATTTCTATTTCTTTCCGTACGGGCAATTCGACTGACGTATTGGTATTGTTTTGTGAACAGCCGTTGCCCGCCGGGATGGCGGTGTCGTTGGAAGATAACCGGGCCAACATCGACTCAGTGTTGAAACAGATCCCGGAGATGTTCGCGAACAACAGGCACGGATCACCGGTGGGCACCGCCGCGGTCAAGGCGTGCATAGAGGCGCTTAAACCCCACGGCGGCCGCGTGCTCGCGTTCATGGTTAGTCTATTTATATTTTCCACAGGGCAATTAGTATGACGTCGTGTTTATTTGTGTTTACATTTATTTATTCGTGTTTTGTTCGCAGGGGACGCAACCCACCGGCGGTTTGGGCAAGCTGACCAATCGCGCGGCGCAGGCGCAGAACGTCGGCGCGAAAGAAGCTGAGAAGGAACCGCTCAAGTACCTCGCCCCGGGCGACAAGATGTACACCAAGATGGCGAGCGAGGCGGCGGAGTACCAAGTCTCCGTGGATCTTTTCTTGCTGACTAATAACCAGTACGTAGACGTCGCGAGTCTAGGCACGTTGCCGCGAATCACCGGCGGCAGTCTGTATCGGTACGTTTATTTCAATTCTCGTATACGGCAATTAGATTGATGTCGTGTACTGTTTGCAGGTACCCGGGCTTCAACACGCAGCTGGACTTTGCGCAGCTTCACAACGACTTACGGTGGAACGTGCTGAGGCCGCAAGGTCTGGAGGCGGTCATGAGGGTACGCGCCAGTAACGGGTTGGGTGAGTTTATTTCTATTTCGTATTTGTATTTCTGTTTCGTGTGGGCAGTTAGTTGTTGACGTCGTGTTTTTTCTCTAATTACAGGTGTGGCGGATTACGGTGGATTTTATTGCAAACGAACTCCGACGGATGTGGACTTGCCCGCGCTGGACTGCGACAAGGCGATCATGTGTAGCATGCGTTACGAAGAACGGCTGAACGACGGCGGCGAGGCGTACGTCCAGTGCGCGTTGTTATACACCACGATCCAAGGGGAACGAAGGATCCGCGTGCACACCATGGCGCTGCCGGTGACGAGCGTGCTGGTACGTTTAATTATTCTTTTTTATATCCGACGTATGGGCGATTGGACTGACCTAACGTCGTGTTTTGTGTATAGGGCAACGTGTTTCGCGCGTCGGACTTGGAGGCGCAGACGTGCGACATGATCCGCAAGACGGCGGCTCGGCTCCTCGGGGGATCCACGAGCATCCAGTCCGTCAAGGACCAGACGATCACCACGACGGTGAACACCTTGTACGCTTATCGCAAATTCTGCGCTTCAAACAACAGCACGGGGCAGCTCATCTTACCGGAAGGTCTGAAGGTTCTGCCGCTGTACTGCCTGGGTTTGCACAAGTCCCCGGGGATGAGATCAGACGCGCACGCGGATGATAGAGCCGCGTGGCTACTCAACGGGCTCTGCGCGCCGGTCAAGATGTGCGTCCCTTCGGTGTACCCGCGGAACTTCCCGGTGCATCGGCTGGTGGACGAGGTACGAGTTTATTTCTATTTGCGTTTACATTTGCTTATTTGCCTATTTATTTTCGTATGGGCGATTGAACTGACGTCGTGTTTGTTGTTCACAGGGTGCCGACGAGGGCACGGTTTTCCCACCTCTGCCCACCGTGACTTGGCTCAGCGCCGAGAAGCTGGAGCAGGACGGCATCTACGTCCTGGAGGACGCCCGGGAGCTGCTGGTGTGGGTCGGGCGTCAATGCCCCGAGGTCGTGTTACGAGAGACGTTCGGCGTGGACCACGTGGACCACATACAGAGCAACACGTCCGCGTTGGCGCAGCTGGACACGAAACGTTCCAAGTCACTTAACGCGTTTGTTAATTGCATGCGTCGGATGAGGAGCGGGTATTTACGGATGCGGATTTTGCGACGCGGCGATCCCGGCGAGGCGGCGTTTTACGCAAAGCTGACGGAGGACCGAAACGTGGCGGGGATGTCGTACGTGGATTTCCTGTGCCACGTGCACAGACTGATCCAGAACAAGTTCCAGTGATGATAAGAGTCTAGGTACTCATACGGGGACGAGCGAATTCTTAATTCTTTTAAAAAATGATCGACTGCTTACGATTAAAACTACAATCGTCGCGTCTCGATAGCCCATCCGATCGATAGCCCGTCACAGCAGCGCGTGCCTGACCTGACAGTACGCCGTCAGGAATATCCCGATGGCGGGCGCCCAGTACAACACGCGTTCCCCGGCGCCGTTGAAAAAAGCGCCGACTCCACCTTCCGCGTAAATTGCTCGAACCATGTCAATCGGACCCATGTCATTTTCCCCATCCTCCCCACCCGCGCTCTGTTGCTTGATCAGGCGGGTCACGACGACATCCGCCGGGGCGCTGATGAACGCGCCGACCCCACCACCAAACGCCCCGAGCACAGCCTCGCCGAAGAACGAATCGCCGTCGATGATCGGGTCGCATTGGCCGGAGAGCGCCACCTTCAACGCTTCAAACAGCGCGATCTGCACCGCTCCGAACGGAACGTCTCGAACCACCGCGACGGACCACGCGCGAACCTGTTGACAACAAACAAAACACGACGTCAGTCCAATTGCCCGTACAAGAAGATTGATGCAAGATGCAAGATGCGAGAACAAATTTAAAAAAATAAAAACGCACCAGGTTCGATCGAGCTCGTTCGCTACCAAAGCTGGTCTCCATCGCGTCCGCCATCGTGACTGTCCCGTCAGCCTGCCGCGTCGACTTGACAGCCTCGGCGGGAACCCGTACCACGCTGCCGATCAACTCCCCGACCGCACCCGCGATCAGGTAACACAACACGGGTTCCTCCCGCAGCGCATCCGTGGCGAGCAGCGCGGTTTTCAAAGCTTCGTAAATGCCGAGGTAGAGCGCCAGCGGCGGGCCTTCTTTGAGCAAGTTTGGCGCGAGGCCGTCGTACAACGAGAGGAGACCCGTCGGGGTGAGGGGCACGCCGAGTGGCTCGAAGATTTTGTCCTCTTTGGATGGGGGTTCTGGAGAGTTCTGGAAAGTGTCCGACGAATCTCTTTGACTCCCTTTGACGCCCGCGTACTGATCCGTGATTGTTGAGATGTCGAGTTCTTCCATCGTCGCGGTGGCTATCGAGACGTGGACGACGGGCGCCGTCTCCAGCGCGGTACCCGACCCACCGCCGGAGTAAGACCCGGAAGGCGCTCCAGATGGCGTTCCAGAAGTGTTTCCAGTCGTAAAAGAATAGTCATCCCCGTCGAAGGACGATGAATCGGAAGATGAACCCGGCGTCCCCCCGTCATCACTCGGTCCCTCTCCCTTTGACTCCCTCGTCTGCCTCCGCACCTTGACGGTATCCACCGGGTGCATCGCGGCGGTGCTCAAAAAGCTGGCGGCCAACGCGGCGCCGTACACGATCGCGTTCCCTTGCTCCCCGAGCCGCGACTCGTCAACCTTGCGTTGCAACAGTCTGTGAGAGTTGAACAAAACACGTCGTCAGTCGAATTGCCCATACGGAAATTGCCAAAAATTGCCAAAAATTGCCAAAAATAACCAAAAATAACCAAATAAACGCACCTCGTCTGAAACTCAGCCTCTAGCCTTCGTCGGTCCAATAAGCGCACACGCTGCCGCTCCCGCGCGGAGGCTTCGAAGTCCGCGCCGGCGACGTACGAGTCCTCCACGTCGCGGATGTTGGATGTCAGGCGGGCGGCGGCGGCGAGCGCGGCTTCGGCGTCGGCGGCTTCCAGCGCCTTTTCGTCCAACTGCGTCAACGCGTTGAGCTCCTGTGACGAGAGTTGAGCGAAACACGACGTCGTCAGTTCAATTGCCCATACGTACGATAACCAAAATAACCAAAATAACCAAAATAACCAAAATAACCAAAAGAGACTCACCTGAAGGAGGACGTCGTAGTTGCCGGTGCGAATCAGAGACGCCTTTCGTAGCGCCGCGCGTTCGTCCAGGTCGAGGATCTGTTTGAGTTGCTGCTCGGGTAGAGGCGGGGAGTCCAGGGCGCCGGTGGGCGCGCCGAAGCCCGCGAGCTCGAAGAGCTGCGCGACGTCTACATTTCCGATTAAGCCACCCTCCGTCATCGCGTCGGCGACGGGCGCGGCGGCGAGGGCGACGGCGGCGAGCGCTCCGACGAGCGCGCGCTTCGCATCGTCGACCGGCTCGTCGACGACGTTCGTCGTTTTCACCGGCGTCTTCGATACGGACGGCGGCGCTCGTCTCCCTCGCCGCCCGATCATCGCAGACTGATTCTCGGAACCCACCCTCCTGTTTTTTCGCGGTCCTTTCGGGGCACCACCGCGCGCCCCTACCTTGGGACCTTTCAGTCCACGCGAGCCGGACTTCCCGTCGGGGATGTCCTCACGTCTGCGGATGGGAATGGGCGCTTTCGGGTGAGCGGATACGGCGACGGGGCATGTACGATGCGGGTAAGGTTCGAATGCTCGAGTGAAACCGCGTAACGAGAACGCGTCACGCGTAGATAAGCGCTCCCGGAACACGTGGCTGCATCGCGCGCGAGCGGTCGGTCACGGGCGTGGGAAACGCGGAAACGACGGACGTATCGACGCACCGTGTCCATCCATGGCGTCCGAGCGCCACCGGGGCGCGGATCGCCATCCAGCGAGTCATCACGGGAGGTACACACGCCGCGGCTGCCGACGTGCACTTCTGGCAGAGACGTTTCTGACTCTGGCGGGAAGCGAAATATCCAGTCTTCGGGCGACTCGGCGGTTTTCATCTGGTTAATCGCGTAATTGGTTGAAGACGTAACCGTTTGCATGGCTGAAAATAAGAAGGCTGTATTTCTCATTTCGGACTGTTTCCTACACCGATCCGCCATAGAGACGCCAAACCTCTGATCTCTCCCGTTTCTTCTCGGAAGACCCTATCCACCTTTATATCCGTGTGCCGGCGCGCTCCGTCATCTCCCTCTGCGTACGGCGACAGACGCCGCTCGACGACCCGTGAGTAGACACATGGCGACGGTCGCCTCCACCCACGCGCTCTCTGCGTCGCGCGCCGCCTCCATCCGCGGCGCGTCCGCCCTCAAGGCCCGCGCGCGATCCGTCGCCCGGCCCGCCGTCCGAGCGCGCAACGCCCCGACCACCACCAGGGCCTACTTCGACGACGGCGCCGATTTCGGCGGCGGCGACAGCGGCGTCGACCCGGAGTCCCTCGCCATTCTCCAGCAACGCCTCGGCCAGCGCATCGACCTCGAGGGCGAGGGCGCCGAGCGACTCAACCAGACCGCCGGTCTCCTCCTCGACGCCTCCGGCCGAGCCATCGACAAGGACGAGCGCAAGAAGGTGCTCAAGGCGGACGAAGCCGGCCAGGCGCAGCAAGCCCTGGAGATCTCCTACGACCCCGACGGGCTCTTCCCCGACGTCGACGACACGTCCGCGAGCATGCTCATCGACAAGAACCTCAAGGCGAAAGAGGTTGAGCTCGAGAAGAAGGAGGAGGAGGAGCTACGCAAAGAATACGAAGCCGCCCGGGCGGAATTGGAAGAAGCGCGAGACGCGCGAGTCCAACCCACTACACACGAGGAGCTCGTGACCTACTTTTTCTCCACGGAGTTCAACGAGATGGAGTACGAGATCGTCAAGCAAAGGCCGATGCTCACGGAAGACTTCTTCGGATACCTCGGCGGCCTTCGCGACGGCGAGGCGGATGAGGAGGAGAAAGGAAAGCTGGACGCGCTGTATCAGGTGACGTCTAGCTTTGTCGGCTTCGTGGACCAGACCACGCGCGCGATGCTGTCGCCGCTGGAGCGCATGAAGAAGCTGCTGGGCGCCAAGGACAAGCGCGCGATGATCCTGGAGATGGTGGACGCGGACGAGCTGGACTTGAACCTCATGGCGCTGTTGAAGACCAACATCAACACGGCGCGGCAGGCGGGGCAGGAGGACGCCGCGGAGTTCATGGAGAAGATCTACAAGGCGTGCGCCAAGTTCGTGGACGGCGCTTAATGGGTATTAGTCCCGCGTGTCCGTGGTGTGTTTAAGTGCAGGCGTGGCGAAGTGTTGATGTTATTATACGATTCTTTGCGCCGACGCGTCCCGCTACCCATACCTAACCCTGAAATTCGTCCCATGGGCCCAATCATTCAATCCCCCTAATCATCACTTGAAGATGGCCTGGGAGATGGCGGAGAGCGCGGAGTTGACGGTGAGGAGCACGAACGCGCTCGCGGTCACGATCCCGATGACGATCCCGGTGGTCTTGAGCGCGTTGACCGGTGATGGCCACTCCGTCTGACCGATCTCCTCAAAGGCGCCGACGAAC
>Ga0213862_10001349_pt1 | contig 10297 bp, 7 predicted proteins | sample PICome_7_FD_160092 | JGI IMG/M metagenome (GOLD analysis project Ga0213862, IMG submission 160092) | Coastal seawater microbial communities near Pivers Island, North Carolina, United States - PICO266 | ecosystem: Environmental > Aquatic > Marine > Coastal | place: USA: North Carolina | collected... | reverse complement strand
AAGAGAAAAGCGGGGACAACGTGTGAGAGTATCTGCGTCCTTGCCTGAATATCCACAATCGACTGAAGACTTGTATTTCATCTTGGGCGTTTCCGTCGGAGCGAGTCAAGAAGCCGTCAAGCGGGCGTATAAACGGAAAGCCAAAAGGTATCATCCAGACGTGAACAGTTCCCCAGAGTCCGCGGAAAAGTTCATACAAATCAAAGCCGCATACGAGACAATTCAATCAACCAGAGGCAACTTAGAAAACGTCCAAACGCGAGAGTGGAAAGAAAAATGGAAACAACAACTCAGGAATCTGAGGCGGGAAAGAGAGAAGAAAATAGCTGTCGCCACCAATAGGGAGAAGCGCGCTGACAAAGATGTTGAATCTCTAGTCGGCACCATGGAGATGCAAGCGCAGATATCGAATCAACTGAGAAACTTGAAAGCGAGAACCAACCGAAAACGAACGAGGCAGCAAACTTTGCAAAAGTCGACATTTAAAGAACCATTTGAACTGTCCGAGGAAGACTTGTGGAATCACGAGGTGCAGTAAAATGAATAGGATAGGATATAGATAGATTAGATGGACAAACACACGCATACGCGTGATATTAATGTTTGAGAGCAAACTACGCGCGAAATTAGTTTTATAGAAACGCGAATATTCTTGTTTTGTTTTTGATTTTTGCTACTAGATTATTAAGAACTAAATACGACTACTACATCGAGAAGCAAATGAAATTACTTCTCGACAGCTTCGCGGAGACGTCTAATGGTGGATCTCACGGTGACGGCACCGGAAGTGTTCAACGCGTACGCGCCGCCAGCTTTTACCTTGTGGCATCCGCTGCACCCCCAAATTCCGACAGCTTGACGCTTGACCGCATATTTACCGCAGAAGTCGCAGAAATACTTCGAGTGTTGCGAGATTTCTTGCTTCTTAATAACCTTACGGAGGGAGGCGCCGTAACGCGTACCGTATTTCCCGGTGATACCTGTACGTTTGAGAGAGGAGAGAAAAGAAAAGACATTTGGTGAGTTTCAGTCAAAACAGGAGAGAGTTGAGACGGGCGGACTCGCAAAAATTGTGGGAGAGAAAGAAATCCAAAGCCGTGGAATGACCACTGCGCGAGCGTGTAATCGATCCGAAAGATGCATAAACGCGTTAAGAAAACGTATGTACGTTTAACGTGCGCATTGATATGACCATCTACACGAATGATTGATACGAGCTACGCGCATTTCGAAACGAGAAAAAGCCCGGAAAACGAGGGAGACAGGGCTTCCGCTTGCTTAGGCGGAAAATGCGAGCGGTGCATTTGTCCCACATCCCATCCGATGCGCGCAACGCATCATCTCGCGTGAGCGCACATACGGTGCACAACTATTCTTCGATGTGATTAACGTACCGACTTTCTTCGTTCTCTTCGCCATTGTTTGCGCTTACTACAGGTTTTATATGAAGATTTTTCCTTTTCGCAATTTTTTTGTGTTCTGTTCTCGAGGATTTTTTGTTTCGGCATTCAGTTTGGCCATTCATGCTTTTCAAACGACAACTCCAGAAATATAAAAAATTTGGTGCACGCGCTTTGTACTTTAGTCGCTTTACGGTATCCAACACCGCATCGCTCACACCGACGACAATGGCATCGTCTACCTCCTCCTCCTCCTCCTCTTTCTTCTTTCCTTCCTCATTGTCCTCGTCTTTAAGGCGTTCCAATGCCGTGAGAAATAACGACAAGAACAGAAGGAGAAGGTGGGCGATGCGCTTCGCTTCTAACGAGAAAACTAGGAGCGTTTATTGCAACGACAAGCGTCGTGATAAAAACGACACGAACACGAATGACAAGAACAAGAAGAAGAAGAAGAACGAGAACAAGAATAAAAAGAACACAGAACACAACAAGCGAAACAGACGGGATTTTGTATCCTTCTCGTCTTTGGCGATTTTGACGACGTCTTTGTCGTGCTCTGGAACTTTCGCTGAAAAAGCTGAAGCAGCAAGAGAACCTTTCTGTGGCTACTATGCAGACGTCGACTCTCCCGTGTCGCAGGCTGCGTACCAAAGCACGTTTTCGGAGGGCTACGTGAACAATCTGCAAACGTTCGTGAGACAGGTGGGTAAATTTAAGAAGGGTAACAAGACGTGCCTTCCAGTGCTCGTTTTGCACGACCAGCGTCTTGATATGAAATATCTCGAAGCCATTGAAATCTTAGCGTTCACCCCCGACGATTTCCGAAGGGAGATTTTCTTCTACGACCAGTTAAACCGAGGAAAGTCGAAACATAAATTAGACTCAAATGCGAATCTAGATGATTTTTTACTCGAGGAACTTGCTGGCGTTCGGAGGGAATGCGGTTTAGCAGACGAGGGCATCCACATTATCGCGCACGGCACCGGCTGCGAGCTTGCGCTGAAACACGCGTTACAGAGTAAAAATCTCGTACACAGTTTGACGCTATCGGCGGTGGATCTTCGTCAGAGCGAAATAAGAAAGATTTCGAAAGTCTGCAATTTTCCACCGCAGATGCTCGTAATACTGCAACCGACGATTTTTACGAGCGATATTGGACAAACAGAGGCAAATCGGGCACGTGTTTCTCAAACGCAACTTCGGCGCTAAAATATGTTTCTTCATTGGAAAATGATTGGGACGTAAAGAAGCTCTTAGCATCGGTCAAGAACGAAATACCGGACACTTTACGGGGTATTCGGGTCGTTCGAGGTATAAATGATGTGATATCGGAGGGCAACGCCAATGAGTTAGTTTCTTCGTTGAATGAAGCGAAATTCGAGAACAAGAGTAAAGTGAGAAATTCCTTGTGTTCGTTTGATAACAACATTGAGGCGGCGGCATCTTGCGTGCACTTAGACCGAGCGGAATATTTTCTGGATACGACGTCAACGTACATCTTGAAAATCGAAGAAGAACTCGTAGCGTAGTAGCCTGCGTATAATCTTAGCATATTCTAGAACATAAATGTACGGTACTTTCGTATATTACATTTGAACAATTTTACATTTTCATCTTTTGTCGTCCTCGAGTTTGACTGACTTCGGATTCGCACCTTGCACATCTGCACACGAAACCGTAATCCGACAAGGCATCTTGACGCCTGCTCCAATCTAGTTGGTCGTCTTCTAAATAGCTAATTGTTAGTTCCTCTCCTTTCCGTATAGGTTTACGCGCGACTAAGACGCAACTCCCGTTTATATCGGTCTCGTCTTTGAACGGATGACAGTTCGGATCGCAGTCGTGATTACAGTTGGATTGCAACGCAAAAAGCGCCGTTCCCAAACAAGGAATGTCGTATTTCACGTCCAACGCGTCCAGAAAAGGTTGCGTTTGTGGTAAAATTGCCATCTTTTGGTTCTCGTCGGCTAAGCCATCAACGGCGAGGAAATAGTTTTCCACCGGAGACTCTACGACAAGTTCTAAATTGTTCAACTCAAACATCCCGACGATGGCCCCCCACACCGGTAAAGAGAACAATCCAGGAAACGCCTGAGCGCGGTCTGGCCACGCTTTGCATAACAACTCTAAAGAACCTGATGCGAGCTCTATGAGTTGCTGCCTAAAGCTTTCCTCGTCTTTCTCCTCGACATCTGAAGGAATCGCGACGATATCCCACCAAATAGCTTTCTGAACGCGAGAAAACGGTTCCCAAGCAACTTCTAAAGCCTCCCCTAAAAATGTGATATTATTACTCGCGTCGCTCAAGGCGAGGCTGGCATTTTCTGTAACCATAGCGACTACTTTGGCAGCTAAAATGAAGATATCGTTCGTATCTTTGGCGTGCTCGATGAACTGATGCATCATAGATGCGCGATTTTTCGCCTGTTCGTCTTGGTCTCCGCTTTTGTTCCCTATACACATGGCTCGTTCGTGTGAACTCCAAGCGTTTTGCGCGCACTCGTTCGAGCAAAAAATTTCGCGGTAACACCCACCCACACACGCGCGTTCCGTTGGAAGTGGAAAGCACTGGTCCGCGAGAGGTAACTTCGGTTCGCCTACAGATGCCATGCTATTTAAGACATCGAGATCTCCCGACCTCCTCGCCGATTCCTCGGCGGCTGCGTCGCCGGCCGTCGTCGCCTCCATTTGTTGTTCCTTTTGTTGCTGCAGTTTCTCTTGCGCGGATGATAACTGATGAAACAATCTTTGACCAATCTGTTTTTCAATAGACCCGACGTATCGAAAACAGAACGAACAGACAATCGCGTCGTTTCTATTTCTCTCGTGTTGCATGGCCACCAACGGAGGTTCTATCAGCACCCGGTCGCCAACTATAAAATCTCTCGTCGCGTATAAGCCTTTACCTCTATTTTTTCCGCCGCTCATATTTGAATGATTAGAACTATTATTATTATTAGCAACATCAGCAGCAGCAGGAGGAGGAGGAGAAATAACACCGCTAGCGACGGCGGCAGGAGTATGATGGTGTCTTTGCACGCAGACGTTCGAAAAAGTTTCGTGACCACATTCCTCGATACCTCGTCGGATGAGTTTTTCGTAATATTTCGCTTCCGTGTTCACGTCGCTCGGTTTGAGAAGAATCTCAATCTGCGACGCCGCCGTGGATGAAGCTTCCGAGGATAACATCTTGTCAAACGTCTTCTCTGTCCCCTCCTCGTTGTGTGTGTGTTGTGTTGTGGTTGTGTTGTTTTTGATGAAAAAATGTTTTTTGTTGTCTGTTTTGATGGCACTTTTTCTTGTTTCATATCAGAATGGGCGGCGTGGTGTGGCTAAAAAAAGAACAATTTGGACGGCGGCCGATCGATTATCTTCTCCACTTTGTACGCACGCACACACAAGCAATACACACGTAAACATGGAACGCACTTACATCATGATTAAGCCGGACGGCGTCCAACGTGGTCTCATCCACAAAGTCATCGAGAGATTTGAGCAAAGAGGCTTCTACTTGAAGGCCATGAAGATGCAAATGGTCACCAAGGAACACGCGGAAAAACACTACGCGGATTTGAGCTCCAAGCCGTTTTTCGCTGGATTAGTCACGTACATGTGCTCTGGCCCGGTCGTTTGCATGGTCTGGGAAGGCAAGGACGTCGTCAAGACTGGTAGAAAGATCATCGGTGCGACCAACCCGTTGGCCTCGGAGCCGGGATCTTTGAGAGGTGATTTCTGCATCGAAGTTGGAAGAAATGTCATCCATGGCTCCGATGCCGTCGAGTCGGCGCAGCACGAAATCGGTTTGTGGTTCCCGGAAGGCGTTTGCGAATACGAACACGCCTTGCAAAAGTGGATCTACGAATAAATACTAAACAAATAATAACACGATTATTGTTAATACGCACAGGGTATATGTGTCGAAATATATTATCTTTCTATTAGTATCAACTCTTCTTTTATCTTCTAACGCCTCTGCTGTTCGTATTCTTTCGGTTCCGAAACGAAGGTTTTAAGCGCACTTCAGAGTCCAAGTCGTTGCAGACAAACCATTTTTTCGACTTTGTCACGGTATCCTCTGAATCCAAACTAACTTCGTACGAGTACATGTTCCACAGACAGTCCCACATGACGTGCGGCTGCGATTCGTATTGCTCGCTGCTTCCTTTCTTCAGCCTGAAGATCTCCCCTTTTTTGTTCACCTTCGCTTTTCCTTCGAGTTCGCCTAAACTCCAGTGCTTGACGATTTTGCCGCTCGACCAGACGCCTTTCCTAACGAGAACCAAGACGAGGTCGTTGATGTTGAAACGAAGCAATGGTCTAGGCTCAGCTTTTGTAGTCTTTGGCCGACGAATGCAGTCGTCGACGTCTTCTGGTGCAAATATCAATCCCTCTTCGCCATTTTTACCATCGAGTTGGATTTGATACGGGAAGCGCGCTCGAGGATTCAAGTCCAACTCGCGCACGGCAACCGCGTTTGGTTTGTACCAGTGTTGCACGACAACGCCAGATTTCCACCCCGTGCTCATTTTACACTGAACACATGCACCCAACGGGAATCGCAACTTCCGCGGTTCCGGACGCTTCATCAAATTCAGGCGTTCCGTTTCTCTCAAAAGATCTTCGTACAATTCTCCTTGCTCGCAATCACACTTCATCTTGTCAATCGCCGAATCGTTCATCTCTTGTAAATCGCACAAAAACGAAGGCTCAAATCCGTCGTATCGCATGCGTTCAGCACACGGGTCGCTACGTTCAAAGACTGGTTTTGGACGTCGAAAGGCAAACTCGAGGGCGGCTCCGCGCGCCTTGCGTTTCGCGCCGTCGAGCTGGCACTTGAAAGGAAAAGTTTCAGCGCAAAAACTAAACGAACGAAATCTATCGTCCGAGGAGACTTTAATCGTCTCTCCATTTTGGTCGTTCACTCGCGCAAACGGAACTTCGTTCTCAACATAATCCAGAATATCCTCCATGGTATCAAATTCAGGGACACTATCGATGAGTTCATGCGCAGAAATTGTGATTCTTTCGCAATGAAACGGACCGCACACCAAAATCCACGCCGCGTATTCCGATTTACTTCGAACCAAATCGTATTCGTTACCAGAAAAGGAGAAGAACGGTCTCTTCCATTCTTTGATGTTGTGCCAGGTTTCTGGAGCGTTCGAGTCTGGGCTATATTTTGTCGGTCTTTTTAAGATTCTCAACACGACTTCTCTGCAAGATTCGGGCAATTCGGCGATATCGAAGCAAGACAAAACGCATCGAGGGATCCTCGCCAAGTCGTCGCAATTTGGATTCGGTGATTTATACCACGTCGCCTTGATATACCCGGGCATGTGCTTGCAATCCTCGTCACTCAACGAGTGTTCTTCCTCTCTTTCGTCGTTGCTACTGGTGTTGTTACTCTCGACGAGTTTCTTGTATTCAGCGCCGCGCGCTGAGTTGAGTTTGCGGTTGCTGACTAAACTAAAGTTATTCACATCCTCTCCGCCTTCTTTTTCCTCGACGAAAATACCTCGCGACCTCGGTTTGTAAGGCCTTTCGCAGTCGTCGCAAATTTCCAAGGTTGGATACTCTATGAGCTCGTTTGATGGATCCCACATCGTTCCGTACACGCCACCGTAAATATACGAGTACAGAGAATCCCATCGATCTTCGTCGCCGTAAATCGTGCGGTAGTGGACCGAATCAATCACTAGCGTTCCCCTCGGATGAAGCTTTTCTAAACATCGCATAATAGCTGACGCTGTTGGAGAACTCCTTCGGAAAAGTTTCATGGTTTTACCGCGTACTAATGCTCGGCACGCCGAGAGCTTTTGGAACAGTTGTTTCGCGTCTTCGAACGAGTCAAGATTGTAGAGCGCTTTTAGTCGCGGAACTTCCTTCGCTTCAGATGACACGTCGCTCTCGATGTGTGTATTCGCTGTTGTTGTTGTTGATGTTTTCGTTCCCAGTTTTTCTCTTTCGCACTCTTCTCCGTCACCTTTGTCCTCGTCGTCGTCCTCGTCGTCCTCGTCGTCGTCCAACGTCTCGAGACGAAACTTTGTCTTTTTCTTTTCTGCGCTACTTTTGTTACTTCCTCCTTTCAAGTCGTTGTCGTCGTCTCCGAACAACCCAGGCGCCGGTCGGAACTGCGGATGCTCGTGAGAGTTCATCCTCGTCGCGTGTGGAGAAGACGATGAGAACGATCGCGAAGAAGAAGTGGGAGAGGAAGACGGAGAAGACGAAGAAGGCTGTCGGCGTCGTTGATTTTCTTCTTCCTCTTCCTCTTCTCCTTCTTCTTCTCGTTGCGGAGGAGTAGAAGACGACGTCGTTTTCTTTACCGAACCCGGGGGTCGTCGTTTCTTCTTCGCCGCGAGCGATCTCGGGATGGGCATTGCGCTAATAACGAATGCGCCGTCTCTTCGATCTTCTCTTTCTTTCTCTTTCTCTTTCTCTTTCTCTCTCTCTGTGCGTGTGTGCGTGTGTTGAAACGCGGACGGTGATGATTTCCGGCGGCAAGCAACGACGATAAAAGTCAAACTACGCTTCGAATTGGAAGAAGACGACACACGCCAGTGAAAAAAGAGTTCCGCCGCGCTCGCGCGCGCGCTGTATTTTCAATACCACGGATCTGTGATTTACTCGAACCTCTCTCTCAACCACTCTTTCTCTCTATCTCTTTGATACAGATCAGAGACGATGATGATAGAAAATCGAGAGTGATGATGAGCGCGTGCGTGCGTTCTCTCTCTCTCTCTCTCTCTTTTATTTATGAAGACACTTGTGTCTCTCTTTCTCCTTTTGTTCTTGACGAAAACCAAAAGTAACGAACAGACAAATCGTTCCTTCCGTTTTTTTTTCGCATCTCTCCTCAGAAGTTTCATTCGCGCGCACACAACACGTATCACACAAACACACACACACACACATAGTGCGGTTGTGGTTTAGGAAGGAGAATAGAATAACAATAGGAATATTAACAATAGTAGTGTAGAAAAATGAACGTACCAAATAGCAGCACGAGCGAAGGAATTCGGAAATGTTTGAAAGAAAGAATATTGGACGACATGCTCGGCGCTTTTAACAGTTTCAAGGAAGAAGAAGAAGAAGAAAATGGTGAAGGCGTTTTGTCTCAATCGGCGTTCGAGTGGAGAGTTTTGATTTTAGACGACGTGACGACCAAAGTCGTCTCTTCCGCGGTAGGGATGGCTGACTTGATGGCTGAACGGTCCATCACGAGCGTCGAGTCTATTCTCAAATCTCGCGAACCGCAACCAGAAAGGGAAGCGATATATTTTATTTCTCCAACAAACGAGAAAGCGATACGAGCGTTGATTGACGACTGGGACGTGAGCGAAACTAATGATGATGAAAAAGGCGATAGCAACGAAGAGGAGCAGAAGAAGAAGAAGAAGAAGAAGAAAATAGCACTCTTCGGCAACAAAAAGTACAACAGCAACAACAAGAAAGAGTCAAAGAAGAAACCAACGAACCCGTATCGCGCGGCGCACGTATTCTTTTCCTCACCGGTTCAAAAAGAAACGCTTCTACGATTGCAACAGACGGCAAACTTATTACGACATTTGAAGACGTGCAAAGAAGTATACGCGGAGTTCCAAGTGAATGATTCGAGATCTTTCTCGGTCGATTACGCCGGTGCGTTACCGGCGTTATTTGGCGAACGCGGTAGAACTTTGGGCGAATGTGTCGACGCGTGTTCGACGCGTTTATCCACAATGCTATCGACGATTGGAGAATTAAATGCAAACGTTCGGTATAAGAAAGGAGCCATGAACGAAGACGGGGAAATTATCGGAAGAAACGCATGCGAAGCGGTAGCGAGACAGACGGAGTATTTGCTCTCAAACATGCGAGAGAAAAAATCAACGGACGAGGAGACGAAGAGAACGAATGGCTCCGTTAGCTCGAATCTAGGCACAAGTGGAGATACATCTACGTGCGAGGTGTTGATATTAGACCGATCGTTTGACTACGTCGCTCCAATTATTCACGAGTGGACGTACGAAGCTATAATTCACGATCTCTTGAACGTACCAAATTCTGTGTACACGTACTCTATAAATACAAAGAAAGGTGTTGAAGAGAAAATAGCGAAATTAGATGAAAAAGATGCCTTATTTGTAGAGCTGCGACACGCTCACGTCGCGAAAGTAATGGGTGATTTGTTTGAAAAAGGGCGCATTGAAAATGAAGCGAACCAGAAGAACGCCTCGAATTCAGACATTAAGAGAATGGTACAAGCGTTGCCGGAAACCTTAGCAAGACGAGCGAAACTTAGTATTCACACCTCAATAGCTGCTGAACTAAACCACGTGCTGAATGTTTGCGACTTAGCTTTAATAGGGAGAATGGAGCAAATGGTTGCTTTCGGGGAAGCGACATCGAAAGACATTATTCATCTGTTATCCAGTCCTCCTTCAAGCGTAGTCGACAACGCGAACGGGGGAGGAAGCAATGCGCCATCGACAATTACCATTGAACAAATGCTACCGGCAGCAGAAAAGCTTAGACTATTGATGATTTACGCTGCCACGCATCCAGAGAAGATTGACGAGCAAGAAGCGCTGAAATGGATTCAAGCGAGTGGTTTAACCGAGAAAGATATCGACACCGTCGTAAAATTAGAACAGCTCGGAGCAAAGATTCGTAAAACAGATGCAACAACTTCAAAAAGTACGCGGATGAACAGACCTCGAGTAGATGAGCGATTGAAAGCGCCGTCAAGTAACCAGTCTGAAGCGAGCTTTGACCGATTTGTTCCAAGAGTCGCGGCAATGGTGCGAGAATTGGACGGTAACTCGCTTTCACCAGACGATTTCCCGTCCTGTTCTGTTTTACCTTCATTCACTAACGAAGCAAACGGCAAAAATAGCGACGGTGCGAAGACTTTCCAA
>Ga0213862_10001348_pt1 | contig 10300 bp, 7 predicted proteins | sample PICome_7_FD_160092 | JGI IMG/M metagenome (GOLD analysis project Ga0213862, IMG submission 160092) | Coastal seawater microbial communities near Pivers Island, North Carolina, United States - PICO266 | ecosystem: Environmental > Aquatic > Marine > Coastal | place: USA: North Carolina | collected... | reverse complement strand
CCAAGGCGTCGTCTGGGCGCGCGTGGCAGTCGTCGTCATCATATCTCTCTATATACTCTCTATACTACGCAAAAACGAATTCGTTCTCGTGTCTTTTTTTGGTGTGTTTTTGGTGAACTTTTTTTGAAGCGGAGATTTTTTTTTCTCTTTTTTTTGTACTTTTTTCGTCAAAAACACAACACACACGTTCGACGAGACACACACTATAAAAAACTGCCTCTTCCAAAGTTTATGCGTGTGTGTCTGCGCGTGTCTGTGGTGTGATTGTCGTTTAAAAGGAACAATTTAACACACAATTAATATCATCGCGCGGACACACGCGCGCGAGACGTGCCGGAACTCAGAGAGAGAAAAAGTAATACTTTTGTTGTGCGTAAAAGAAGAGAAAAATGAAAGATAAATTGGCGAAGCAACTTACTACAGCCGCAATGACGACAAAGATGACGACGGAGAAGAAGGGGGAAAACAAAGCGGGGGCCGCCTCCACACCACCATCACCACCACCACCACCTGTGGCGGTGGTAATAAAAGGTGGGAAAAACGCAACGACTTCGCTTTCTCCGACCGGGACGTTGCGAGGGTACTGGCAAGCCGAAGAAGAGACGGCGTTACGCGCCGCCGTACAAAAGCACGGCATCGGCGCGTGGGAGAAGATGAGAACAGATCCTGATTTCAAAGCGTTGAGGTGCGCACGATACGTATTTTATCGCGACGAGAGACGTGCTACTGCTTTTCTTCGCGTTTCTTTTAAGCTTTACTCGTCGTTTTCGTTATCGTTTTCTCGTTTTCTCGTGTTGTTCTTTGCGCGGTGATGATGATGAGAGAGACACAGACAAGGCAAATTCGCGACGAGGAGGGGGGCGGCGACAAAAAACTTTCTTCTTCGATGAAATTTCCTCCAAATGTATTGGGAGCATTTTTTTCCAAACGACAACAAAGTTTCTTCTTTGTCTTCTTCTTCTTCTTCTCGTTTGCAAAAAAAAGAAGAAGAAGAAGAAGAAAGTTGTCGTTGTTGTTGTTGTGTTTTCGAATGTGGGAGTTTTCGATGGTTGGGCGACCTGGTCGTCGTCGTCGTCAAAGTCGAATCATCGAGCGTGGCGTCAAATCTCTCTCAAAAAACAACATTTAAAATTAACGCGGGTCTTTCTTCCTTCACGTTTCCAAAATTCCAGGGGAAGAACCGGAGTGCAGCTGAAAGATAAATGGAGAAATCTGATCAAGTTTCAACACTTGCGACGAGGAGAGATTGAATCGGCGCCGTATAAAGCGACGGTTCGCGCGAAGCAAAATGCGGCCGCGGCGGCGAAAGGAAATGTTGATACCACGAAGGCACCAAAGAGTGGTGGAGCGAGCGGGAAAACAGCGAGCGCTAGTAAGAAACGAAACGCGGCTGATCAAGGTGGTAACATCGCGAAGAAGAAAGGGAAGACCAACGCTTCCGGCTTCAAGAAAGGAACAAATAGCAGCGACTTGATGGATACGTTTCAAAAAGGTCCAAAAGGGAAAAGGAGTAAACTAACAAAAGGAGGGAGATTTGGCAAAGGCGCGGATGGCGCCGATGCGAGGAATATTATCGATGCTAACACGAATCTCGATCATTTGAGTAACGGAGGCGAAGGTATCGGTCGATCAATCTCGCCGGCGTTGCCGCCAAAGAAACAAGCTTTCAAGCAACAAAAGAAGAAAATGAAGCTTTTAGCGGAAGCGCGAAAGAAAGCGGGAACTCCAGATGCGAAAGCGAGAGCGTTGCACGCGCCATCGAACGCTCCACCAAGAAAGCGGGTCGCCGCCGCGTGGGCCGCCGGTATATCCGACGTCAATCAAATAGGGAGCGGAGGACTTTTGAACTCGAACATCAATAGTTTAGATGAAGATGAACAAGATATTGTAGGAGCACATTTAGGACACGTGACGTTTGATATCGATGAAGATGAAGATGCGCATCACTTAGCTACCACTTCTGGAAGAGGTCAGAATAACAAGGATGGCGGCGCTGCTTCTTCAGCGAGCATGGCTCGATTTACAGAGGAGATGGAAAGGGAAATCGAGCAGACGAAGGAGCGCAGAGCGCAAATGGTTAGAGACGTGGAGTATTCCGAGAGAGAATTGGCTCGATTAAAGTCGCTCGTCGAGGAAGCAGAAAAAGTGTATTCGGAAGCTCGCCTGAAAGCACAGGAGACGCTTCAACAGGCGCAGAAAGAAATTGCTGAAAAGCGTAGAAAACAATCCATGGAGTCTTTGGAAGAGCAGAAAAAAGCAGCGGCATCCGATGGCGAATTATTAGAAGAAGAAGAAAAGAAAGCTAACAGCAACAGCGACAACAACAACAAGAATGACAAAAAGAGCGACGATGACGATAACGATGGAAAAGATGGTCATAAATCGAAGGGGGCTACAACGAGGAAATCACTCGAGGCGTCAAAGCAACCCAAATCCGCGACGACCGAAAATATAAAGGTTGACGATGATGAGGACGAGCCATCGAACGAAGACGTGAGTCCAAAGTCTGTTCCAAATTTGAACGATGTTGAAGATGTCGAAGTTGACGATGCCGAGTGGGACAAGTACTTGGCGTTTGGAGGAGATAACGCTAATGAAGAAGACGACGAAGACATGTCCGAGATGCAACGGGCTGCGCAGATCGCTTCAGATGAAAAGAAAAGAAAAAACTACGCCACCGACTCTGAGATGAATAAAGCACCAAAATCTCCCAGGCTTAGGAGCCAAGCCGGGAGTGCGGGTAACTCAGACAAGGATGCTGCTACGAAAACGGCTACACCGACTATGGCTATTACGAAGGCTCTAGAACAAAACCGACGACAACAACAACAACAATATCAATTCATTCCGTCAGATCCAAACGGACATTACGATACGGACGATTCGGATGATGATCTCAGCAGCGATGAGTCAGATGAGGAAGAACTCGATGAGGAGCAACTTGTTGCAAAAGCAGCTTGGGAGAAGGCACAAACTGCGTTAGCGAGAGCGGGATTGCCGCCGATGCAAGAGATCGAGAACGTATTACTGCAAGAACTAAAGAGACTCGAACAAGCAAATACAAAATTAGTGCATGCTCGACTTGCTTTGGAAGCTTGTGATTCTGAACTTTCCGAGCTCTTTGCCAGAGCGGAAGCTAGGAAAGCTGGTGTGTATAACGAAGACGACGACGACGATTTGCGTGAGCAGACAACAAATACGGGATCTTTACCGAGCGATCTTCAGAACATTCACACAGATGACGAGGACGACGACGATTTGCAAGTTGTAGGCAAGAAGAGAAAGAATGCGCATGATGAAGATGACGACAACGATGACGACGACGACGACGACGACGACGACGACGATGATGATGATGATGACGGGGAAGGAGAAGAAGAAGAGAAAATGAAAAAATCGACTCGATCTGGTGGCGCCAAGAACTCCGCGGAAAGAGACAACGCAAACACGAGAAAGAACCTGAGATCAAAAGATGGGAACGAGAAGAAAGAAGAAAGTGGTGCTGCTGTTGAAAAAAAGGATGGGAAAAAAAAATCTGACGATGTTGAAGAAGGTGAAGAAAATGCAGAGGATAAAAATGTCGGAAAGCAAAAAGCGACGGCTAAGAATGCGAATAATAGCAAAAGCAAGCAACAAGCGGATCAAAAAGACTCGAAGAAAAAGAGCAGCGGTAGCGGCCAGAAGAGTTCTGGTGGTGGCGGATCTGGACGAGGTGGATCTGGCTTTCGCTCTGTTTCGGAAGATCGACGTTTCGGAATCTACGATGCTCGACGTTATCGTTCGGTTGAAGAAAATGATAGAAATGCACAAATGAGCGGAGAGAAGATCAACTTCGGACTCGGCGGCTCCAACGCTGCGGCTGCCAATAATGCGCAGAACAGCGCCGGTGTTAGTAATAGCGATGAATCTGGTGAGAAGAATCGAAAACCTGGCAAAGAGAAAGGAAAAGGCACCGGTGGTCAGCAGTCAAAAAAACAAGGCGTTGGGCGAGGTGGTGGAAGTGCCAACGCTAGAGCGAGTTCTTACAAAGAGAGCGCGATGGCGTTTGCAGCGGCGCATTGGCCACAGCAACTGAAAAAACGCAGAGATAACAAAGCTAGAAAGAAGCGCGTCAAGATTGGAAAATCTTTGTGGGAGTAATAATAGTAAACATATCAACACTTAGAGAGAGGAAAGCGAGAATCAACGCAGAATTTTAAATTTCATCGAAACTGTACATTTTTTATTACTGTATAAAAGGATATACTTTCTTTCTCTACGCGGATCAGCCTTGAATCGCGCGATGTGCCGCTGCATTTTACGCTTGATCCCCTTTTTTAGGAGGAACTACGATTTTCCGCGGCGCTGGAATGTCGCGAAGCGACGACGATCCTTTCTCCCTTCCGCCGGGAAGGTTTTTTCTATTTCCCATCGCTTTACCACCGTCACGCTCGCCAAATTTAGTTTTGTTCTGCCGCAAGTTATTAACAGTATGGTGAACGTTGCGTCTATCTCTACCACCCTCATCGACATCATTGGCGTTAGTATTGTTATCGTTATCTTCGTCAACTTCGATATTGCTATTGATATTCGTCGGGAACCTTTTGCTGTTCTTTTTGTGAGCATTGTTGAGCTTCAAGTTTTCGAGCCTGTTTTTATTCGCGGCGTTTACCGTGGAAACATTGTCTTTACTTCTACCGCTCTTACCGCTCTTGAAATTCGTGCTCGCTCCCTTGAACATGGCTTTCTTCTTCTCTCTGTACGACGCTAGCATTTCCTCTTTCGTGAAAGAATCCTCTTTTTCTCCAACGACGTGAAGATATAAACATTCTGGGTTTCCGCATGGAAAATTGCGTAAGAAGGCGTTACAATATTTCGTCGTGCCATGGCATGCTCGAAGAGGTCTTCCTGTACCGTCTGGATGAGCAGGGACACCGTCAATGCACTGAATGCATGTCTCCGCGTCCGCTTCTGCTTCAAACGTTACGTAAGCGCAACCTGCTAAATTTCCCGCATTACTATCATCATTTCCGCTACCATTGGCCGGTGCTGTCGGACAGGACACTTGTAACTTGATGATACTACCATACTTTCCAAAATACTCCGCCTTCCTCAGTATCTCTTCCTTACACATAGCAGTCGGAATGCCGACCACGTAGACTAAGTTTCGCTGAATGACGCGCACATTGACGAGGTGCTTACGACTACTGTCAATCGGAGCGTTTGGATCGTACGATGAATATCCACCACCACCGCCGCCGAAATTACCATCAAATTCGCCCCCTCCTCTCCCTCGACCTCTGCCTCGTCCTCCTCCGCCGAAGAGAACCCCTCCTCGTCTTCCGCCTCGGCCCCGTCCCCTGCCTCTGCCGCCACCGAATACGATGTTGTTTTCGCCCTCACCGCCGGCACCGTCGTAATTTTCTGCGTACCTACTGTGGGGATGGTTTTGGTATCGGTATGATCGACTACCGTGATGATGATGATGATGATGATGTTGCAAAGATGAAAGCGACGACGAAGATGAAGAATAATTGCCTCCTCCTCCTCCTCCTCCTCTTTCCCTTCGTTGTTGTGCGCTACTCGCATCCGTCAAAGAAGCTACTTGCTCCGCGTCAAACTCGAGCAGATCTTGGTCGTAATCCTGTCGACACGCGGGACACTTCCCAACCGTCTCGCCAAATCCAACTTCCATGATTTGATGCCAACACCACGCGCATAATTGATAGCCGCACTTGCACGGTTTAAAGGCTAAATCGGTCGCATCCATATCGTTACAACACAGCGGGCACGTCTCCGCGTCCTCCTCTTCTTCCTCCTCGTAGGCCTCGTCTCTTCCTTCTCCAGAGTGGTCTCCGTTCCCTCCTCCTCCTCCTCCTTGCCTGTTGTTGAAGTTACCCCCACCGTCGCCATGGTAAGTTCCTCTTCCTCGCGTTTCGACGACGCCTCTCATTTTCTCTCAAGATTTGTCGCGTCTTTCCATGGGCAATGGGGCAAAAATTCTAAAAAACTTCGCGAGCACTCAAATCACGAAGTACGGATGTGTACAAAGTTGGTCGAGAAGAGAGCGAGAGAGAGTGAAAGACATTTTTTACGAAGAGAGAGAGAGAGAGAGAAGAGAAGAGAATAAGAGCATACGAAGACGATAGTATCAGAGAGACAAGAACTATACACTCGAGGCGCACGCGTGAAAGTTTTTGCCACACGCGCGCTTCCTTCTACTTTTACTACAACTTTTTTTACTTCCTATTTATTTACTTTATAAACTATTCTGCGATTCGCCTCCGCTCGCTCCGATGAAAACGAACGGAGAAGTAAGAGTTCGTCTTCTTCGTCTTCTTCTCCCGGCGGTTTAATTTCGGCGCGTTCGCGACGTTCTTCCCTTTTTTCTCGCACACCCAAAACGCAATTTTAGGAGAGAACTTCGTCAGAACGACAGAGAGACCGCACGCGCGCAAACACTCGTTGAAAATATCCACGGAACAAAACGGATTATTTTCCACGCACCTCCTAGGAATCGTGATAAAAAGGACCCCTGTTTCTTTCCTCAACATTTTCGCCATTCGTAGCAACATTTCTCCTCGATCTTCCGGTTCCGCCACGCAGTTCAAAACCATCGAATTGAGAACGACGTCGAACTCGTCTTCGCAAACTTTGAGAGCGAAAAAGTCTCGCTTTTCAATCTTTGGATGTTGCGAGTTCAAATCGATCGAGCGAAACCGTATCCAGCTCGGCGACTGGCAGCAAAACTCCGTGGTTACCGCTCCAACTTCTAACCCGTTCAAAACTTTCCTCTCCTCGCCTTTTCCCGGTCTCTTGTTCAGAGTAGTCAACGTAGAGTAGACGAATTTTCTCACGTGTGAGGTTCGCTGAAGAGCAGCTTGACTCGCTTTTTGATACATGTCTCTTTCCGTTTCCGACGCTGCTCTTGCTGCTCCTTCTCCCGCCTGCTCCAACGCCGCTTCTGATTTCCGGTGAAACTCCGCGGTTATTCGTTTCGCCACTTTTAAGGATTTGACGACGCCAACACCGTGAAGTATCGGTCGCTTCAATTTCTTCTTCTTCTTCTTCTTCTTCATTTTCTTTCTTCTCGCCGTAACGAGAAATTCTGTCGTGTGTGATTTGTGGTGTACTTGTTTGATCACTTTTCGCACTTTCACAAAAAAAGAACAAACAAACAAAAAAAAACAAAAACGAACGAAAAACAAAAACGCAAAAGAAAAACAAAAAAAGCAACACAACAAGGAAACGAAAGAAACGCGCGCGCTCGTTTTTAGAGAGAGAGTGTGTGTGTGTGTGTGAATATGACGACGACGCGCGAGGAGGAAGAGGCAAACGACTTGGAAGAGGAAGAGGAGAAGGACGAGAAGGATGAGAAGAAGAAGAAACAACAACAACGAGAAGAAGAAGAATTCCTCCGACTTTTGGAAAAGCGACTGCCCCAAAGTCAATCGCACGTGTTGGAGCACGCGAAGAAGATGAAAATGAGCGAGGAGACGAGAGCGAAAATGTGCGCGCAAATGGAAAGCTTAGGCGATGAGTTGGAGTATTTCTGCGACGCGTTTCACCGCGCGATGGTCTCGTCGAAAAAGACAACCGCGACTCTAGAGAAGAGTAAAAAAGAGAAGAAGGAAGAGGAGAGAGAGAGTACGACGAGTACGAGTACGAGTAATACGGACGATGACGGTAACGGTGTCGGATTCGAGAAGAAGAAGAGGAAGACGAGAATCGAACCAATCGTTCCCGACGTCGTGGCTGCGGAAGCGAGCGAAGAGGAAAAGCGAGCGTGGCGGGAAGAAGGTTACGCGTTGATTCGTTCCGGAAAGGTTGGCGCGATTGTCATGGCTGGAGGACAAGGCACGCGATTAGGAAGCGCGTTGCCGAAAGGGACGTTTGATATCGGGTTGCCAAGCAAAAAGTCTCTTTTTCAACTGCAGGCGGAGAGGATTAGAAAAGTGATTGAGCTCGCCGCCGCGGCGGCGGCGGCGGCGGCTGAAAACGAAGAAGGAAAAGAATCCGCGTCGCCCTCTCTGCCTTGGTACATCATGACGTCTCCGCAAACGCACGAACAAACGGTGGAATTTTTTCGTGAAAACGCGTATTTTAATCTCCCAGAAAAGGACGTCGTGTTCTTTCAGCAACAAGAGGCGCCGGTATTTGACGTCGAAGGGAAGATTATTTTAGCACCGGACGGGTCGATTCAAACGTCACCAGATGGAAACGGCAGCATATATCGCGCTCTACTGAAATCAAACGCGTTAGAGAACATGAAAAAGCGCGGCGTTCGACATCTTCATTGCTATTCGGTGGATAACGCGCTCATTCTTCCTGGAGATTGCGAATTCATCGGATACTGCGCTTTACGAGGAAAACAATCGGGCGCTAAAGTGATTGAAAAAACTTCCCCGGACGAAAAAGTCGGCGTGTTTGCGCGAGAAGTAGCCTATTCAAATATCGATGGCGGTGATGGTGATTACACCGAGAAGGAGGATACAGATGGCGGGAGAAGAAAGAGCGCTTTGTCGTCGTCATCTTCGTCGTCGTCGTCTTCAAGAATTCGCGTCTTAGAATACTCGGAGATAGAACCGAGCGTGCGCGACGAGAGAGAGGAAGTGGATTACGATGAAGTGCTTCCGGGTAACATGCGAACCGACGACAGCAACGATCCTTCTTCAATCATTAAAATTGAAAAGTATAACAGACCGCCCTGGAACCACTTTAATCCTGATAATCGTCCGTTACGATTTCGGTGCGCGAATGTAGCGATTCACTATTTTAGCTTAGATTTTTTATACAAAGTAGCGGGAATAGCAAACGCGAGGAGCAGTAGCGGTAAAAAGATAGTCAACGACCAAGACGACCAAGACTCGTTCGCGATGGAGTATCACGTGGCAGAAAAAGACGTGCCTTGTTATGTCGAGGGCGATACCGAGAAGCGAAGAACGAAGAAAGCAATCAAGCTCGAAAGTTTTATATTCGACGCGTACCAGTACTCCAGCGATGGTGTTACTATTTTTGAAGGAGAGCGTAAGCTTGACTTTGCGCCCGTCAAGCAAGCGACCGGTGATGACTCTCCGGAATCGGCGAGACGCATGATTTCTTTCGTGCATTCGACGTGGATTACGAAGAATCGAGGTCGTGTTCAGTGGGGCGGGTACGGAGGACTCGTCGAGGTGAGTCCTCTCGTCAGCTTGCGCGGCGAAAATCTCGAAATCGTGAACGACTGCGACGTGCAGAGAAACACCAGCATCGAACTTGGATGGGAACCACCGTCTGAAAGGCAAACCCCGTGGCACCGGTACTACGGGAAGCACTCGTCGCTTGCTTGAGTGATAAAATTTCTTCTCGTCAGACAGGTTGGATGTGCGTTGTGTGTAATAAAAATACAGAAATACAAACGCGCTGCGCGCGCGCGAACTAAACACCTTTTGAAAATCCTTTCCTCTTCTTTTCCTATACATTCAAGCTTGCTTAAACTCCCAATCGCCTCGACAAATGGGACATTTTTGTTCCGAGTTTCGTCCGTCCAGCCATTTCGTTATGCATCGCAAATGAAACGCGTGCGAACAAACGCCCCACACGACGGGTGAATCATCTCCGGGATATTTACAATCTGGTGCGCACCCATCGTAAGGCGAGTGGCAAATCCCGCACACGTCTGACGCATCGTTCCACGTCCACGTTGCTACGCCTTGCCACGTTTTAAATTTGAGTTTGAGCGGTATCTCCTTCTTCTTCTTCTTCTTCTTTTCTTCTTCTTCTTCTTCTTCTTCTTCTTCTTCTTCTTCTCCTTCGAAGTTTTTGAGTTTTGAAAACGACGACGATGAGTCTTCTTTCGTCGTCGTCTTTATCGGCGCGGTTGTTTCCTCCTCCTCCATCTTCTACTTTGTCTTCTTCTTCTTCTACTACTACTACTACCACTACCACTGCTACTACTACCACTGCTACTGCTTCGTTGTCTTCTCTCTCTTCTCTCTCTCTTCTTCTTCTTCTTCTTCTTCTTCTTTGTCTTCTTCTTTCTGAAGTTTTTACTTTTTTTTTCCGTCCTCCTCTTCTTGTTCCTCCCTAAAAACGAGGGAAACAAATTTACGTTGCCCTCCCTTCCCTCTCTCTTTTGCCTTTTTTGATTTGTGGTGTACTGATGAAAAAAAATGAAAAGAGAAGGGCAAAATTATACCACAAACCCACAACATCGTTTTCAACCCCACTGAAACCCTCGCCAAGAATACAAAAAAAACAAAAACCCCTAACGCGCGCAAAAAAATGTTGCGTCCCCCGGTGGAAAGTCGCTTTTAGTACTCTAACATGCGAGGGGTCCCCG
>Ga0213862_10001346_pt1 | contig 10311 bp, 4 predicted proteins | sample PICome_7_FD_160092 | JGI IMG/M metagenome (GOLD analysis project Ga0213862, IMG submission 160092) | Coastal seawater microbial communities near Pivers Island, North Carolina, United States - PICO266 | ecosystem: Environmental > Aquatic > Marine > Coastal | place: USA: North Carolina | collected... | reverse complement strand
ACCCCGAGGCCCTTGGACAGCAACGTCGAACGACTGGAAGAAGAGCCGACCGCGCCGCCAGCCTCGCTCCCGACGCTCCGCGGGCCGGATCCCGCGTCCAGGCTCGAGTTCAGCGACAAAGCCGTGGGTCTGCGTCTGTTCAGGTTAAGGGACGAGCCCACGCCGGTCCGACCGGCCCGGGCAGCGGATGAAGACGCGGATGAAGACGAGACGGCTCCACTCGACGGCGTTCGTTCGTCTTTGCGACCGCCGACGCCGACGAGCGCTTCACTCGCGCCGCCGCAGTGCTCGATGAGCCCCTGCGACGATACCCTCGCGATCTTCTTGTCCTCGAACCGCGTCGTGAGCGCCCACCGTAGGTTGGCGCCGCACTCCTTCCGCCCCTGCCCGTTCTTGGAGTTGTCCACGAGGCGCCACACCTCATCCTTGCCGAGGGCCTTGTGCATGAGCGCGAGCGCCTCCACCGCGGTGGCCCGAACGCGCTTCATGTCCGTCTTGGAGTCGTCGAACCCCTTGCCGCCGGTGCTCTCGTTCGCGGACGCTATGGCCACGAGCCTGGACACGATCTCGGCGTTGGAGACGTCCGGGTGCGGGAACCTGTCGGGGTTGAGCATGGCTCTCATCAACGCGCAGACGGCATCTTCTTTGAGCCTGGCCAGCGCGGGGCCCTCGCGCGGGATGGACCGCTCCCTGGAGAACTTGCCGCCGCCGTCGTAGACGGTGAAGATGGCGTGCACGGTATCCTCGGGCAGCATGCGGTAAAGGGAGTTGAGCGCGCGCATGTTGGCCTCCTGGACGACCGATTTGGAGTCCCCGAGCTTTTTCACGAGCGTGGGCACCACCACCTCGACCGCGGGCCTCGCCGCCTTGCCCAGCTTCTCCAGCAGCGTCTCCCATATCTGAAGAGTCGTGAGGGAGATCTTAAAGTTCGGATCCCCCAGGAGCTTGTTCAGGAAGGCGACGAACTCGTCGATCCGCGGGAGCGCCGCGCGGCCCCCGGGCGCGAGCCCCGAGACGCATGCGCCCAGCCTCTCGATGGCTTCAGCGCGAACCTTCCAGTTGCCCAGGTCGTGCAGCGCGCTGACCGTCTCCGAGGGGACGAACCCAAACTCCGTGCCGCCGTTCATCACCGCCATGATGACACGATCGCCCCTATCGGCCCCGCCCCCGCGACCCCCGAACGCGTGAGGTTCCAAAAACTGTCGTCAAGGATCGACAACACGTGCGCCCCTTCCGCTCCTTTTCCCGGGGGCGATCGGCGCAGGTCCCGCCCTTCACCCTCCCGTCCGCGCCCTGACCGCGCGACCCGGTGGGTTCCCGTGACCGTTCGAGGACCGCTAGTCGGTCGCACGAAGGCTCGAGCCGTGCTGTACGTTGTGGCGCCGCGACGCGGGAGGACCCTTTGAACAAGCATGTCGGTCGGGCTTGTCGGTCGAGCTGGCATTCAATGGAGATCGGGACTCAAGAATAGACCACCAATCGAGCCCAAAATCACATCGAAATATCTCTCACGTTGACCAAAGCTCGATCGGCGCGGCACGCTCCACGTGTAAAAGTCCCACAAAAAGCAACGACACTTCAAACGGCGCTATGGAGACGCGAAGCAAGCGACGCGAGACCGAGCCGATCGTCGACAAGATCCGTCGCGGCGAGATATCGGTGTTCGTCGCCGTCGCCGAGGCGCTGCCCGAGGTCTTCAGGACGCACGTGGTGCCCAAGCTCGGGCTGTTTGAGACCCTCAACCTGGCCAAAGTGAACAAGTCCTACAACGCCGCGGTGTGGAGCGTGGAGGCCGTGAGGTCGCTGGATGAGAAGGCGAAAGACTTCGCGAAGCTCCATAGCAAGACATTGTCCTGTCCACCGCTTCACGTGATGGTCCTGTTGAACAACTTGAACGGGTTGAGAGCCCTATTAAGCGCTGGTGTGGACCTCGAGCAAAGAGACTATACCCGCGCCACCTACACAGCCCTGCTCTTCGCTGTGCATCATTCAAATCCTGAAGCTGTGAAGCTATTATTAGAGGCGGGTGCCGACGTAAACGCAAGAATTAGGTGGTCAATCGGGAGCGACGGCGGTCCCACGTGCTTGTACAGGGCTATTATGGTTGGCAACAATGCCATGCTGTCCTTGCTGTTGGAAGCGGGCGCCGACGTTGACATGAAGATCTGCATACCTGCAGGTACACCGCCGAGAGATAATTGGCTCAACGCATTACAACTCTGCTGCAATTGCAATCATTCCAGTCCTGAGACTGTGAAGCTCTTACTCGATGCAGGTGTAGACCCGAACAGTAAGGATCCATTCGGCTATACCCCGTTGCACGAAATAATAAGCTTGGGACGCGAACGTGTCGGCGTGGACGAGGCTGTGAAAATCGTTGAGCTGCTGCTGGAGGCTGGAGCCGATCCGCATGTTCTCGATACATTCGGCAGAACACCATTGGTCATTGCAGGAGATGTCTTGAAAGCAGGCGACCAGGAGATGATCGACCTCCTCCGCGAAGCGATGAAGTAGTCTCCGTGTTTTCAAAAAAGTCTAAGAGTTACGCCTGTTTCGCCTTCCCGCCACCCGTCAGCTTCTTCACCTCCTTGACGATGATCCTGATGATGGACATGCCCCACATGACGCTCATGGCGAGGATCCCGAACCCTCCCGCCTTGACGATGTAGTCGTTGTCCGGGCACGCCAGCGTCTTCCACACCAGCGGGGGCCCGATGACCAGCCTGCACACCAGGAACATCAGCGCAAACACGAGCGAGTTGACGGATGCGAGCGACGACGTCTTGAGACCCATGTCGATGAGCACTGTCCTGAGGTGCAGGGATGGGTTCGAGACCTCCATGAGGAAGAGGCACGCCACGAGCTCGGCGCCGGACTTGCCGTTGAGCACACCGGACGCCAGACCACCCATGGTGAACATGTGGTGCACCACATTCATGAAATCGCCACAGAGGGCGCAGTAGATGAGGTCGTACGTGAAGTACGAGAGGGAGAGGGCCATGCACAGGGTCTGAGCCTCCGTGTTGGGCCCGCCGATGTTGTCGTACATCCCGCTCCACCCGTTCTCGAACGTGAGGTAGCTGTAATACATCGCGACGACCGCGTGGACGATGGACACCACGCGGTTGCTGAAGTCGGCGCCGTACTTCCTGAAGAGCGCGAACTTGCAGACGAACCACATGAGACCCCAGAGGACGGTCCACTGGGACATCTCGCTCGCGTACTTGACGCTGAGCGGATCGATGGACATCTTCGCGCTCGCCTTGATGGCCATGGTTTACGTGAACGGATCGACCCTCGTGGACGTGCGCCCTGGCGAGTGAGTGCCGGCTCGACGGATTGTAATCATCATCGATAGGGTTCCGTCCCTGTCAGCACCAGACTTGTGGATCACCGCAGATTATTTGAACTCGAGCCCGCGACAGCCGAGCACGCTACGCTTACATTAACAACCGCTCACGCGACCCTACGCCGTTTGCCGCCACCCTCCGGCCCGCCACCGACACCCCCACCGCCACTCGCGCCGTCACCGCGCACCCCCGCGCCGCCCCCGTCGCCCCCGTCGCCCAGCATCATCTGGATCCGAACCAACCTCGCATCGGGCGCCTCGGCGCATCCCGCCACCGCGTCCGCCACGGCTTGAACGTCCACACCGGGCTTCATGAACACCACGATGTGACCCCCGTTGCCCGCGCCGCATATGTGCGACCCGGTGGCGTGCGGCGCGACCGCTGCGTACAGCGCCGCGACCGCCGGGGAGTTGATCGAGGGCCACAGGCGCTCCTGCAAAACCTTGTGCCGCTCCAAGATGGAGCCAACCGCCTCGAGCTCCGCGTTGGCGTCCTCACCGCCATCGCCCACGAACGCATCCGCCGGGAGGGCGCCGAGGCGGTCAAAGGCGTCGGCCATGTCCTTGCCCATCGTGGCACACGCGCGAAGGGCCTCCTCGACGCCCGGCGCGCGCCTCTGCCACGCGTCCACCACGCCCCTCGCCACCGTCGCGGCCAAACGAACGGCGCCGGTGAACACGCACGCGACTCGATTGGATAGAAATTCCGCAGCCGCCGGTGGCAACCGCGCGATCCGAACCTCGTAGTCGGGCAATGCGTCCATCCCTTTCGCCTCGTGCGGGTCCCCGAGGTCGGCGCTCGCGGCGCTGGTGAGGCGCATGCCCAGGAGGGCGCCGCCCACCTGGTCCTGCCACCCGCCGCCCGTGGTCATCAGCTGCTCGACGGCGAGAACCGCGTTGAAGGCGTCCCTCGCGCTGGGCCAGGCGATCGGCGGGCGTGATTTGGTCTGCGCCGCCGCGTTGTCCTCGCGTTGCTTCGTCTTGGCCGCGACGGCGGCGGCCGCCGCCTTGGTCTCCTTCTCCTTTGCCTCCTTCTCCTTCCTCTCCGCCTCAGCCTTCTTCGCCTCGGCCTCGGCTTTCTTGGCCGCCTCCTCTGACTCACCCTCGCCGTCCCCACCCTCTTCCTCGCCGGTGGCCTCATCCGTCGTGGTCGCCGTCGCGGGTACGGGCACCACCACGGGTTCGGCAGGGACCGGCGACCAAGGGGGAACGACGACGGCGGACCTACCCGCCCACGTCGCGTCGCCCACGGATGGCCGCCACTCGCACCCCGTGCTCAGCTCGTGCAACGCGTGAATAGCCGCGAGCGCCAGGACGGAGGAGGAACCCAAACCGGACCCGCGCGGCAGGTCGACCCGGGTCCGGAGCTCCAGTCCCATCCCTGGCGCGCCCAGGAACCGCGTGAGCACGTCCGCGAGGCTCTCCGGCCGAACGTTTCCGGCGTTTGGTCGCGAAGGGGGATCGCCGTTTTTGTCAAAGGTCACGTCCCCAACGGGTCCCGCCGCCGCCGAGCGCTGCGCGACGGTCAGCGCGACGCACGCGCGGTGCAGCGCGAAGGGGTGCGAGGGATCGTCGCACCGAAGAAGCTCCTCGACGCTTCGCAGCTCCTCGTGTCGCCCGGGGACGCCGGGGCCGGGTTCGGATACCAGCATGACCAGCCCCGGTTTTCCCGGTAGCCTCGACGCGGTGGCTACGATGGGCATAGTCACCTCGGGCACCCCGTCGTCGTTCCCTCCCTCGGACGCGCCGCCGTACGCGGTGAGCACCGGGACGTGGAGCACGGCGCCCCTGCGCTCGAGCGAGAACGGCGGGGTGTCCGTCCAACCCCCCGCGAGGTTAAGACGGGCGGGGTACTCTGTCCGCACGGCGGCGATGATCCCCGACCTCGACACCGCCGCCGCCGACGGCGCCGGCGGGAGGGGAGCCTCGCCCGGATCCTCCTCCCCGAGCACGCTCATGACCGTGGCGAAGAAGGCAGCCTTCTCCGCAGCCTCGGCTGCGGGCCTGCCGAACAGCGGAGCGACGCGAGCGAAGGGTGAGACGACCGCGGCGCGGAGGCACCGGCGAGCGGCGGCTTCAGCCGCCTCCGCGCCGGGGCCGCCCCCCGGCGGCGAGAGAGCGAGCGCGACCCGTCCCGCGGCGAGGAGATCGCGCCTGGACGGCCCGGGCGATTCGGCATCATCGTCGCTGCCTTTACTCGCTAAACCCTCGCGCTCGACCCTGGACGCGCGCCTGGCGCGTGCGTACGAGTGCGCGAGTTTGACGAGCTCGAGCGCCTTTTTCGTGCAAGTCTCCGCCGTGTCGCCGCCGCCCGTCACGAACGAACGAAGCGGCGGCGCGCGATCGAGCCAGGTATCCGCCGCGTACTCCTTACGCACCATTTGCCTCACGATCGGACCGAGTATCTTACGCCGGAGCTCGTCCCGTCGTCGGTTCATCGCGGCGTGGTCCGCGAGAACCCTCAACGCCTCGCTCACCGAAACTCGCAACCCTTCGTCCGTCACAGCCGCGTGCCCCGGCTTGGACCCGCCCCTGACTGACCTTCCCCCGCGCCGCCCCGGCGTGCCCGGCGGGACACCCCTGACCTTCGCGAGGAGCTCCAGCGCGGCGGTCGCGGCGTCCTGCGACGTGGATCGCACGGGAAAGAGACGCGCCAGCGTGGTCGTCCGCGCCTCTCCATCCGCCCAAACGGCGATTGGGTCCAGCCCGAGCCTGCCCGCCGCGTCGGCGACGGGAACCCCGAGCAAGGTGCTCTTTCCCGCGCTCTTGACCTCGTCCTTGACGTCCATGACGATGCACGTCCAGCAGTGCGCGCCGCCGGAAGGTCCATTCGCATCGGCGACGACGCCGGCGCCCGCGGCGGCGGCTTCGTTCAGCGGTACGCAGTGCATGAACACCCCCGGGGGTACCACCACCCCCGGCGGCAAATCCACGTCGTGGAGTAGGCACCCCGACCCCACCGTCGCGAGCGCGTGCACGTCGCAGTGCGCCAGCAGCGACCCGTGTCCTACCCTCGCGCCCATGGCCACGTGCGACGCGAGCATGCACGCGCCCGGCCCGGAGGACCGTCCGGATCCCCAGACGCCGTCGGCGCCGATGCTCCGTCGGCTGGCGCCGAATCCCGCCGTTTCCATCATGCCGCTGTCCCACGTGCCCACGGTGACACCCGCGTGCGCCGCCGGGTACGCCGCGAGCACGTTCACGTCCACCGCGGTGTGACTCAGGAGCTCGGGCATCGTCCCCACGTGCACGAACCTGCTCGGGAGCAACGGCCGGATGAGCAGCGGCCTGCCACGAACGCACGCGCTCACCAGCGTCCTCGCGCGAGCCAGCCGATCACCCTTTGAATCATACGCGCCGTCGGATTGTCCGCTCGACGCGACGCTCGCGACGTGGTCCACGCGCTTCAGGTACGCCGCGTGTGGGTCCGGGTCCGTCCCCATGGGCTGCATGAAGTCACCGTACGCGCATATCTCCACCCCGGCCAAAGCCTCCGGGTTCGTAGCGGCGAGGTTCACGAGCGCGTCGCACATTCGCCAGCCGAGATGATACGCGGAGTCCGTCAGCACCCACTCGCCGCCGCCGCCGTTTGGGAGGCCCATGCCCGCGGGCGTGGGTAAGACGGCGTTCGCGGCGCGCATGGCGGCGTCGGATGGCTTCTGGAGGCACCGCGCGCATTCGATCACGCCGGCGCCGGTTCTCACGGCTCGGTTCTCGTCGCAGACGGGGGCGGCGTTTGCGTTGTTTTCGTTTTCCTTGCCGTCACCCGCCGCCGCGCGTATGAGCTCCACGAGCTCGTGCCTGTCGCACACGAACACGCCGTGGGACCTACCGATGGCGACGGTGCTCGCGTGTCCCAGGGCGAGGATGCCGTGCGACGCCCTCTCCATCGTGGCCTCGTCGAGGGACGCGAGCGCCGGCATCTGCAGCACGACGTCCGCGGCTGAGATGAAGATCCCCGGCGGCGTCGACGCCGGAAGCTCCTGGAGGTAGACGAGCTGAGCCTCGAGCATCGTCGCCGGTGCGCCCATGTTCGCGGCGTCCATGGGTATCTGCGCGAACGCCTTGCCCAGCGTGCCGTGCGCCGGCGATCGCTCGCTGTACCCTCCCGCGTGGAGCAAGAGGATGCGGCTTCGCCTCCAGCACGGTCCGACGTCCGCCTGCAGCCTGAGCAAGACGTGCAGTGTCGCTCCCCCGCTGCCCACGCGCGGGCCTGGGGGGTCGGGGACGACGAGGTAGCGCGTGCGCTCGCCGGGGAGCTGTCCCCGCGAGTGGAGCTGGTCGAGCTGCGCGCGATACACGCCCGCCTGGGCCTCGTTCGCGGCGGTGACCACCACGGCGTCCCAGAATCTTCCCTCCAGGGATGTCGCCAGGTCCCCCCCGGGGAGCATGCGCCGATACTCCCGCAGGCGTGCCTCCGCACCGGCCACCATAGCCCTCTGCTCGGTGTCCACCCCGCGGAAGTGCGGCGCCATGGGACCCATCGTCTCACACCCGCTTCCTTTCCACCGGTGGCCCTGTCGCCCTCTAAAAGTGATCTCAGTTCTGTTCGAATAAATAATTTTGAGTGCTTTTTGGCATTGGGCTCGACAGTGACACACAACAAGGCTCGCCCGGGGATCGGCGACGTATAAATCATCACCGCGGGCGCGGGTCACACCTGAGACGACCATGAGTGCATTCGCGCCGGTCGCGACCGCCGGATACCGCTCAAACCCGTCTCTTCGGAGGCCGTCTCGAGGGGGAACTCCCGCGAAAATGCCCAAAAGGGTTATCCGTCCTCGCAAAAGCGTCGTCGCGATGGGAACAAAGGACGACACGGGAGCCAAGGCTGACTCCTTCTACGACTCGACGCCCGAGTACTGCGGCCTGGAGCCCGTGAACATCACCGGGCGCCCTAAGCGAATCGTGCTCATCCGCCACGCCGAGTCCGAGGGCAACGTCGACGAGACCATGTACCAGCGCAAACCGGACCACAGAATAGAGTTAACCGAGAAGGGGAAGACACAGGCGAGGGCGGCTGGTGTGGCGCTGAAGGAGCTGCTGGAACCCGACGAGCAGGTTTACGTGTACGTCTCGCCGTACGTGCGCACGATGCAGACGCTGTACGAGCTCGGTCAGGCGCTAGGACCCGAGCGCGTCAGCGGCGTGAGAGAGGAGCCGAGGATGCGCGAGCAAGATTTCGGCAACTTTCAGGATCACACCATGGCGGAGCTGAAGAAGGAACGGCACGGGTTCGGGCGGTTCTTCTTTCGCTTTCCCAACGGCGAGAGCGCCTCGGACGTGTACGACCGCGTGACCAGCTTCCGGGAGACGCTACGAAACGACATGAACTTTGGCCGGTACACGGAGAACTGCACGGTGGTGATCATCACGCACGGACTCACGCTTCGAGTCTTTTTGATGCGGTGGTACAAGTGGACCTGCGACATGTTCGACAGGATTCGCAACCCCGGGAACGCCGAGCTCGTGGTGATGGAGCGCGGCGAGCGCGGGCGGTACTCGATGCTGGTTGAAGCTGTGCAGGGTGAGGAGTTCTTGGAGAAGATGGGGTTCAACGAGGCGATGATCGACGATCAGCGGTGGGCCAAGACGGCTTCCATGACGGACCTGAACAGCGCGTGGGCGACGAGCAAGGGGGAGATCTTCTTCGAGAAATTTCCCGACAGGCTGGAGGCGAGCAGGCGCGCGGTGAAGCGGGCGGACGAGACCTACTTCAGCAGGTCCGAAACCACCCGCCGGCAGGCGTTGAGGGATGGGAAATTAAAAGTGTACGACGAGGAGGGTTTCAGGATCCAGTGACGAGACAGGGTTCATGATAGATGGGTGACGAATAACACCGGGACCCACGCGCGTGATAAGAGTAATCTGTGACTGACAACGTAATCGTAGCACTATCCAATCGTGCATTCATCAATGCGGGGTGCGGAAGAACGCGTGGTCCGTTGCACCGGCCGCGTCCCACATCTTCGCCGTCCTCAACGCGTCCCCCATCGTCATCTTAGGAGCCTTCCAGTCCATGGCGCCGTTGTATCCGGCCGGCGGGACGATACTCTCCATCGCGGGCAACACGGGTTCCTCCCTCGGCACGTCCCTCGTGGCCGTCAGGTTGGCGTGCAGCCTCGCCGCGATCTCCCTCAGCGACGGCGGCACGCTCGCCGCCTCCGCCACCTCCGCCAAACCCTCCTCCGCCTCCGTCGGGTGGTGGCCCATCATCAGCGAAAGCTCGTGGATGGAGATCATCGCGACGGCGTGGGGAAAGCCGAAGCGAGCCTCGGACTTGTTGAGCTGCTTCAGCGCCGCGCGGGCGTGGTGAAACAACGAATTCGCCGCGGGGGTATATCCCGCGCTGGCCAACACCAGCGCCGAGAGGTAACACCGCTGCAGGGTAACCTCCTGGCGAATCACCGGGTCGATCGCGTGTAACGCGTGCGCCCCGTGGGAACAGACGTGAAGCGCCTCGAGCAGCCGAGTCAGCGCCTTGGCGTTCCACGCGCCGGGTCGTTTGAGCTCGTCGTTGACGGCGCGGACGCACTCGCTCGCCGCCACGTCAACCTCGCCCACGAGCGAATGCAACACCGCGGACTCAGCGACGTCCCCGCCGCATCCACCCTCCCACGAACCAGCCACCTGTCGCGTCGCGTCGCACATCGCGTCGAACCTCGTCACCACGGTTCCGTCCGACTCGGTCGCCGCGAATCGCGCCCGGACCAACAAAAGCCTCCAGCTTCGCTCGGTAACGTTCGCGATGGATCCGGCGGCTTCCGCGGCGATTTCCCATTCGCCGAGCTCCACCGCCCGCTCGCACGCGAGGACGTGCGCCGCATCCTTGGACTCCTTGTCAGCGGGCAGCGTCCGCATGAGCGCCGCCGCCATCTCAATCTGTGAGCCGCGGATAAGCGCCTTGACAGCCTCGCGGGTGGCACCCACGGAGAGGTATCGGGACGCGGCGCCGATGGCGT
>Ga0213862_10001345_pt1 | contig 10312 bp, 11 predicted proteins | sample PICome_7_FD_160092 | JGI IMG/M metagenome (GOLD analysis project Ga0213862, IMG submission 160092) | Coastal seawater microbial communities near Pivers Island, North Carolina, United States - PICO266 | ecosystem: Environmental > Aquatic > Marine > Coastal | place: USA: North Carolina... | reverse complement strand
GTTAGTTCGGGTCATAAACCGCTATCAACCTTCCATAATGGAAAGCTTATTTCATTGTCGAAATTGATCAGGTCTGAAACCGGTTGGCCAAGTGCCCGCTTTCTAAGTCATTTGGTTTACGTCACCGCGAGTGGACATCGAGTGTTTTTAGATGTCTAAAAATAACATAATACATACAAAAAACCCTGTTTTGGATTGCCTCTTGACTGCTCCTCCCCTTTTTTGACTATCCCAGAAAATTGATTCACTTCATTCCATAATAACTTATTCATAACACCAGTCAGAACCATTCTATGGACGATTTCAAGCAACGTAAAACTAAGAAGGCCAATGCTCGTCGAAATAAAGATTTGCATGGAACGTATTCAGCGAAACATATACGTATTCATGAGGAACAAATGAGACGCAAACCCACCAAATGCACCGATAACAAAACTGATAATAAATCACATAAAGCCAAATCGCAGTCTTAAATATACGATGGAAGAAATTATAGTTCACGCAATGGAAATTGATAAAAATGCCATGTCCAAATACACCAAAATATGTGAAAATGAGAAAAAACTAATGGACACTATATGTAACGATAAAACGAACCCGCAATTATGCGAAGTTCATACAAAATTATACGATAGTTGTATGAACTTCAAAAAATCTAAACTCAAGATTTACACCGATTCTTGAACACTATTTTGGTCGGTGTTCTCGGTCGCGACCCTTTTTTCTTTCTTCTTTTCGTATTGATTTAACACGCGACTGTGATTATCTTCTTCCTCTTTTATGCGCAACGTGTAGCGATTGCGCATATTGGAATCCAATAACTTCTCAAACTCCATAAATAATGTTTCCTTGTTCTCAATCACCTTATAATAATCATTGAATATATTGCCCTTTTCATTTTGCCATCCTTCCATTCGCTCATCTATATTGTGTTCATGAATATACCCGGTTTCGCTCCATGGCTTCAATGTGTCCAACCTAAACCGGATTTTGTTGTGTAGTTCCGCAAACTTCTCACGCAAATTGTGGACGTTTTCCTTCCTCTCGTCCAATTTGAAGAACTTTGATAACGATAACACTAAACTAATATATGTGGAAATTATCAGCGATACTGAGAACTGGACGTTCATTGGAATAATGACCTGTGAACTAAGGGCTTGCATAAATGCCGATGCCGTGGAAAAAAATATGACCGAAGTCTGAATATACGCAATATACATGTATAGATCGCCGTAGTTCGAATCCAATAAACGCTTGTTCGTTTTGCATTCCGTTAGAAGCGACATGTTCATATCAACGCAGCTTTTTCGTTCTATTTCTATGATTTTACACTGTTTTTCATATTCTTCGGACATTGTATACTTTATTCAGACATTTTTGTAAAATAGTATTGTAATTGTTATAGGTGGTAGTGTGAACTATGTTACAATAGATTTGACTCGCGATTATAAATGCTTCTTCCGGTCTTATATTGCAACGCGTCGAGCCAACGCGCGTTAGTCCAACTGGTGCTAACCCATTTCGGTAATGTGTTTTTTTTTGCAAGTTTTTGCAAGAGGTTTTCTGTTTTCAGATGAGTAGAATAGTTATAATTATTACCTGTTATGTATTTACATTCTTCATTTATATTGACGTATGGTAATGTGTTTTTTTTTGCAAGAAGTTGCAATGTGTTTTTTCGTATGTTGGTGTCGGGTGAATGCTGTTTTGTTACGAGTTATGTAGTCACAATCATTACAAATATATTCGGTCATTGTGTTTTTTTCTGTCACGAAATGTCACGAAAATGTCACGAAAGATATATAATGTCCAAATTATATATTTTTTTGTGTTGGTAATGCAATTTTTGATGTTCACATGGAAATCAATGCATTATGGTAAGAAAATCAAAATACGCGTTTTTTCTGCAAAATATTTTCTGTACTTTTCCATTTTGGACATTTATTTTTGTCCATTTTCAAAATGTTTATCCATTTATTTTTTTCTTGGTGTTTTTAGTTAGGATCTTTTTTACTAACACTGCATAATTTCAAAGACAATCATAATATGTTACTAATAACGAAACCAATTATTTGTATTTCATTGCTAATCTCGGCTTATCCAATGCGGTATGCTTCGCGATATTCTTTATTACTTTCTTGTCTATGGATGTATTCTGTTGTGCTCCCAATATGTTTCCCAGCATTTTCATGTGGTAATCAAAATCCGGATTGCTTGAATCTAAAAAATGAGGGTGTTGTTCTCTCCAATCCGGCAGTTTTCTATAATTCAACTTCGCAACAATACCAACAAGGCTGTTAATTTTCTCGTCATCCACGTCCTTATGCCATGCATCTTCACACTTGATGTGCATTGTTTCTCGTTTCATATCGGTGCAATGAATTGGTCTTTCAGTTATATCAAGTGCATTGAGGCGTTCCGTGATAATATGAGACATTCCTTCCACATATCCATGGTTCCCCACATATTCGATGTCTTCTATTTCTATTTGCAGATTGTTCAAAAAGTGTTCCAATGTCATGGCATTCTTACACGTTTCATTCAAAAATATATTGAGATTGAACTTGTTATCATTGTTATTTGTAGTATTATTCGTAGTATTATTCGTAATATTTGTAATAGAACAATTTTCGGTAACTTTTGCCATGATTTCGCTCATCATGGTTTGTTGTTCTCCGAAGATAGTTTGTTGTTGTTCCAAAATATTTGTAACCTGATTAGTTGATATAGTATTTTGATTACATTTCAACTTGTGACGAGATAAGCTAGATGCATGCGTATTTTTTATTACAATAACAGCATACATTTTCACAGCTAGTTGCCGCGTCATGTTGTACTTTCAATATATGTTTTTGTCTTAACAAATGACGTTTGTAATCTTTTTTGTTAGGGGTTGAGAATGCACATGACTTGCAAAAGTAAATAATACTACAACTTACATTGTGTTTATGTTTTTGTGTTTGTATGTGACGGGCATAATGATATTTATTATCAGTAGCATATTTGCAATGGGGGCAGCAATATATTTCGTCCAAAGACATATACAAGTGATATATATTTTAATTTTCCCTAAATATAAAAAGGTAATTATTTTACCCGTTTTTACAACCTTACTTGACACTGTATATTTATTTACGACAAGATAATACCATTAGATATGCAGTGGGGTTTTTTTGCAACCGGAATTAGCATTTTTTATTTTTGGCGCACTTACAAGTAACAATTTATACAGATTTATGATATATAACAAATGCATATTTCGTAACATATTTCACAGGGGTTTTTTTGCATTTTTGTTAGCATTTTACCCTTTTTCCGCACCTACAAGTAACAATTATTTTGACAGTATTTATATGGATTGAATGCATATTGCGTCATGCCCTTTTTGGGGTTTTTTGTTAGCATCTTTTGAAAAATGTCCAAAAAAAATGTCCATGTTGGTCGGTCCATTTAAAAAAAAAGATGGTAAGGTGGTTCGTTGGAAAAAACTGGAAAATACTGCATTATGGTAAGAAAATCAAAATACGCGTTTTTTCTGCAAAAGATTTTCTGTACTTTTCAGTTTTGGACATTTATTTTTGTCCATTTTCAAAATGTTTATCCATTTATTTTTTTCTCGGCGTTTTTTTAGTTAGGATCTTTTGACTAACACTGCATAATTTCAAAGACATTCATAATATGTTACTATAAAAGCAAGCAATCATACATATTTTATGTCCATATGGTGGTTGTAAATACCGGTATGCTTCGCAATGTTCTTTACTATTGTCTTACCGACGTTGATATTTTGATGAGCTCATAATTTTACCGTTACGGATGCGTTTTTTACGTTATTTCAGGTGAATGAGATATTTCATGTTATCACCAAAATAAACAATAAAATATTACTTAATTTCGCAGTTATGATGCGAGGTTTTTTGTTAGCCATTTATTAGCATTTTTTCCAAAAATCGCACTTACTCGTAACAAAAATAGACATTGGTTTATCATATAATATCTGCGTTTTAAGTGATAACATTATTAGGGGTTTTCAGTTAGCATTTATTAGCATTTCTGTGAAAAATGTCCAAAAAAAATGTCCAAGTTGGTCGGTCCATTTAAAAAAAGATGGTAAGGAGTTTTGTCGGAGAAAATTGGAAATTACTGCATTATGGTAAGAAAACACAAAATACGTGTTTTTTGGCAAAATATTTTCTGTACTTTTCAGTTTTGGACATTTATTTTTGTCCATTTTCAAAATGTTTATCCATTTATTTTCTTCTTGGTGTTTTTTTAGTTAGTATCTTTTGACTAACACTGCATATTTTCAACTACATTCATAATATGTTACTATAAAAGCAGATATAATTTTGTGAATAACAATATTATATATAACAATAATGCAAATGCACTCGATGATGCTGGAGCGAGCAATCTACTCTTTACATATTTTGCACATAAATGGTGTCAAAAACGTTTAAAAATACAGTATAATTACTCAATTTACTCGGTATTTTTTCATGATATAATTTTGAGTATCTTATGTATTTTGCTATAGTAGATTTCCCTAACCAATCAAATATGCTGATAATCTTTTGAATCGCAAAAGTTACCATTATTGAGCAGGTTGTTACTTCCTCGTAACCGAAACATGCATTTTCAAATATATATCGCACCACAATAGCATATCATTATGAGTACTCAAAATGCACTCAAAAACAGTTACCATTTATTACCATTTATTACCATTTATTCCAAAAATGTCCAAGCTAGTCGGTCCATTTTAAAAAAAAAGATGGTAAGGTGTTTTGTCAGAGAAAAATGGAAATTACTGTATTATGGAGCAAAATCAAAAAACACGTTTTTTTGCAAAATATTTTCTGTACTTTTCAGTTTTGGACATTTATTTTTGTCCATTTTCAAAATGTTTATCCATTTATTTTCTTCTCGGCGTTTTTTAGTTAGTATCTTTTGACTAACACTGCATAATTTCAAAGACATTCATAATATGTTACTATAAGTGCAACCAATCATACATATTTCATGGCCAGTCGTGGTTTGTCTAATGCGGTATGCTTCGCAATGTTCTTTACTACTTTCTTATCAACATTGCTATTTTGATGAGCCCCCAGGATATTTCCTAACATTTTCAAATGATAATCGAAATCCGGGTTACTCGAATCTAAGAAATGAGGATGCTGTTCTCTCCAATCCGGTAGTTTTCTATAATTCAACTTCGCAACAATGCCAACAAGACTATTTATCTTCTCATCATCCACATCCTTGTGCCAGGCATCTTCGCCCTTGATATGCATTGTTTCCCGTTTCACATCGGTGCAATGTATTGGCCTTTCAGTTATATCAAGTGCATTGAGGCGTTCCGTGATAATATGGGTCATTCCTTCCACATATCCATGGGTCCCCACATATTCAATATCTTCGATCTCTATTTGCAAATTGTTGAGAAAATGCTCCAAAGTCATCGCATTCTTGCACGTTTCATTCAAGAAAATATTGAGGTTGAACTTATTATCGGTATTGTTTGTAGTATTGTTCGTGATATTCGTAATGGAGCAATTTTCGGTCACTTTCGCCATGATTTCGCTCATCATTGTCTTTTGTTGTTCTCCCAATATGATTTGCTGTTGACCAAATATGTTCTGTTGTTGCTCTAATATATTGGAAAGTTGATTTATAGATATATTAGTATTGTTAGTGGTGCTATTAACATCATTGTTACATTTCAATTTGTGTCGCGATAACCCTGACCTATGTTTGAAACTCTTATCACAGTATTCACATACAATGTCTTCTTCGTTTTCCACTGCGGCGATATGCTTGCGGGTCTTGATATGTCGCAGCCAAACGGCTTTATAATATGCCGTAAAGTTACAAACATCACATATATATTTAGTCTGACCACTATTATTTACATGTTTGCTCGTTGATAGGTGTCGTTCATAGTCCTTTTTATTATGCGTTTGAAACGAACACGGTGCACAAATGTATTTCATATACATATTATGGGTTTTTTTTTCTCCCATTTTGACTAATTTTTGGACATATTTTTTTCTAATTTATTACGGTATTATAAGAGCATCATTTCATTGTCCCTAAATACATGGTGTCTTGTTTTTTTGTTACCATTTGTTACCATTTGTTACTTACTCGTAACAAATAGTGATATTTTGCATTGGCCATTGTTATCAAATCATGCAGCCATTTTTTCCAATGGGTTTTTTTTTGTTAATTTGCTTGTTTTTTACCATTTTTCAAAAATGTCCAGAAAAATGTCCAATTTTGATTTGGCCGGTCTGACCAAGTAAAAAAAATCATGGTAAGGCGACTGAAAATGAAAAAACGGAAATTACTGCATTATGGAGCAAAATCAAAAAACACGTTTTTTTGGCAAAATATTTTGTGTACTTTTCAGTTTTGGACATTTATTTTTGTCCATTTTCAAAATGTTTATCCATTTATTTTCTTCTCGGCGTTTTTTTAGTTAGGATCTTTTGACTAACACTGCATAATTTCAAAGTAGTTATTAATATGTTACTTGCAATGCAGGTATAATAACTCAATAACTGACATATATCCACCCGGTAATGATATATTTGTCATGTGAAATCGGCATCCGACCACAATGTGGGAAGGTCCAGCACGCCGGAAACAGTAATAGTTTCCCCGCTTCAGGTTTTATTCTCATATCTCCAAACAATTCGGTTTCACCGCCTTCGGAAACATCGTTCAAATAAAACAAAAATGTAATCATGCGCGTCTTCTTATTAGATAAATCAATCCTATTATCTGTATGATAAATATATTTCCCTTGTAATTTTCTATATCTCTGTATCATTAACGAATTGATTACAATGCCATCGCCGCACTTTTGCGAAATAATATTATGCGATGCATCTCCAATATATTCTTGTATTTGTTTTGAATATATTTGCACGTTGTGTTGTATTTCTTGTGTCAATAATTCAGCAATTGTTTTCCACGAATCAAATAATTCTTTTTTTTGTTCAGTTTTGATTAATGGAATACAGAAATCAACTGTATCTTTTACTTTTTTATTTGTACCGCCGCCGGTTACTCCATAATATTTTACTGGTTCATATTCGTATTTTTCAATAATATTTTTACATAGTCCTCTCGATAAACAATGGTTATTCGTATATATAAAGTTTTCCATATAGTGTATGATGTTTCTAAATATCGGATATACGAACGTAAGCCCAAATACTGACAACATATTTATCATTGGATAGTGGAACACATCCTTTATGTGGAAATGCCCAAGATGCCGGAAATACTAGTAATTTACCTGCTTCAGGTTTAATTTTATGGGTTTTCAACACGATTGTCTCACCGCCTTCTTCTACGTCATTCAAATAGAATAGAAACACCATTCTGCGTTCAAGTCCTTCACGAATAGTATCGTCTGTATGCGTGTTAAATACTCCTTCTCCCTTTTCATATTTATGAATTAATGCAGTATTTAATAGTTCGTATGTTTGACCGGTATAATTTTGGAAGGCATTATCTGCAGTTTGAATATGTTTTTCTATAATGTTTAAATATTCTTGTAAATGATGTGCGGTTTCGTCTTTCAATAATGGACCAATTTTTCCCCAATGTTTATTGTCGTCACATAAAGGTATATTGTAGTCGATAGTATTTTTTATATCTTTGTCTATGCCACCCGTATACGTGCCTGCATATTGGTTTGTTGTATCTTCTTCAAATAATTTTATGATTTTGTTGCATATTTCTTTTGAAAGCACATTTTCTTTGATATATACGTATTTGTCCATGTAATAATATACATCATTATTGTATATTATTTATTCAAACATATTTTAATGTCGGGGTTTCTTATTGATGGAGTTCCATTTGTAAGTGAGGGTGACGATAAGGGTGAAGATATTCAAGGTTATTTAGATAGTGATTATCCAGGAAATGTAAATGAATATACTACTACTACTACGAATACTGGTGTAACAACACCTGTTCCCGGATTAGAAGAACATAATTATATAGCATTGAGACCAAACCTCCCCACGCGATATAAATTGCGGGACGTTTCACTTAATGAGTATGCGTTTGCATTTTCGGGGACATATAAAGCTGGTACAACCCCTTTTGATGTATCAATCCCAACTAGATTCAATAAAGTTTTTTATGTAATTAGTGGTGGGGGGGGCGGTAAAGGTGGGAAAGGTCATGATGTTAATGTAAAAGCAAATAGCAATAACCCTGGCACCCACGAGGAAGAAGGATATAATGGTGGCGAAGGAGGTATCGGTGCTAGTGGAGAAATCATAACTGGTAGCTGGAGTGTAGATGGCAGCACCCGGGTTATACAAATACAGAGTATTGGAATAAGTGGTGAAGACGGTATTAGCAGAAATCAACTTTTGCGAATTTCACAAAAAGCTGATGACTATCCTGCCCACTGGCATAAATTACCGGATGGAAGTAATCTGCCAGGCGGGAGTGGTGAAGACGGTAATGCAACAACAATTGTGGTGGGTGCACAACAAATAACTGCTATTGGTGGTAGCGGTGGCGGTGGTGGTGGTGCTAGCAATGGAGAGGCGATAGCTTACTTGGGGACGAAGTGGAACAGTTTGTTTACTTATAAAACTAATTATCATGTAGGTGTCAACGGATTGGATGGAACTCCGGGAACTCCGGGAACTCCGAATATTAATCCGAAATATACACAAAGTAATCAAGGAACCGTTCGTGAATGGCGACCTGGGGTCGGTAACAATGGTTTCGTCAAAATATATTTCTCTTGAATGAAATTGCAACAAAAAACACCAAAATATATCGCGAACCACTTATAATGGGCAATCCCGCATGTCTCATGCAACTACCGTGTAATAATAATTCGCCACGTTTAGGTTTTACAATAATACCATCGTCAAAATACGTTCCGCCACCTTCAAATAAGTCGTTCAATACAATTTGGCCCGAAACAACCCCACCGTCCATGTGCATTTCCAGAAAGTCTTGCTTTCCTTGAACTGCTTCGTATTTCACCACAAACAAATCTTTGAAATCTATTATCGCAGCTTTTGGTAAGCAATGCATTTCAATAATAAGATTATTGAGTTCGAATAGAATATGATGCACTAAGAAATTAAAAATTGACGGTATTTTCTTCACTGGTAAATCCGTAGTAGGATATCTGACATGACGTTTCGTTTCCCACCCTTCATTTTCCTGCGCATACTTTTCGGATTCATTTATTATCCAATTACATCGTTCTTTACTGATGAAATTGGGAAACCTCGCGCGTTGGAAAAACCGATTATGCACATGCGTTTCTTTATCAACAACGATATGTTCCAATTGTTTCTCCAATCGTTCTTCGCACATGTCCGGTGATAACAAGACTTCCAATTCGCACTTCTTTTCGCGAACCATTTTCATTTCGTCATATTCAAATAGTAATGTTTTATATGTATGTAGAGAACATACGTCCATATGTTTCAATAAACCCGTCTTCAAAAGTGTGCTATCGCGATCATAATATAAAAAATTATTGAAAACCTTGCGACATATTGTATCTGGGGACACATATTTGGTCTCTATTTCGGTGTTTTTTTTCAGACATAGTTCAATTTTAGTATCACATGGACCAGTTCCAGCATAAAACGTGCGACATAAAGGGAGATGGTTCTCCCAAACATTGAACACAATCAGCAAACGTTCATCAGCACTGTCGTCCAAGTTCAAATATCCGTGGTAAAACCGGCCATCGAATGTGATTTGTGTTCCGACTTTTGGCATATTCAATAGCACTTTGTTTTTATTGGAAAAGGTCTTATATATGTATTGATCATTCGTTATATCGGTGACGATCGTAGGAACATTACTATTTGTCAAATAAGTGACACACGAAAATGCAGGATAAATATATTCCAACGTTTGTTCAAAGTGATTTTCGTCTTTATCAATATGTACTGACCCCTTATTGCTGTCATTTTTCGTCCAAAACTCAATACAATAACTTTTACTCATGTCCATATTACGTGCATTCATATGTTTCATCGCGCATTCATAGATAAACGACTCTGCATACGAGAATCGGTCAGGGTGTTCGGTGTTTAACAACATCACTCCGTCATATATATTGGCAACATCCGCACGTAATTTTTCGTGATTTATACCGGATATATCCCATGACGAAAAGCTACTAATTGGTTCTTGTTCTTGTTCCATATACATATACACAATGCCTATTTTTATGTTTTTTCACGTATTGTATTTTCAAAAAATTGATTGAAATTAAAACACCAAGGCCAAGTCAACATAACAC
>Ga0213862_10001343_pt1 | contig 10325 bp, 4 predicted proteins | sample PICome_7_FD_160092 | JGI IMG/M metagenome (GOLD analysis project Ga0213862, IMG submission 160092) | Coastal seawater microbial communities near Pivers Island, North Carolina, United States - PICO266 | ecosystem: Environmental > Aquatic > Marine > Coastal | place: USA: North Carolina | collected... | reverse complement strand
CTTCGTTAAATACTGAATCGGGTACCGGTCATCAATGCGCTTGTTCCATAAAGCTGTCAATTGGTCGAAATTCATGCGCATTGAGATATCATCACTTTTTCCTTCGTTTGCGACGACGTCTTCCAACAGCCACTCCAATTCGGTAACTAACGACTGTTCATCTACTGGGTCATTATTAGTAGTGTCATGATGATGATGACGATGATGATGACTCTGTTGACCACTGTCTTTATTACCGCCATCGAACGAAGAAAACGCTCCTTTACTCTTTGTTATCTTCTCTTTTGCCCACGTTTGCCATCGTTTTAATTCCTCTCTCGTAGAGTCGAACGTCGCTTTTCGTTCGTTCAACGGTATCAACGTTTTTTCATCAACGTAAGAAGAAGAAGAAGAAGAAGACGAAGAAGAGGAGAAAGAGCAGCAGAATGTTCTACTCTTCTTCTTCTTGTTGTTGTGCGAATAGGAACACCGACGACGATGAAAAAGTGATGATGACGATGATGATGATGCGTTCAACACGAGAAGAGGGTTGTTCATCCGATGATGATGATGTTTTACCAGTGAGAGAAGGAAACTCCTCCGGCTCCTCATTGATTTTTGAGGAAGAAACGACGATTGAGCTTGAATTTTTTTTCAAAAAAAGAGGTGCCCACACAAGAATTTATTCTTTTACCACACACAGTATGAGAATAACAAGCGCTCGTAAACACGCGCAGAGTTCTCTTCCTCTTTGAACGATACCTCCTCTTGATCCTCCACCTTCTTTTCCTCCTCCTCCACCTATAACGCGATGACCACCACCATTTCCAACGCGGTATCTTCTTTTCTTCTTTTAACCAAATTCACTCTTCGTCGAGAGACCAACGAGATGAGCGGAGAAGAAGGAACGAACTCGTTGGAAACGCTCGTTCTGATTTTATTCACCGGTGTACTCTCCTTCTTCCCGACGCTCTTTGCCGTTCGACGATGGATATTTCCTTCGCTGTTGCAATTGGGATTGAAATTTGTGGCGACGAAAGGCGTGCGCGTGACGGTCGGGTCGATTGGGTTCCTTTCCGCGACGGATGTGATTTTGAACTTTTCGTCTCCTGCTGAAGGAGGGGGAGATATCGAGCAGATATCCATCGGAGAAATCAGATACGCGGGAAGACTGAGGCACTTGGTGAATTGGATGTTGAAAACGTTATATTCACCGTCTCCTGCAACTGGAAGTACGTCTTCAACTACTACCAGCACCACTACTACTATCAAGGAAGGAGATGTTGACGTGCCCGAAGAAGGAGACGACGCCTCGTCGAGTAAAGAAGTTGTCGTGCAAAATCGGAACAGGATGATGAACGTCCCCATTCGGTGTTTCGACGTGCAAGTTAAAAGACGGAGCGCGAGGAAGACAAATAAACAAGAAGATTACGAGGACGATTTGGATGGCGATTACGTCGAGGAAGAGGAGGAAGAGGAGGAGAAGGCGAAATCGACGAGCAACATCACCACCACCAACAACAACACAAACGACAATAAAACAGATAGGGCGAGTAAACGGATAAAGGAAAGTTTTAAGAAGCGTGTCGTCGCGAGGTTTCTCTCGCTTTTGGAAATCAATTTAGTAGATTTAAGAGTGTACGATGAGGATGTTTTCACCGTTACGACGACACAAATGGTTTTGACGACGAAACCTGTAGCAGATGCGCTGACGGTGTTCGTGAATATGCCAAACGGCATTCGAATAGTTCCGAAATCGGTTCGCGTCGGTAAGAAAGACAATGTTGCCATAGCAATTTCGAAAGTATCGTGTTCACTCAGGGCTGATTTGACGAAAATAGGTAAAGTGAGCGATGTGCAAGTTGAACTGTTGGGGATAGATCCAGTATTCACGGATGATTCGCAGGATTTGTTCAATCACGCGTGGATAGAAAGCGTTCGAATTCATCAAGTTCGCGATGATAGGAGGGTAAAAGACGACACAAACATCAAATCTACGTTTGCTCTCGGGTACGAGATCAGGAATGCGCGCTCTGAATGTTTTTGTTTCCAAAACTCGCTCGCGGATGCGCTCGTGCAGGATCAAATAGATTCCAACACGTTGAATGCACGCATAAAGTCTTCGGTTTTATTGACTGTGCCTGAAATTAGTGGAGTGTTTCGAGCAACAAATAGCGATCGGCGCAAAGGACGAAGCAGTAGAGGCACCATGGATGAAGCTGGCGGCAGCAAAAATACGACCGCGTCAATGAAAATGTTGGGTGTTTCGCTCGATTTTCAAGATGATTGTTCTCTGGAAACTTACTCTCGAAAAGTTGAAATCGGCAAACTCGAAATTGAGCATCACTCAAGCAGTACCCAAACGGTGCAACCGGCAACGACGAAAATAACAATGGATTACGTGCAGATGGACTGGGATCCTGATGCACATTTCCTAATCGAAACGCTTTCAGAAGATACGAAAAAGTTCCTCGGGAGTCTGGCCTTCCTAAAGACGAAGGATCAGTCCAAGCAGGAGAAAGAGATGAAAGCATCGCGGGATCGTAACATTTCCCTTGATGCTACCAACGTTTCGTTTGCTGCGGATTTGACGCTCGGAGCGAATGTTCGCTTCGCTTCGACGCGCGTACATCTCGAGCAGATCTCGACGATAAACGTTGAAAATTTTGAAATCGAAACAAACGCGGAGACGTTTTTCACGACGAAATCGCTCGCCCTCGAGAAGCGAAAGCACGATAGCGGTTGGGATATCACAACGAGTACAGCCGCTGTTAAGTTTGCTCGAGACTTAGATTTCGGCGATTTTTACGCTGCTTTGTTCGCTGGCGAGAGTGCTTTCAAACAAGCGCTGAAGAAGTTCATCTCCACGGCTGCCTCCGCAGCCGACAAGTCCAAAATCATCTCCAAAAAAGCATCATCGAATGAAAATGGAACAGTTTTGAATTTACCGGATTCGATAGGAGAAGTGCGCTGGAAGTCGACCGGAGGAAACACGTTCATAATCGAAGATTCAGATAAACTCGAAAGCTTCTTGCGTATGCAAGAAAAATTTCTGAAGCCGGAATTGAAACGCTCGAGAAAATTATTAAGAGACGCTGACGAAACTAAGGATGCTCAAATGATTCAGCAAATATTTCAGAATGTTGCAAAAGCATATAAGAAAGGTGTCGATGGCTTTAACGAGAATAAGAAGAAAGACGTGCACTTCCTGAATCTGGTGGATAATATTTTGACAGTTCGTGCGCAAACGCTGGATTGGTCTTTCAAATATGGTTGTGACGCAGACGAACGTGAGAAAATAGGACATTTCTGCCGTTGCACCGACGCTCCATACTCGGATGGCGTCGATTTGCACATAACCCAATACCAAACCGTCGATTGGACGTGCGAACAGTTTGATATGTTCCTGGGTGGCGAGGATTGCGCTATGTTCGAGGCAAAAACCATTTCCATGCAAGGACCGGTTGTTTTAGCAAAGCAGAGCGTCCAGTCCAAAGACACGCACTTACTACCGTTCCCGGTCGGCAAGCGAAGATTTGCAGCCATTCGCTCGGCTCAATCTCAATCTAGGCCAAGCGTTTTAGCGTTCACTAATTTAACGCAGACTTGGATTGACGGGAAAGTACGGTATTTGGCATCCTCAGATCCGAAGTACGCTATTCTTTCGCGCGAAATATCAAATCGTATGGTTCCGAAATCAAGGCATCGTGATGCCCCTAACGACGATTCATCTCCGGCAAAAGTAAAAGACAACTTTCCGTGGTGGGATAACTTAAGGAACTTATGGCGAGGTGACTTCACGATTATCGCAAGGAACTCTCAAATCGTCCTGGATTCATCTTTGAAGGATACTCAAACTCGTCACGCGCTTGCTTTCAAAGCCTCCAAATGCGAAATGTCTTACAAATCAGGGCATATCCTTCTCCGCGCTGCTCGCTTTGCCGTATCGAGGGAACCTTCTTTTTCGGATGCAGTTTCCCATACGCTTTTTGTTGCTCCGGCGGTCGAGATTGGTGTGAAGTATGAATGGTTGACTAAAGATAATATAAACGGATACGCGACATCGTATCGTTTCGATCCAACAACAGGCGTAGAATTGCACACCCTGTCTGAATGCAAAAGTTGCGAAGGTTCGCACGAGCTCAGCATACAATTCGCATGCAAAGATACCTTGCTCCCAGGATGGCGCGTTGATCACATACTCGATGATATTGAAACGAAAATGAGTTCTAGCATAGCAGAAGACTCAGCGGATGAAGAAGATTTCTTGACTCCGAAGTCATCGAGGAAAGGCACTATTGATAACTTCCAAACGCCGTTGTCTTCGTTTCAGACTACCACGATGGACGCAAATGGTAATAAAGCTTCTTTATCGTCTTCACCGCTCGCAAAATGGCATTCCGATGACTTCAAAACTAGAATTTCGGCACTCAAGCTTTCGCCATCGAGAACGTCTTCAGTTCTACTTTCGCCAGCGCGTGCGCGGAATATATCAGATCTGCACAGTGTCCTCAATTCATTCGACGGTATCAGCATGAATTCTCAGTTCACGGAAACTCCATATTTTAGATTCACCGCAGAGGATATGAGGTACATGAAAAAATGGTGGAGAGCGCTGATGAAACCCGATTTGGTATCGTTACGGAACGCGTGGAGGTACAAACAATATGGAAAGACCAAAGCAACGGAGAAAAGTTACGGTAAGACAAAAAAAGTGAAAGGCAAGTCTATGGTTTCCATATTATATTCGAAACAACCGAGCTGGGAGGTAACGGCGGAGTATTTGAATTATTCCTTACCGACAAAGGAGAAAGACGAAACTGTCCAAAGCATAGCTGCTTTTTTGGAAGGATTCAGTTACATATCTAACGCGAGTGAAAACTTGAACGTCCACGCGAAGGATTTACGCATATTTTTACCCGAAAAAGAAGAAAATGAGGCAACTTTTGAGCCGAATCAAATGATATCGGCAAATTTCGACGACACCATGCGCGAAATGTTGAGAGGCTCGAACACAATCCCTTCGCCGCGTGCATTGAGAGTCGGTGATGGTAACGGTCCTATCGAGAATAAAGTCACTGCATCATCGCTGCGGGAAATGGTCACGGACTCGATGTTAGTGCTTGAAAGTCGCGAATTTCGAGTACGCAAACCTTCGGCGAAAGATGAGGTGCGAGTCGACGTGGACGCTCCTAGAGTATTACTCGAATCGAAAACGAGAGAAAAGGTTTTGACGTGGATTCGTGAGATGTGGCAAGCTTCGCTAGGCGATGATCCCTCAATCGAGAAGCCACCGTCGATGTTTGAATTAGAAAAGCTCAGTGAAAATCTGGTCGATATGGACCTTGATCAATACAGCAAGCATAGAAAAAATATCAGTGCGACGAGTGGATTCAGCGAGTCCTCGCAATCGAACGCGAAAACTGCGAACACCGAATTAGATTTGCTGGAGTTGATTAAACCGGGTGTCGTGAATAATGGCGGTGAAAATGTTGTCAGCGAGATGAAAAAATCTCCTCCAACTCAAGTAATTGCCGATGAATGTTTGTTCGTCGTCCAAATTTCAGAACCGCAAATAAATTTACGAGGTAACGATCGAAATGGGCGATTATTACTCGCAGCGGATAATGGACTCGTTGTTGGTCGACGCGTAGTGTCTTCATCTTCGGATTCCTCTTCGGCGACACAGAAGCAACGGTTGGTAGACGTGAATTTACACCACGTAGCAGCTCATGTTGCACCTACAGACGTCGACCTCCGAGCTGGCGTACAATGGCTCGAAGATAAAGGCTCCGATGAAGAAGTCACGCATTTACAGCCAAAAAAATCTAGCTTGCTGAGACAAATCTTCGCTCCGTGCGAGATGATCTTCAAGCACTCCGTGCAAACAAGTGATAGCGGTGAATCTGACGATTCAGACGCACCCACAAAATTCTCTTTCAAATCTCCAGATATTGACGCCACAATGGAATCCGAACAGCAGGCTGTACTAGTCGATATTATCGGCTCGTTGTTTTTAACTCCATCAAATTTCGCGCCTCCCAGTCCGGAACACAACGCAGTCGCTCTGCTGAGGAAAAAAGGACAGAGAAGTTTATTTGACCAAGAAGATGCAGCTGCGTCGGCGATCGTTGCGGCTCCTTTGTTGGAATATATCAAATCTATCCACGCACTGAGACTACATGACATTGATTTTCAGAAACTTGAAGACGACAGAACAGAAATGACGACTGGCGGCGCGAAAGAGAACGAAGATTTGAAGAGACGAGGTTATCTCGATGACGTGAAACGTAAAGAAAAAGCGTTGGCGAAATCGATACGGCGAGCGGAGTCCTTGACGAAGTATAATCGTAAAAGAGCGGCGATGCAAATGGAGTTGGAAATCGAGCGAGGAGCGTGGGCGCTCAGAAAAGCCGGGAAGACGTTCATGAATGCGGAAATTACAAATCTAAGTCTTTCGCGAGAACGGCACGTCGATTCATCTGGCGTTACTCTTTTCAAATTGAAGGGATTACACTTACAAACTGTTGAAAAAGTAGTCGTAGGAAGATGGCTTCTGGATGAAGATTGGGATAACGTTCCGGCGGCGATACGGACAAAACCTAATTTTCTTCAAGTATCGGCATACCGCGCGGCGAGCCCACCAGAAGCACCAATTTGGAATCATTTAGAAGTTCTCCTCTCACCGTTCAAAATTGACATCACGAAGGAAATCTATCAAATGATTTATGACTACGCATTTCCGTCGGAACGAGAGATCAAGTCAAAAAAGATGCACTTGGCATTCGAAAAAGAGTTTCAGAAATCAAAGGCAACCGTTGCTACTACTACTACTAAGACGACTTCGACAACAGCTACCAAAACTTCTACAGACAGTTTACCTAAGGTTGACGAAGGATCATCGAGAAAGACGGCAGAGGTTGTTGGTGGTGAAGACGACGACGACGACGAGGATACAGCGCCCATTTCTGGTCCAAAGGTTGTGCAAGTGAAATATTTGCGATTCAACGAATCGAAAGTGAAAGTGTCTTATCACGGATCAGCGGGTTCGTTCAAAGATGTCAGACTGTTGCTCGATTCCTACACTTGCGAATCGTTTGAAGGAAGATGGAGAGAACTTGTCGGGCAGTTGAAAGGTAACTTGGCATGGTCTGCTCTGAAGTCGGTGACTGGATTCGCGGGACGAAAACTTACCAAGATTAAATCTGCGGCGAACGATGGTGCGGCAGTAGTAGTACCAGTCGCAGCTGTCGCACAGACTGCAGGAGAAAATTTGAGCGACAGTAACAGCGCGACCGCTCCGTTCGCGTCTTCATCAAAACAAACCAGTTCGGTGATGTCTCCCGCCAAGAAGAAATCGATTTTCAAGAAATTGTTCAAAACGCCCACGAAGAACGAGAAAAACGAACGGGACGCGTTCATGTCGGGCTTTAGCGCAAAAAACCCAGCTGATAAATAGCAATAGCAATAGTAGACGTAAATAAATACAGTACAGTAGGAATTCGCAATGCATTAGTTACAACGTTGTGTATAGTAAGTATCAAAATTTTCCTCCGATTTGCTGGAGCGATTTCTCTAAAACGTACGAAACTTGATGCGGTTTCAAGGAACAAAACATCCCAGCTGGTAGTTCCGAAGGCATTTTTAACCCACCGATTCTCGTCCGCTTCAAATTCTTCACCTCTACCCCGGCACTCTCTGCAATCCGTCTAACTTCTCGATTCCGTCCGTCTTCCACTTCCACCGCGACGCGATTTTTTGGTCCTCCGTCCCCGGTGACTGCTTCCACCAGCACCGGCGTCACGTGCACGCCATCCACTTCCGTCCCTTTCCGCATCTTTGTGATCTGCGCACTCGTCACTCTCTCCGGTGCCGTAATCACGTATCTCTTCACAACCCCCGACGATGGGTGTGCGACTCTTTGCGACCATTTCCCGTCCGTCGTCACCAACAACATGCCCGTCGTTTGAACGTCCAATCGACCAACCGTAAACAATCTCGGCGGTAACTTTCCCGGATTCCCCTTCTTCCACTGTTCCGTCCACGTTTGCAACAAATCCAACGCTTTCTTTCCACCAGTGCCAGTTTCTTCCTTTTCTCCTCTGTTGTTACCGTTGTTGTTGTTGTTTAGAATACCACCAGTTTTGGTCGAGCAGACGTACCCTTTCGGTTTGTTCACTAGGAAATAAAAGTGTTCGCCGGCGTATTCGACGCCGCCTTGGACGACTTTATCGTCCAACTCAATCACGTCCACGTCCAAGTTCACCTTAAACTGCGGCTCTAAAACTTTCGTCCCGTTTACTTTCACTCGTCCGTCGAAGATGATCGTTTCCGAGCCTCGTCGCGAGGCGACGCCCAACGCCGCCAAAGCTTTCGACAATCTCTGCCCTTCCAGTTTGTTCAATTTCTTCTCCTGGGGCGTTTGGACGATATCGCCGTTAAAGCGCGTTTTTCTCCCTCCTCTCGTTTGCGTCGCCCAACTGTTGTTGTTGTTGTTGTTCTTACTCCCGTTATTATTACTACTACTACTATTGCTATTACCGTTGTTGCTACTACTTTTAACGAACAACTTTGTTGTTGTTGAAGAGGAAGAAGAAGAAGAGCGCGTTTGATGATGATGACCACAAAACGTCCCCGCCGTCAACTTTGTAAAATTCAACATCATCATCATCATCGTTGCCCCGCGTTTTTGTTTTTGTTGTTGATTAAGAATAATACTATCCTTTACTACTAATAATAACGACGACGACGACGATGATGCGAACGCCAGAGAAGAGCGTCGCATACACACCTGTCTTTTCGACAAAAAACAAATGTATTTATAACAACAACAACAACAACAACAACAACAACAACTCTGAATTAAAATGAATAAAAAGTGCTTCTGTGTGACGACTCTTTTTCTTTTTTGTCTTGTGTTGTGTTGCCACTTTTTCTTTTCTCCTCCTCCTCCTCCTCTCCCTTCTTCTTCTTGCGTTGTGTTCTTTCCAGAAAAGCAGCGCGTTTAATTTGGAGGATATGCGCAACAAATAATGAGGAGTATGGATAGATAGACGACACAGAGAGAAAAGAATGGGATTGTTAAAGCAATACCGAGCGAAAGCGACGACGTTTAGAGACGGGAAAAAAGCGGCGGATTTCGAGAGCAAAGAACAAAATTATACTTCCATCATCACGACGACGACGAAACAACAACGCGGCGTAAACGAGGGGAAGAATGGCTTTACTTCCTCTCCAAACAACAACAACAACAACGGTTTCGATAAAGGTGGAGACGCCAATACGAATAAAATATGGAAGTCAAAAAGAGCCGGCGCCAAAGAACGACGAATTCGTATATTGCGTTCTTTACCACTCTCGAGAGCGCTGACGGAGCAAGAACTGTCGAAGATGTTCAAAACGGTATTACAACCGGTGCGAGCGAAATACGGAGGCGCTGGATTTGCTAAACCGAGCGTATACGTGGACATTTCCGACGAGTACTTTTCGGAAAAGTTTCAAGAACTGTTCGACGAGCACGTGGACGGTTTCGGCGGGAAATCTCTGACGAAGATGGGAAAGAAAAACGAGGAGATGTTGTGGAAGCAAAGGTTAAAAGAGAAGCAGGGCAGAGAACAGTTCGTGGTTGTCAAGAGTCACGACGACGACGACGAGGACAATAGTAGTCATAGTAAGAAACGACAGCGGCGGCGGCGGATGATGATGAGTAAAAAAGGAGAAGAGGAGAATGCGGCCACGCGAGGAAACGAGGACGATAAAACGAAACCTTTTCTCAGTCGCAAACAGAGGAAACTCGCCTTGCAAAGAGGCGAAGTCGTTCTCGAGAGTAACCACAGTAGCGATGATAAAAAGAACCACCGCAAAGCGTCTTTTGCGAGTGAGTTGCAAAAGCAAGCTTTGCTCGCCGCCGCCGAGGCTGGCTTTTAGTTAGTCGATGTAAAAATAGTACTTGATTTTTGGTTGATTTTGTTGGTTCCTTTTCTTTGTGTTCTTTTCTTTGTTTTTCTTTTTTTCAGTGTGGTTCCTTTTGTTGTGGTCCACAAATGGCAAAATTCTTCTCAAAAAATCCAGCGTGGCAACGTCATCTTCATCATTATTCAAAGCGCGTATTATTATTATTATTATTATTATTATTAATCATGACCAACACTGCTGCCTTCACGTCCTCGGGGTCGCGCGTCTTCGTTTCGACGTCCAAAACCGTCGCGTCGTCTAAAAGAACGATCGTTCGAAGTTCTTTACAACAACAACATAAACAACAACAACAACAAAAATCATCATCATCGGTCGCGTTATCGTCGTCGACGTTTCAGCACTCATCATCATCATCATCATCGTCCAAAAGA
>Ga0213862_10001340_pt1 | contig 10333 bp, 7 predicted proteins | sample PICome_7_FD_160092 | JGI IMG/M metagenome (GOLD analysis project Ga0213862, IMG submission 160092) | Coastal seawater microbial communities near Pivers Island, North Carolina, United States - PICO266 | ecosystem: Environmental > Aquatic > Marine > Coastal | place: USA: North Carolina | collected... | reverse complement strand
GTAATCTCGGATAACTCTCTCTTCTTCTTCTTGTGGCCCCAGAGAGACGCGAAGAAGAAAAGAAAGAAAAAAAAATCGTTCGTAAAAAAAGCACTGGAGTCTTCTTTCCTTTGATTTTAAGAGAGACCCAAAAAGAGAAGAAGAGAAACAAAAGACGAGAAGATTCCCACACACAGTGAATGAAGTGAGACAACAACAAAACACGAAAGACACGCACTCTGTGTTATTATTTTCACAAACAGAGAGAGAAAGAGAGAGAAGAAGAAGAAGAAGAAGAGATAAAACAGCAGCGATCATCATCTCGATGAGAAGAAGAAGAGAGAAGAAGAAGAAGATTTTAATATCATCGCGCGCTTTATCCTTCCTTCGTCTAAAAGTCAAAAGCACAACAGAAACAACAAACGAATTTTTTCTTTTCAAAAGTCGTTGAGAGGGTGACCGTTTGTTTGATTCTTTCTTACGAAGAAGAGTACCACCGAGTGCAGGACCACGACGAGGACTATAATAACGCGAATAATAATAAAGGACGAGAAGATAACGATGATGATGGCGACGACGACGACGACGAATACAGAAGAAAATCAGAGCAGAGACGCGTACGGGTTTGCGATTTCAAAGGAGAACAAACAGCCCAAAGATTGGAAGGAAGTGCTGAGAAAAGAGGAAGAGGAACGTCAAGTCGCGTGGTACGAATTTTTACGAAGGGGAGAAGATGGTATGACGCCACCGACGCACGCTAAAAGAAAGACGAAATACAACGAGGACAACGAAGAAGAAAAAGACGACAACGACGAAGACGAAGAAGAAAACGACTCCTTTGACGCCGTAAGAGCGGTCATGGCTCTGATACGCGACGACGATAGCGCCGATGACGATGCCGACGACAAGAAGGAGGAGAAGAAGAAGAAGAAAAAGAATACGGACACTACTAGCGACGAAGTATCCAGTAGCAGCGAATTCGATGGAAAACGAAGGAAAGAGCTCGAGATGCTCGTGAACAATGGTTTACCGATGAGTCAACGCGCGAAACTTTGGGAAATTTTTGCTAACGTACCGAGTAAACGCAAGAAAGGTTTATACGATGATTTAGTTCGAAGAATCGAAGAAACAGTGGACGAGAATAATGCAGACGATAATAGTTATAATCTGATTTTGAGCGAACGAAACGGATCGCCTCCGAAAGATGCGAATGATGACACTAACATCAACAACAACAAAGCGACTCTTCCCACGAGCGACGACGACGATAAATGCGAATCGAAGCTTTTTGACATTTACAACCACGTGCAGAGCTTTGCGGATGCAAAAGTGCAGGTCGAGAAGGATCTCCCACGAACCTTTCCGGCGCATCCGTTACTGGAAGGCGTCGGGAGAGATGCTCTTCGACGCGTATTATTAGCCTACGCAAGATACAATCCGAAAGTTGGATACTGTCAAGGTCTTAATTTCTTAGCTGGACTTTTGTTGCTGCTCATGCCGGAAGAGTCCGCGTTCTATGTGCTCGGGACAATCGTCGAGGACATCTTGCCAGGATATTTCGTCACGAAGCAAATGCTCGCGCCTTCGGTGGATCAGAAGATCTTGAGAGTATTCGTCAGTCAAAAGTTGCCGACGCTTTTAGAAAAGCTCGATAAGTTCAACATTCCGTTATCGGCAATTACTTTGAATTGGTTTTTATGCTTGTTTGTGAACTGCTTGCCGTGGGAGACCGCGTTACGAGTTTGGGACGTTTTGTTATTCAAACGTGATCGAACGGTCTTGTTTCAAGTAACTTTAGCTCTGTTAGAATCGCCGTCTATTTTGAAAGCGGTGAAAGAACCTGCATCAGACGTGAGCGCGCTAGCGACGGCGTTACAAAGTGCCGTGACGGAAGCATTCGACGCTTCGGCGCTGATGATGACGGCGACGCTCGGTAACGCAGACGTGACGATGCACAAGGTTGAACAGCTCGCGAGAAAGCATAAGAAATCCGTCGCCAAGGAGATTTTTGGCGCAGATTACCACCAATTTATGACAATGTCCATGAGCTTCGCGTTCACCAACACCACTGGCAACAATAACAAAGACAGCGGCAAGGACGGAGAAGATGCCGATTCGAAGAAATTAGGAGAGATGTTTGAGAAATGGTGCACGCCGTGGAGAGAGAGAAAAAAATATATACAACAGCAAAGCACAAAAAATAGAGAGAAGGAAGAGGGAGTATCACTGACGACGACGCCCGAGCTCGCGGATGATAATATCGACGAGGAGGGCGCGTCACTGGACGAAAAAATTTCGAAAGTTTTACGCTTTGACGAGACGGACGAAGATGGACGACCAGCGAACCACCCGTTGGTGGAAACGCCGATGACGTGCGACTCGGTCCAATCTTCGTCAGCACCAGTAGCAAAACAAAAAGAAGGCGAAGAGAAAGACGGCGGCGGCGACGAAGCGGAGTCTGCACCGACGACGACGACGACGACGACGACGACTGGTAGTTTCGGAACTTCATTTAAAGAGTGGATGTCCACGGCAAGGAAAAGTTGGGAATTCAAGAGGAAATCTTCGTCGAAGGAGGTTGAAGTCACCAGCGGCAGCAGCGGCAGCGGCGGCGCCACGGCTGCTCCTGCATCGAGCGAGGAATACGACGAAAATAACGATGCCGTCGTCAAAGAACAGACCTCGAGCGATGCTGCGCCGCTCCACTCGCGCTTGGAAAAGCTCGAGCGAGACGCGAAAGAGAAGGACGACGTTATTCGAAAGCTTCAAAAGCGCATCGAAGCGCTCGAAGAACGATTGCTGCTTTCCTCAAAGTAGTGCGTGTTATTTATATCATATTAAAGCATATTAGTATTCATCGTCATTTCTTTTCTTCTAAAACGCCAATCATGTAATCGTCTACGATATCGAACACTCTCGACGGATGTTGCGGTCCGCGAAATCCTTTACTCGCGTCGCCTCCTGCGTTTTTGGCAATCGCCGCTACTCCTCCCGGGTGTTCCTCCGCGTATTCCGTCACGTCGTACACTTTCTTATCGATAATAATCCACAAATCATCCACCGAGTTGTGTTTCCTCACTTCCTCTGCGCTAATTTTCCGCGTTTTATCTACCACCACCATTTCCTCTTTCTTCTTCTTCTTCTTACTCTTTGAAGAGGACGAAGAAAGGAGAAGCGCTCGGTAAATGTATAACAAAATCACGCACACGAGACCGACGAAGAACAACCTCGGGTTGTCACTCTTTGACTGCACCGCTTTTGCAAAAGGTTTTTTTTTTAACATTAGTATCAGAGATGTTCGTTCTTCTTCTTCTTGTTGTTGTTGTTGCTGCAGTGACTGCGTGCACGAAGTAAAGCGATGATATGTATTGCGCGTATTTGTTTGTGTGTTGATTTGTTTGATTTTTTTTATTTTTTTTTGAAAAAAGTTCACCCTTCTCACAACAACACCAGACAACGTCTTCTCCTCTTTCTCACTCTCATCATCATCATCATCATCGTAAAGAAGAAGAAGAAGATGGTTTTGAGACGACGACGATGAAAATGATGCTCGAAGACGGGTTGGAAACGCTCGCCATGTTCGCGCGAATGCGGTCGGTGGATGCCATCGTTCGTTCGGCGCTATTGAAAAAACAACAACAACAACAACAAGAAGATGAGGAGGAGGAGTTAAATAATTTTAATGTGAAACAAAAAAACATCAACGCGCTGGACGAGTTGCAACGGACCGCGCTGCACATTCTCTCGCTTCTCGAGAACGACAACAAAACAAAGTTTTACGAGAGACTGTCGTGCACTTCTCATAGTCGTCCGAGTGAGACTGGTGGTGAGACTCATCACGACGACGACGACGATGAGAAAAGGAACACAATAGATAAAACGAGAAGAGACTACATCGACGTTTTCTTGAAGAAGATATTCGTGAAAGCCGAGGCAAGTGGGTGTTTACGAGACGACTTTGCCGAAAAGCACGGCGAGCGTTTACTCGCCTCGGCTTCGTTGTCGGGAGCAAAAGCGGACAAACGAACAGAGGAAGAAGGTGAGAAAAACGAGATGACGAAGAAGATGTTCGTGTACGAGAACGGAACGATACAAGAGACGGGCGAAACGTTCAGAGATGACTTGCTCGACGTAGGAGCGAACAGTCGTTACGAAAATCTGTCGGAAATAACGCTCTCGCTGTCGAAAAATTTGTTCGCCGGCAACACGGGCGCGCACGAATGGACGGCTGGATTCAAACTCGCCGAGTTAGCCATCAACGAACCAGGTTTAGTGTATAATAAAACAGTATTAGAACTAGGAAGTGGCGCTGGTCTTGCCGCCGTAGCTATGTTGCGTTCGCAACCTTTACGATTAGTCTTGACGGATAAAAGTAAAGAGTCGAACGATAACTTGGAAAGGAACGTGCGAGGAAATATTTCCAGAACTACGAGTAGTACGAAAAATAAAACCACCGCGATAAAGAGAGAGAGCGCATTAGATGCGCTCCCGCCAATGCCAACGGGCGAGGACGTGTATCGTAAAGACGTGTTAGCGTCCAAAAATAGGACGGACGAGGAAGAGATGGCTTTTACGTACGAGTGCGAAATCGTGAACTCGTTCGTTTCCATTCGCGAACTCGATTGGTTTTCAGACGAGGAGACGTTGAAAACAGCCGCGGATGTGATAAATCCAGATTTAATCGTCGCCTCGGACGTGGGATACGATCCAGACTTGTTGCCTGGACTCATCGATACGCTCGATGTGTTCCTTTCCAAACGAAGTTCGAATCGAAATTACATGTGGTTAGAACCGGAAACGAGCGAAGACGCGTTTGATATGCTGTTTTCCCCGCGACCGAGCGAAGTCGCGAAACCGTGCATAGCATTAATCGTCAACGCGAAACGGCAAGAGGAAACGAATGCGAAGTTTGACCAACTGTTGAAAGAAAAAGAGCACTTACTCTCGTTTGATGTCACGGAATTCGCTTTACGAGAGAAGGCGTTTCTCGGTTTCGAGGAGGAACGTTTTGAAGGCGTGTCTTCGGAGGAAGAGAGGAGGGACGATGTCATCGTGCGAGTCATTTTTGCTTCGTCTTTGCCGTCCGTGCGGTACATGAAACGAGAAGGGAGTAAAAAAGACGATCCGAGTCACGTGGTCGTCAGAAGAGGACGGTACGTAGTATGAGAAATACTACTACTACGAGTAATAACTCTTCTGTTTGCGGGGTGTGTGCTTTTCTTTTGTTTTTGATTTTTTTCGTTTTCTTCTTGTTTTCGCTTGTTTTCTGACAGCTATTTAAGTACAGCATAGGAAGGTGAAGGTAAAATGGTATGGGCTCACGTGATTGACGTGTCCTTTTTTAAGAAAAAAAAAGAAAGAAAATATCTTCTTTTTCATCAATCGCGTCATCATCGATCTGACTCAAAAAAGCTCTCAAGCTTGATATAATTCTCTCCTCTCGATTCATTCGAACAAAATCCTCATTCAAAACACTCATCAAAACGCTCTTCTTCTCGTCGTTAACTATATAATCGAGAGAGAATAAGTTCTGATATATACTATTATTGTTTTATATCGATTCATTTTACTAAGTAATAAAGATAAAGATGGCGTCCGCTGCTCTTCAATCATCCTCGATCGCGATGACGAAAAAGAACCTCGTTTCTTCTTCTTCTCAAAAGCGATCATCTTCTTCTCGAAGAAGTTTACACGTCGTCAACGCGGCACCGCCGACTGGGAACGAACGTCGCGCGATGGAATCCGCGAAAGTTGCGGCGAGAACGAACTTCATCAGCAGCACCGAGGAGTTAGACGCGGCTTTGACCTTAGCCGGCGATAACTTGGTCATGTTGGGCATAATCTCCGACGAAGCCTGCGAGGGATTCACGGACGAACAAGCCAAAGAGTGCAGACAAATCACGGCGTCGATGGCGAGAATTGCGAGAGAATGCCCAGACGTGACGTTCTTGGAATGCGACATCTTGTCCTCTTCCGGCGCTAAGAATTTGGCCGATAAGCTCGGCGTCAAGGACTTTCCTACGTTTCAATATTACAAGCACGGCGACTTGTTGTGGCAACACTCCGGTTTCGGCGCCGGCTCGCACGAATCCATCGCGGAAGGTGTTTTGTACTACGGCGATGAAGGTGCCGGCGGATTGAGAGTTCAAGACTTTTTGACCGACATCTCAACCGAGGCGGACTTGAAGGACTTCTTGGAGTTGTGCATGCCGGCGCAAGAAGTTCCGGGTTTCATCGCTCCGGTTGAAATCGAGTGCGCCAAGCAACTCGCGATTGTCGACGTTTCGGTCGAGAACGATCCGCCGAGCGGATGCTTGAAGATCTTCCCGGCGGTCGTTTCTCTTTCCAGAAACACTGCGGGTGCGACGAGATGGGCGAGATTGATCGCGGACAAGAACAAAGAGTCCAAGGCGTTGGCCAAGACTTTGAAGGTGTCGGAAGTCCCGTCTTTCGTCTTTTTCGCGGATGGCAAGGAGGTTGACCGATACACGGGTTCTGACCGCATGACGTTGATGAATAAAGTGTTGGCGTTTCAAAGAGCGAACGGTGTGAAGATGCCGCAAAAGAGAACGACGAAGAGAATGACGACTGCGGAGGCGAGAGAGATTGCGAGAAAGCAAAGGGAAGAAGCGAAGAAGGCTGGCAGATCGCAATGGTCGTAAAAAAGAGATCTCACTTTTACCACCGCCATCACATCTTATTAATAAGTAATCATTCACAACATTTTCGCACTAGCATCAGGCCAACAAGAACGGCCAACATAAAAAACAAAATTGTAAACGAAGGAAATACAAACGATATTATTAAACAACCAGTTTCTTACTACAAACTATTTTACTATTGTACAACACAACAATCTGCTTTACGAAAAATTATTACGCCTATCTCACCGCGACGAAGAAGATGGAGGAGGTAAATCCATATCTTTCGTGTGAATGGCTAATTTCTTTGCCGCGATGACTTTCTCCACCTTCAACGCGTTTTGAACCTCTTTACTCGCCGTCATCTCGAAGCTCTTCGCCAACATTTCCGACATCGCGTCCGCGCTCGCCGTTGCGTTTGTATTCGCGTTTTCCAACGACACGTTGAAGATTCCAACCTCGTCTTCGCCTTGAGAGCCAATCTCGCATAGTGCGCCTTCTGGTTTGATGACGTACGCTACCCCTGGAAAACATACGTTTCCGTTTACTTTTAACGTGGCTGTCTTTTCCAGCGCTTGCGCGTACAACCTTCCGCTTCTCACATCCAACTGGACTTGACGTTTGGAACCAATTTTCACTTTCTCCGTGACTTCGTATTTTGATGTCGTCGCTTTTGATGTCGTCGTCGTTTGCTCCCCTTCAGCGACGACGACTATTTTCGGTGAGAGCGACGACGCGTAAATGCATTTAAACCCTTCATCGCGTCTTCTAAAATGTCTTCTAAAATGTCTTCTTGTCGTCGTCGTCGTCGTGAAAGAAGAAGATGTTGAAGGCGTAGATATCAGACTTACCTTTCCTCTATCCATTTTATAAATATTTTTTTTGAAGACAACATTTACACCACAAAAAAAGAAAGAAACTTACACAGAAGTTGTTGTTGTTTGTTGACGTCAGCATAAACATCATTGAAACTCTTCTTCTCTCCGAAGAAGAAGAAGTCAAGAAGAAGAAGTCAAGAAGAAGAGTACTCTTCTCTCTTCTATTTAATAATATAAGAATAATAATAGAAGAATCAAATGTTAGCAAAAAGCGCCAATCGGACGGAGTACGAGCGCGAACGCGACGAGCGCATCGAAGCGAACAAAAGAAGAATGGAAAAAGTTCTCGGAGACGCGAAGCGTAAAGCTTTTCCATCGTCTTCGTCTGAAAAGGATACAGAGGAGGAGAGAAGAATAAAGAAGATGAAGAAGAGTAACGCGTTGCTTCCAAAATCCAAACCTTTGCTGTTCGGAGCGACGAAGAGAACGAGCGCGAGAGATAAAAAAGTGGTCAACTACGCCGAAGAGAAAGTCGACGTTTCGATATCGACGCCCACTTTAGTCCCTTCTGGTGGTGGCACTGCGAAAAGAGCGTCGTCGTCGTTTGGGACGTACGACCCGCCAAAGACGCGAGAAGAGGCGCAAAAATCGGCAGTGTTTTACAAACCGGCGAGGAGAACGAAGGAAGTGTATCCGGAAAGTTCCGTCTTGAAGCGCGACGAGGCGACTGGGAAGCTGACGTTCAAAAACGTTCCGAGTTCGCAAGCGCACTTTCAACCGAATTTGACGCCGAAAGAAATGATTCAAGCCGGGACGTTTGGTGGGTGCTACTTTAACCCGCGAGGAGGTAAAAAAGGTTTCCTCAAACGTCCAATTCTAGTCGCGTCGAAAGAGTTTCCCGAGGAATGGTTCGAGAACATGTCCAAAGGTTTATACGAGAATCGAGTGTATAAAAGTTACCGAAACCTGTATCAAGTGAAAGCGGGTCAAGATCAGCACTATTGGGAAGAACACGGATGGATTAACGAACAAGATCCGAGAGGGTGGTTCCAATGGTATTGCAGGTTTTATCTCGGGAGAAGAACGGCGGACGATGCGAGACAAATATCGCGCTGGACCGGAGTTGGCGGCGAAAAAGGTCGATGGAAGAATAATCTCTTGAACAAGATTGTTTCGTCAAACAGACGTTTCGACGACGCCTCGATTTCACCCGTCGTTCGACAAACAATGTTACACTGGGCGATTGAAGTGACGGAAAAAGATTGCATGAAGTTTGCCAAGAGTAAAGGATATAAACTAAAAGTCGTTTAGTGGATATGTACCGGTGTGTACCTGTGAACATGAACATTGTATATACGTAGTAGTTTTGTATTATACTTGGTATAAAACAATATCATAGTGTGGTAGGTACTGGTTGTAAAAAAACAACAACCAGCCTCTTCTTCTTTTCGCCTCAAACTTACTTGCCGGCGTCCGTGCGTCTTCTCTTCAACGTTCTCAATCGCAGCGCGTTCAACTTGATAAAGCCGGCGGCATCTTTCTGGTCGTACGCGCCGCCGTCCTCTTCGAACGTGGATAAGTTGACGTCGTACAAAGAGGTGGGCGATTTTCGTCCGACGCACATGACGTTGCCTTTGTACAGCTTTGCTCTGACCGTACCGTTGACGTGTTGCGCGGCTTGATCGATGCTTTTTTGCATCATTTCTCTTTCCGGCGAAAACCACATGCCGTTGTAAAGCAACTCCGCGTATTTTGGCATAATCTCGTCCTTGTAATGCATTTCCCCTCGGTCCAAGCAAATGGATTCCAAATCTCTTCTCATGGCTAACAAAACGGTGCCGCCGGGCGTTTCGTACACACCTCTCGACTTCATCCCAACGTATCTGCTCTCGACAATGTCTAATCTACCAATGCCGTTATCTCCTCCGAGCTTATTCAACGCCGTCAACATTTCAGCTGGCGATAACCTCTCCCCGTTCAACGCCACAGGGTCCCCTTTCTCGAACTCCAACTCGATGTACGTCGGTTCGTTCGGCGCGTTTTCTGGGCTTACCGATCTCGTAAACATATCTTCCAAATACTCCTCCCACGGATCTTCCAACGCGTTCCCTTCGTAAGAAATGTGTAACAAGTTAGCATCGGTCGAGTACGGTTGCTCTTGCCTCTTCGACGCGGCGACCGGAATCCCGTTTTTGTCCGCGTACGCCAACAACTTCGTTCTGGAATCTAAATCCCACTCTCTCCAAGGCGCGATCACTTTCACGTCTGGTTTTAACGCGTAATAGCCGATTTCAAACCTGACTTGATCGTTCCCTTTCCCCGTGGCTCCATGGCACACGGCGTCCGCGCCGACTTGATTCGCAATCTCGATTTGTTTCTTCGAAATCAACGGTCTCGCGATGGACGTGCCCAATAAGTACGTCCCTTCGTAAATCGCATTCGCTCGAAACATCGGAAAGACGTACTCTTTCACGAACTCCTCGCGAACGTCAACGATGAAGATATTTTCTTCCTTGACGCCCATTTTCAACGCCTTCACTTTCGCCGGACCGAGTTCTTCGCCTTGGCCTAAATCCGCGGTGAACGTTACGACTTCGCACCCGTACGTGTCTTGCAACCACTTGAGAATGATGGAGGTGTCTAACCCACCAGAGTACGCGAGGACGACTTTTTTCACCTCACCAGACGGACCAACTTTTCCAGCCATTGGAACGAACTTTTTATTTAAGCGATTATTGTTACTACTTCTTCTGTTGTTCGCGTTGATGTTCTTGTTGATGTTGTTGATGTTAAAAGACGACGATGATGATGCGGTTGCGTTGGGGATGCTTTTCTTCTTCTTCGCGACGAGAAGTCGTTTGTTGTTCGTATTCTTGGTGTTGTTGAAGGAAGAGA